>QWCE01003477.1_pt1 | contig 25698 bp, 19 predicted proteins | sample 1972531 | NCBI WGS metagenome assembly QWCE01 (sample SAMN09866716, study PRJNA288562) | Human gut metagenome isolate term4_stool, whole genome shotgun sequencing... | reverse complement strand
TATTATTAAGCTTATTACAAATAAAAATCCCAAGTAAATATTTGTAATATTATAAATTAAATACGCAAAAACTCCTACTATTGTCATTATTATTCCACTTATTACATAATAACCTACGTTTTGTGATGAGCCTTTTGTAAGATCTCTTTCTTTTTGCCAATGAATGTTGACTGAACTTGCATCCATCAAAAGTCCCAAAAGTGATGAAACAAGACTTGCAAGTGTAAAACCACAAAAAATTGCAAGGATTACAAAAATATTTATTTTAATTATAAATTTTAATACCAGACAAAAAGAAATATTTATAATTAAATTTACAAGATTTATTGATAGGGCTCTTCCCAAAATATTTTCTTTTGGACTTATTGGCAAGGTTAGGGTTTGGTACAAGCTTTCTCCTTCTCTTGAAAGGGAAGAATTTATTCCCAAGTCGTTTGCCGATATGAAAAATCTAAAGGCAAATGCTCCAATGATTATAAATAAATATATTTCTATATTTGAAAAATCTATTTTTTTTATTAAATCAAACATTTCAATTGTTCCAAATCCCCATATACATGTAAAAATTACCATAGATGAAATAATTGGAAACAAATATACTGGACTTTTTATAATAGTTTTAAAATCTTTTTTAAAAATTGCTATTATGGCTGATGATTTTTTGCTTGATATTTTTATATTTTTCTTATGAATTTTTCTTTTTTCATTTCCTAATAGAGAATCAAAATATATTTTTGATGCAAGCTTTGCCAAAATATATAGGATTAAAAAAGTGTATATATAAAGAAGGAAAGTATAAATAATAAAATCAATCCCACTTCCTCCCAAACTTTTTCCGTAAATTCTTGTATGGAAAAATAAAAGTGATAATTTGTCTTTATGGTCAAGAAAAATTTTTGTTACTAGCTCAACTATATTTTTATCTCCATTTTTCCTATAAGAATAAAAATATATAAATCCCAAAATCAAAAGCAAAAATCCGTATCCAATAAATTTCAAACTGGTTTTGTAAAATCTTATGTTTGAATACCTCATAATTACCATTATAAAAATAGAAATTATGGCAACTGATGTTACAAATATTGGAAATGAATTTATTATCAAGCCAAAAAATTTAATAAAGGAAAATCCCATATTAAATAAATAAACCAAAATCATCAAAATATAAAAATAAAATATTTCAAATTTGGATAAGACTATGGCAAGAAATTTTGACAAATAAATTTCTTCATCTTTTATTGGCATAGTCATCAAAATATTTGTGTCCTTGCTTTTTGAATAATCAGAAATCAAATCAACCGCCGATAAAATTATTGTAAAAATACTTATGATTAGACTGGCAGATAAAAAATAGGAATATTCATCATTTTTACTTAAATACGAAAACGCCAACAAGGAAAATGTTGCAAGTCCCATAACAGTATAAAATCCATACATCAAAAGTATGTATAAAATCCTCAGTGTATAATCATTTGGAAGGCCATAAACTTTTGTTCCTGGCAAATATTGGGCGATTTCTTCCTTAAAATTTTTCCTAAAAAGAATTTTTAATCTTTTATTTTTCATCTGTAAGCTCCAAAAATAATTCTTCTAGGGATTTATTTTCATTAAGATTTGCTCTCATTTCTGAAAGCGAACCTACTGCTACAATTTTTCCTTTGGAAATTATAGCAAGTCTATCACAAATATTTTCTGCAACTTCCATTATATGAGTTGAAAAGAAAACCATCTTACCCTCATCTTTTCTTTCTTTCATTATTTTTTTAAGATTAAAAGAAGATTTTGGATCAAGACCAACCATTGGCTCATCTAAAATCAGAAGATCTGGATTATGGATAAGAGATGCAATTATGGCAAGTTTTTGCTTCATTCCATGAGAATAAGAAGAAATTAAATCAGCCATAGCCTCTCTTATATCAAAATAATCAAGATAGGTATTGAGCCTTTCATCTCTAGTTTTTTCATCAATTCCATAAATATCTGCCACAAAATTTATGTATTCAACTCCTGTAAATTTATCAAATAAATCCGGATTATCGGCAAGATAGGAAAATTTATTTTTGTATGAAATAGGATCATCTTCTAATTTTAATCCATCAATACTTATATCTCCTTTTGTTTTTTTGATAAGACCTACAATTGCCTTTATAGTTGTAGATTTTCCAGCACCATTTGGCCCCAAAAATCCAAAAATTTCTCCATTTTTCACTTCAAAAGAAATATCATCAACGGCAAGCTTGCCATTATTGTATTTTTTTGTAAAATTTTTAACTTCTAACATAAAATCTCCTTTATCTTAAAGCCTATAAAATATTTACCCAACTTCCAAACAAAAAAATCTCATAGAATTTTCCGTGAGATTTTTAAAAATTTATTTAATTTGCGTCACCAATTTTAACAACTGGCTTTTCGTATTCGCCGTGAACCTTTACAGGATCAACTGTTAGACGAGCAATATTGAAGGCGTGGTCTCCAATTCTTTCTACTGTTGATGCAATATCGACAAAAACTGAACTTGCAACTGTAGATAATTTTTCGCCTTCGGTAAGTCTTCTATAATGAGATCTTCTTAAATTTTGTTCTAATAAATCCAAGTTTGCCTCATCTTCTCTAAGTGTTTCGTACAAGGCTGAATCTTCAGATTCAAAAACTTCAATGGCATTTACATAGTTATGAATTACAAGCTCATAAATACTATTTAAATCAGCCAAGGCCTCATCGTTATATTTTTCTCCTGCCTCATTAATTTCATCAAAATATTCTCCAAGATTTTGAGCAAGATCTGAAACTCTTTCTACATTTATTTGTACTTGTAAATAATTGTGAATTTCTCCCTCAAGCTCACTTACCAAATTTGATTTAGAAATATCTAATATATATTTTTGAATTTTTGTATCCATTTCATTTACCAAAGCCTCAGCTTGATTGGCAGTCGATAAATCATTTTTATCTCTTGAATTTAAATATTTTTGAGTTGCTTTTATAGTTTCAAGAGCAATTTTACTTTCTTTTATGATGGCAGTTTTTGCTTGGTCAAGAGCAGCTGCTGGGAAAGTATTTATTAGACTTTCTTCAAGTTCAATGTCTGAAACGTCAGAGAAAATTGAATCTTTACCAGGAATAATTTTGTGAAGTATTGTTGATACTTGTTTAATAATTGGAACAAATAAAACCATACCCACAAAGTTAAATGAAAAATGTCCCAAGGCAATAGTCATCATTGGATTTAAAGAAAATTTGTCAGAAACAAAAGAAATAAATCCTTCATAAGGGACCAATAATACCAAAAATATTGCCGAAATTATTACATTAAACAAAACGTGGAACAAGCTTGTTCTTTTTGCAGACAAAGAGCCGCCCAAAGATGCAAGAACTCCAGTTATACAAGTTCCAATATTTGCTCCAAATAAAAATCCCAAAGAAAGATTTAAGCCAATAGCTCCAGACGCATACAAAGATTGAACAATACCAATAAAAGCAGATGAAGATTGAATAATAGCAGTAAGAACAGCTCCAACCAAAACAGCAATTATAGGATTTTTGCCAAGATTTGTAACTATATCTTCAAAGCCTGGAATATTTTTAAGCTCAGCAAGGCTATCTCCCATCATTTTTAGACCAATAAATAAAAGTCCAAAACCAATTAAAATTTCTCCAATATATTTGCCCTTTCTCTTTTTTGAAAATAAAAAAACAATAACACCAATAAGGCAAATAAAATAAGATAAATAATCCAAATTAAAACCAATCAAAACAGCTGTAACAGTTGTACCAATATTTGCACCCAAAATTACACCGATTGCTTGTTCAAGGCTCATTACACCTGCCCTGACAAAAGAAATAGCTATAACGGTGGTAGCTGATGATGATTGAATAAGTCCCGTAATAACAACTCCAACTAGAATTCCCTTAATAGGATTTGACGTATACTTTTCTACATATCCCCTAAGTTTTGGTCCAGCAAAATTTGTAAGAGAATCCCCCATCAAATTAATACCGAATAAAAATATTGCAAGTCCCCCCGCAATAAGATTCCATTGCAAAGACGATAAAGACGATAATTGCATAATTCCTCCAAATAATTTTTTAAGATAAAAAGATTTTTACAAAAATCTCATCTAGTTATAATATTATCATAAAAAATATAAAACAACAATTGAAAAACAAATATTTCAAACAAAAAAAATTTAAAAATCAGACAAATATTTTCCCCCTTTTAAAAATTTTTATCTGCTAAAAAAAATTTTTTAAAAAATAAACCAAATTATAATTAAAAATAAAAAAATCTTAAAAAATAAATATAATTGACAGCTAATAACTATTAGCCTATAATGGAATTAAGAAATATTTCTTGGGAGGCTTTAATGAATACAAAAGAAAAAATTTTGTCAAAATCCTTGGAATTATTTTCCAAATATGGATATTCTGATATGTCTATGGAAAATCTTGCAAAAGAAGTCGGCATCAAAGCTCCTTCTATCTACAAACATTTCAAATCAAAAAAAGATATTTTTAATACTATCGTAAAAGATGCAATGATTAGAATAGACAATCAAATTGATGATGTGGATTCTTACAAAATAATAAAAAATAATCAAAAAACATTAAATATAGAAAAATTATCTATAGATATTTTTAAATACTTACTTCACGATCCCTTTGTTTCAAAAGTTAGGAAAATGTTATCTATAGAAATGTACAAAAATCCGCAAGCCATGCAATTTTATGTAGAAAAATTTATCCATAACCCAATTACAAAACAACAAGAGATTATAGATTATTATGGGCTAAGCAAATTTGCTGATTTAAAAGTTCTATCGACAATCTTTTATTCTCCAATTTTACTTGCAGTAAAATTATACGATGCAGATCCAGAAAAAGAAGATGAGCTTATAGAATTATTAAAAAAATCCTACGAACAATTAGAAAAAATTATTATATGAAAATTATTTTTTAATATTTCAATTACTAAAAGGAGGAGTTATGAATTTAAATAATAAAGTCAAAACATACGGTGTAGAAAAAACTTTAAAATATGTTCACAAAGATCCAGAAAAAAATTTAAAAAAAGCAATTGATTTAGCAAAAAAAATTTCGCCAAATGATTATACCTCACAAATTGATGTCTTTGATAAGGTTATAAATAATCCTGACGATGTATATTATCATTACATAATGAATATTTTAAATTCCATCGACGATGAAGTTTTTGACAAATTTGTAATAAATTTCTTGTTAAATGCAGTTTTATTTAGCGAAGATTTGAAAAAAGAAAGCAGAAAAAAATACAAATGCAATATTCCTTGGACAATTCTTCTAGATCCAACAACAGCCTGCAATTTAAAATGTAAGGGCTGCTGGGCTGCAGAATATGGAAATAGTTTAAACCTATCCTTTGATCAAATTGATGATATAATTTGTCAAGGAAAAGATCTTGGAATTTATTTTTACATATTTACAGGTGGCGAACCACTCGTAAGAAAAAAAGATATAATAAAAATTTGCGAAAAACACAATGACTGCGAATTTTTAATTTTTACAAATTCAACCCTAATAGATGAAGAATTTATAGGTGAAATGCTTAGACTTAAAAATATAGTTCCAGCCATATCAGTTGAAGGAGAAGAATTTACAACTGATGCAAGAAGAGGTAACGGAGTTTATAATAAAGTAATTAAAGCAATGGATTTATTAAAAGAAAATAAACTTCCATTCGGAATATCTTGCTGCTACACTTCTCAAAATTATGAGTCAATAATTAGCGAAGAATTCGTAGACGAAATGATAGAAAGAGGAGCCTTGTTTGCTTGGTATTTCCACTTTATGCCAGTAGGAAAAGGCACAGGCAAAGAGCTATTGCCAAAACCAGACCAAAGAAAACACGTTTACCATCAATTAAGAAAATTTAGAAAAACAAAACCATTATTTTTCCTAGATTTTCAAAATGATGCAGAATATATCGGAGGTTGCATTGCAGGAGGACGAAATTACCTTCACATAAATGCAAACGGCGATTTAGAACCATGCGTATTTATCCATTATTCAGACTCAAATATAAAAGAAAAAACCCTAGTAGAAAGTCTACAATCACCATTATTTATGGCATATCACGACGGACAACCATTTAACGAAAATATGCTAAGACCATGTCCAATGCTAGAAAATCCAAATTTATTAAGAAAAATGGTAAAAAAATCAATGGCAAAATCAACAGATATACTAGAAAAAGAAAACGTAGACGACTTGTGCGACAAATGCGAAGACTACGCCAAAGATTGGAAACCAGTCGCAGAAGAATTGTGGAATAAATAATTAAAAAATAATCAAAATCGAATTAGCAAAACTTATTAAAAAATAAGCATTTAAAAAAGTGCCTTAAGCCACTCACAACTAAAAAAACAAATCCTCATGCAAAAATTTATTTGATTTCAAATTTAAAAATCAAAAATTTTAAAAGCCTAAAATTTGTATTTGAGGATTTGTTTTTATTTAAAACACATTCAAGAAAAAAATTTAATCACTTTTTCCATCTTTCGAATAAATCGTCTCAAGCCTTTCATCTTCATTTACCACTTCCACTTTAATTATTTCATCTCCCGAAACATAGCAGATTACATAAGTTTTTTCACTTACCCCTTGCCTTATTTCAAAAACATTTTCATCTTCTAAGACTTCTCCATTAGCTTTTCCTATTTCATTTAAAAGTTTTTTGTAATCAGTACTTTCTCTTATAAAATTTCTAAAAAAATCAACAGAAAGCTTCCTATCAACGGGATCACATTCTCTTCTATTTCCATACAAAATCATAGTATTGTAATCTTCACAAGCTTCTTTTTGCACATACATCCCATCTTTCGAATGCCAAAGGAAATATCTGTCTTCATAAGCATTTTTTGTAGCCAAATCAATAATATGAATACCCTGATTTTTTGGATTATTTTTATCCGAAGTTACAACATTCATATAAATAAAAAAATCTTCCTTGCCCTTTTTCAACATCAAATCAGCATCCAGACACCAATAACTCTTATCTTGAATGCCTTGTGTACGAGTCAAAATATCATTCCTATCAAAATCGCTGGATCTAACATTTGCTTTATAAAATTTCAAAAAATCATCTAATTTCTTATCAAACTTATCCTTATTTCTTACATTTTCTGCAAACATCTTCTTTATAGCTTCCTTATCATTTTCATCAGCCGCACTAAGAAAATCCGTAAGAATATTAGAAAAATCCTCATCATCAGAAGAAAATAAATAATCAGCCATTAAAGCTCTTCCACATCCAGATAAAAATATAGTAATAAATAAAAAAATTCCTATTATCCTTTTTTTAATCATTAAATTTCCCCAAACTATTCCTATAAAATTATATATCCATTATTAAAAATTTCACTTAAAACAAATTTCAAGAAAAAATTTCATCAAACAAATCATTTTGACAATCCAAATGCCCAACAAAGCCAACAGGAATTTCCCCACAAGTTGCATCAATAATCTCCCTTGCACCACTTTCCCCAAAAGCCCCACAAAGCTCAATAACATCAGCAATCCCAATTAAAGATTTAGCAACCACTTTAGCCTCATCCAAATTTCTAACACCAATAATTTCAGCATTATTATTTTTTCCAATGGCCTTTCTATCAATACTAGAATCAAAAGGTCCCATAATTATATAAATAAATTTCATAATCCCTCTCTTACTGCAGTGTTTCTTTTGCAAACTTCCTAATATCTAAATTTTATCATACATTTTCTAATGAAAGATTAACTAAAACTAATTATATTTTTCGAATATTTTTACTACCCAATTCTTATAAATTTTTCAATAAAGATCATTTTACTATAGTAGTTACAACAGAGATTAGAATTATCCCTATAATAGAAATTATCGGCCAATGATTTTTAAAAATATTATTTCCAGTATAAATTTTTCCTACCGATCTATAACCACTGATTATGTCTTTACTATTCATAGCTGAAATCATATCATCTGTAACACCAGGAATTACTTTCGTTATAGAATTTAATCCATTTCTAATCGCGGCCGCTTCTTCTATGTCCAGCATATTCTGTAAAATCCATTCTTCAAATTCTGTGCGTTCTCTGTTACAAAAATTAATGTATCTTGTCATCATTCCCACCTGAATTCTTCCAACAAAAAATACAATAAGCCCAATAACTAATGTACCAATTGTAGCAAGAAACATAAAAACCTCATTAACGTCACAAAATATTATTATAAAAGAAAGGATCCCCCCAAATAATAAGTCAATCCCCCAATTCGACAAATAGAATCCTCTTCGAAGTCTTTTAGTAAAAAATTATATTTATAATTATATTATATCATTCATTATAAAAATTCACATTTGTATTTTTTCAATATACAATACAAAAATTATTGTAAAACTGATATTTCCACCATTCCCCAACTTATTTTCTCTCTGTTGTTTTTACTTATAAAATGCTTATCTATTAAAAGTAAGACTATATTTATACAATAAAAAATTATATTTCAAACAAAAAAATGCAAGAAGAATAATTCAATCTTGCATTTAATATCCAAAATCCTGGAAGGTGTTGTAAGGGAACTAGGTTAATTTTAATGATTTTTAAAAATTTAGTGCCATCTAAAACGTATATTTTTAGGGATTACCCTTTTAAGTAATCTTGTATCTTTATTCCCATTCTTCTTTTCCAAACGTCCGATATATCCCAAACCATTCAAAAAACTACATTCTATTTTTTCTAATATCACTAAATCCATCTAATTATAGTACGTTTTCAGATTTTTAGTCCCGTCCAAATACCATAGAAAATTTTATAAATTTTAACTCTTTCAGTTTCCCTATCAACAGTCTTAAAAAAACAGTAATTAACTCCATTATGTCTTTTTATAAGTTTTCCCCATACTATATAAATTGTAAAACTTGCCATTAACTCCAGTTAATAAGTATTAAATACTCCCGATTAAGTTTATAACACCATTTACTAACACATTTGAGTTATTGACATCTGGTTTTTCTGTTATTTTTTTATCTCCAAGTTCAGTAAAATCTATTATTGCTAATAAACAAATTATTTCTATTCAATTTTTACGCAAGCCCTAAACCCTCTTGATTGATAATATGAATCTGCACCGTTATGGTAGGTAAATATTCTACCATATTTTTTGCCACAAAATAATGCCCCACCTAAGTTTCTTATATCATCTGGAGTACTTACCCAACTGCTTGTTTTTATATCAAAGTCTTCAATGTTTTGAAGGGCATAGTATTCTTCTTCATTAATTAATCTTATCCCAATTTTCTTAGCTTCTTCATGAGCTGATGAAAGTGGTGGATTTTTTCCTTTTTTTCCCTAGCCCTTTTATCATAGCATAGGATACGACGGTCTTTCGGACTTTCCTTTGCCATATCCACATAAACTAAGCCTCCAAAGACTTCCAAATCTACTAAGTCAAGCTCTCCGCCTGTTTCTTCCATCTTTAAGATCCTATCATAAAGATTTTTATTAGACACAAGCAAGCTTTGAACAAAATCCCATTTTATATTTTTATGTCTATGCATATTTGCCTCGAATCTTTCTTCTAATTTTTGCAAAAAATTCTTATCGTTTTTTTCCATTAAGCTTTCTCCTTAATTATTTCTTATAATATTTAATCTATAATAATTTGTGCTACTGGTTTTAGTAGGTATGCCATCTCATAAATTACTTAGTATAACTTTGTGGACAAATAATCTATTTCATCTTCTTATAATGTGGCTTAAAAAGCTCTAAAATTCGCGAATTTTTATTTACCCATACAGATTTACACATAAAATCACTAATATAATTTTGTATAAACAACTGATTTTATAAAAATAAACTTTAAATAACTTAAATAATCTAATAAATGTTTTCTAATTTTATTGTAATCCAATCTATTAAAGCTATCTTTTCTTTTAATATAACTAATCTATAATTTTAAATCTTATGCCTAAGTATTGACAGTTTATATGTGTGAGTACTTTTTTATAAAATTTTATATTTAAAAAAATATTTACTACTTAAACATAACCGAATCATCCTGATTCAGCATTTTCAATCTTATAAATATTACCAATTTTCAAATAATCTAATACCTATTAATTTAATTACCCACAATAAAAATTTTATACAATTCATACCAAAAAAACAAAATTATCATTTTTAGTTATTATACCAAATTTATAAATTAATCATTATTAATCTTATCAAATATTAAAGTTAAACTATTTTATGATTTATTAGATAGTTTAAAATAAAAACCGCAAGTATAATACTTACGGTTTAGTGTGATTTTTATTCCCATTCTTCTTTTCCAAATGTCCAATATGTCCCAAACCATTCAAAATACTAGATTCTATTTTTTCTAATATCATTAAATGCATATAATTATAGGACATTTTCAAATTTTTAGTCCCGTACCAGTACAAGTCTGTTATCTAAAAATTATATTTCTTACATATTTCTCTAAATCTGTCGATAGATTCTCTGAGGAACTCGATGCTATACGAGTTGTTTTTATTCTCTGGATGATGTATTACGTTTCTTATTAATGTCGGTAATGTTTTTGATTAATTTTTAATACTTCCATCTTTTGTTAATCTTTTGTATGTTCTATCTTGTTCAATTCCCTTACTCGTAGCCAATCATCAAAACTAGCCTCATAATAATTCTTATTACCTTCATTAATTGCCTTTTATTGTATTAAACCATATAGCTCGTTATGATATTCTATACTAATTTCATTAAAATCTAAAAATTTAACTTCGTTTAGAGATGAATAATTCAAATAATTTTTATAAATGGTCAAAATTTTTCTCCAACAAATTTATTATTGTTTATAATTTTTATATTTTCAAATTCTAATTACTTTACAATATAGGTACTATATGTGGTTAATATAATCTTCACACAAAATATTTTAAACATGCTTTTAAATACTTTATTAACTTCTTTTGGTTATTTGTATATTTAAATATTTCTGGTTTTTCAATGCCGTATACAATATCATTACTTCCACCTTCTTCTGACAATCTTTCTGCTTGACCTCTAAAAAGACTCATAAGTATAAGCCTCTTAACTCCACTTACTTATTTAAAAGCATTCAGAATAAATCACTTTAAAAAGCAACTTGAAAAAGTATACATCTCATTCAAATAAATTCTTAAACTCTTCTTGTAAATCACCATATACACTGTCAGTTAGTGGAGTGTTTTCACCATTTATATTTGAAAATAAGGTCATAGTAAAACCTGTTGAAGTCAACTTTTCTTTTTCACATACTTTTCCATATTTTTGAAAACTGCATCTGATATGTTTAAATATTTCTTCATCACTAATCTCTAATTCTTGTTGTTGAATAACAATATCAGGTGTATTGTCTTCATTCTGATCAATTGCAATTCTATAATACTTAATACTTGGTTCAGAAAATCTTTCCTCGCTATTATCATGAAATTTTAAATGTATTCTATACTTATAGGGATAATCTCTAGAAAGAGAGAAATAATTTTTCATAGCAGGAAAATTTCGATTTACCATGTCATAAAAACTTTCTTGTCTCCATAAAAAAAATTTTTCAATACGATTTATAACTTGTTTGTCTGAAAACATGTTCCAAACATATCCTGATTTCATAGGTAAGTCAGAAGTTGGTAATGAAAGTTCCATATCAGTTTTATTCTTTGCCACAAGATAATTTGTTATTTTCTGCAAATCAAGAACATCAATGTTCCCATATTGTATTCCTACTATGTCCCCTACATGTGACTCTTTATTGGAAAAATCTAACGTTTCTTCAATATAATCTTTCGCCCATTCTGAAATTTCTCTAACAGACTTATCTTTAAATATTTTTTCATTTCTTATTAGTGAGCGAAGTTTTTCATAAACAATGTAATCACTCTCACATAAACTTCGTTTTTTAAGTGCCATTGTTATGTTAGAATAAATTTCTTCGTTTGCAATATGCCTAGCTGAGTCTCCCATTAATCGAGATAATTCTAAATTTATATATTTTTCAGTTATATTACGTCTTTCTATAGCAGCTCTTCTTTGTAAATCCGTATATTCAGCAGAAATATCCTTCAATTCAATTAATTGGACCGGTTCTGTGCTATTATCTTTCCAATCAAACCAAAAATCTAGACGTTTTCTATCAGATGATATACTTCCAACTATACATATCTTTTTACCCTGGCTTGAACTTTCATTCTTGCTTTTGAATGGTGGAAATATCTCATAAATATCATTAAAGTAATTATCAATAATAAGCATATAACTACGATACAACGTATTAATATAATGCTTAGAATATTCTTCGTGATTAAGTTTCATTAATTCATTAGATAAATCATTTTTGAACTTAACACATTGAATATAAGTTTGCAAGTTCATTTCTAACATCATATCCAAAAAAGCATTTTGTTCATCAATATCTGATATAAGACCTGAGGCAAAAATCATTACTTCTTGCCAGTTCTTCTCTCTCATTAGGTTTTCGTAGATATTTCGATCATTATCAATATTAAAAGTTTTCACCATATAATATGCAGCAAAAAACTCTTTAAATTGTTTATGGGCAAAGGATATAGTCGAATCAATTTTAAAAATATCAATTCTAAAAAGATCATAAACTGTAATTGCAGTATATTCAATCTGCTGAGAAGCAAAAAACTCATCAAATTCTGAAATAGATAGGACGCTTTTATCAAAAGTGTTAAATGCCAAACTACCTATCGTCATTAATACATCGAAATAATTCTTCATTACCCTTTCAGGAAGAAGTTTCTCTTTATCTCTTTTATAACAAACCTCTTCAAAATAGGCATTAAACAATTGGCTTTTATTATAAAATTTTGTATTAGAATCCTTTAATACTTCAATTCCAATATTAAGGAATAAAGGATTAGTAAATAACTCATAATACTCATGTTGGATAGGTATTCTAATATCGTTTTTAACGAGTTCTTCGCGAATTTGAATTTGAGATAAATCTTTAATTCTGTACTCATGAACGTTTTGAATATTCCTAGTATAAGCGTTGACTCTTGAAGTAATATAAAAATATGCATTGGTGTTAGATAAAAGGTCGTTTATCTCTGAATAAAATTTAATTCGACTATTTAAATCCACTATTTCATCAATTCCATCTAAGATAATAACAAATTTTTTCTTATTTAATTCTATTTTTAACTTTTCATCCTTAATTTCTCCGAAAAAAGGAGCTAATCGAGATTTAATACATTCAGAAATTGAATCATAGACTATTCCATATTCTAGTAACTTAACAAAAATTGGTATGTATTCATTATGTGCATCGCCCATGCATAACACTTTTAACAGGTTAATAGCTTCATAGGTTTTTCCAGATCCTGGATCTCCTAATAAAATAATATTCTTATCTCTTAGTAAACAATCAAGTGAAGAATTGGACTGATCATCTTTGGTATAAATGTTTCTAGGTAAATAACTTGATTGATTAACAAAAAGCGTTATTAATGAAGTTTTGTATTTCTTTAAAGCTTTCTCATTGTCAACTTGTAACGTTTGATTATTTTGTTGCACAAAACTATTTTCTACTAATTGAAATAAAATTCTATTTTGATCACGTATAATTTGTAGTTGTTCTTCTAGTGGCTCTTTAATATTTATAACAGCTAAACGTGCTGTTTCATTATGGGAAAAATCATTAAAAGTGTTTAATACTATTTCTGATAGAGAATATAAATCTTCATAAATTAAATTCTTTATAGTATATAATTCTTTATTTTCATAAATAATTTTTCCCAGAAGAAACTTTAGATATGAACTAACTGATTGGAACATAAATTCTCTTGGGCTAAAACAAAAGTCTATTAAATTTTGAACAAAGTCCTCACTGATTAAAAAAGAATCTAATTTATTAACATAGCCTACTTCTTTATCTCTATAAGATCCAATTTCTTCTGTTTTTTTTAATAATGCTTTTTTTACCTTGCATTTTTTTAAATGAAAAGAAATTTTATTTAATATTCCTTTTCCGCCAATAGAAATAACTTTCTCAACAATAGATAAAACAACTCCTTCGAACATAGGTCCTCCTTTCAACAAATATTTCAATAAATCGTTTCAATCGATATAATTTACATTTATAATATCGATATTGCTTATTATATTTCATGTATATAATTACAAAAAACTAACTCTAGACTCTCTCTTATCAACAATAAAGAGATCGTTTTGAGTTAGTCTTTATAATAAAGTTCTTTATTCCCATTGGCTAGCTATTTACTATAATTGTGAACTGCTCATGCCCTTGGAATATCCAGTAAAATCAAGGATTAAAGAACGTCGAGTACTATTCCCATTCGATATGTCCATTGATATTGTTTTGTGTAAATGGCATAAAATCAAGGTTTTTAATGTCTATTTTAGCCCTATTATCCATTTTATTTCTGTTTATCTGATTTTTTGCAAGCATATTGCAAGCATGAAGTCAAAAATCTATAAGCTGTTTACAAAAGCTAAAATATCTGTTTTCTCCTTTCCCAACATATGATCGGTAATGTCAATTGCCGGCTGAAAAATACTCATATTACCCTCAAAATGATTAAATTCATTCAACAAAGTTTTCTTTGTTGTAAGAAAAACTCTATTTTTTATATCCTCGCTATTTTTACTATTTTCAGGGAAAGCTTTTGAGATTATCTGTCCAAGTTGCCTAGCTCCACTCTTACTTTCAGTATCTATGTTATACTTTAATACCAATTTTTTCTCTATCAATAATCTTAGAAACAAATAAGTAAATGAATGTATTAGTGTACGATTTAATAATGGATATTTCTCTTTATCAACAATTTCCTTTCCATCAACAGTTTTATTCAAAATATCATCAACATTCACTTTATAATTATTAGGAATTATATTATTCTTATTCCCGAATAATTTTATATAACATTCCGCTATATCAACTGTATTTGTTTTATATCCATGCATTAATTGGGTTAGATTTTCTTTAATATCATTATCATTAATAATTGTTGAATATCCTCTCATAAAAGGAATTAACGAAATCAAAAATAATTCTACGTCTTCTATGTGTTCATAAATCTTTTCTCTAAATGTTTTTAACAACTCATCAAGGTTAATAAGCATATCACGTTCATCAGAATTTAATGCTATAAACCCATTTTCTTCATTTTCTGTGTTATTGAATAAAAATAACTTAAAACATTTTTTAAATTGTCCATCTAAAAGTCTTAATAGATCTACATTATGAGTTAAAATAACCCTTTTCTTATTCTGTAATATCTTAACTATTGCATAGGCTATTTTATTTTTATAAATAGAATCAAAGCTAGAAATAGGATCATCTAGTATTATAATTGGTTTGTCAGAGTTTTTTGCTTTCAAAAATTCAAATGTTAATGATAGAAAATTTTGTTCTCCGGAACTTAATGGCAATTCTTCTCTGTTAATCCCAAGAAAATCTTTATTCTCTAAAACAATTTTTATATTCTTCTTATCATCTCTAATTATCTGCAGTTTCTTACTCATATTGTTGCTAATAATCTGCTCAATATATAAAAAATCTTCCTCTGTAATTTCTGGCTTCTGATTTATCAATTTTTGATATTCTTCATTTTTTATTTTTATATCAGAAGATTTATAAAGTTGTACCAATTCCTTTATTACCTTGTTCGCAAATATATTCTTATATTCTTTAATCGACTCTTTAAGTAACAAAACGTCACTTAAATTTCCTGTTTCAATTGCATCTAGCATAATATCCTTTATTCTAAACGGATCTTTTTCACTTATATTAGCAATTATCTTTTCAACAATTTTTTTAGTCTTTGCATCTAATGTCTTTATAATTTCTTCCTTATTTTTGGATTTTTTATTTAATAAATTTTCAGAATCAATTCCATTTGAATCACAAACTATACACTGATCTTTGTAGCTGAAACGTGAAAGTATCTTTATGGCTTCTGTATTCTCCTCTATCTCCTTAATATGAGAATTATTAGCTAACTTACTTGTATCTATCGTTTCAATTTCAATAATAAGGGGATTCTTTTCTGATAAATCAGAAATGATATAATCTAGCTTGGCCTGTTCATAGTCAGGAATGGTTATTTGAGTATGCTTTTCCAATTCCGAAACATAAGTATCCACGCCAGTTTTAGAACCTTTACTTCTGTTATTCATTAAATCTTTAATTATATTTTGAATACTTGTCCATTCAGAAAAGCAATCTATCGATTTACTACTGCTTGAAGATACACTGTAATTACTTTTTAAGATAGAAATGCTTTCAGTGCAAAGTCTATTATATTCATTTGCTATATATTCCTGTAATTCAAATTCTTTTTTTATGTCATCTCCTAATAAAAAATCTTTCGTTTCACCTTGTATGATATTTCTGTTATTTTGATCGTTAATCACAAAAAATTGAGAGCCATCCGTATACTCTTTCCCATCATAAGTATACTTTACTTTTGTTCCCTTTTCGGATGATAAAACCTTTACTAAGCTTGTTTTACCAGTTCCATTAGGACCATAAATTACAGAAATTCCTTCTCTGGAAAAATCTATTTCATTATTTCTAATAAACTTTTTATAATCTGATACAAAAATATCTTCATTTTCAATTTTTTCAAAAATAATCTTCGCCATCTTTATTCCTCCTAAAATTATAAATATTATGCTTTATACTCCCCAGTAGCCTCTTTTATCATCCCATCATGCCAATCTAACGTCTCTAATGGCATTTCATGGTATTTGTCAAAGACTTCATACAAATACTTATACTTAACTTTATTCTCAATTATTTTCTTAAGAGAATCTGTATCCATTGAAATAATCTTCATCCCTGTAATTGTTTCATTATCTCTTTTATAAGGAATAATTTTTCTATACCTAAAGTCATTAACTACATTATCATCCAGATAAGTGCTAACGAATAAGCTGTAATCGAATGGATTATTAAATCTAATCCTATAATCTCCTAAATGTCTTGAAACAGGCTCCATTTCCATTCTTCTTTGATTGTTTCCATCTGCAAGGGTTGCTTCAAGCAATAATGAATGTTTCGGATAAGAGGTACACGCTTCATATTCATATATAATGTCTGCATAACCTCCAGCTGCATGTGTCTTAGGTAATAAATTTGCTTCTAATGATAGCTTCATGAAATCCAAAATATTTCCTTGTCTTTCACTCACTTTGTACCATATAATTCCCAAAATATATTCAAATATAGTCGGTACTGCAGCTTCATCTGTAACAAGTTCTTCAATCCTTTTATCATCACGTTGCTCAAAACAATTTAATAACTCTATAAGCACAGAATCATTAAATTTCTTATCAATCAAAGTATTAAATCTTCTGTATCGTTCATCATTTACATAAGTTGTAGCTTGTTCAGGATTCTTAATTGTAATTCCTAAATCTTTACTTAAAGCTACATATACTTTGCTAATATCTAACTTGAATGCTTCTGATATAGTTTCAAGTTGGACATCAGATCTAAGATTATTATCTCTACTAAAAGTTTCTGTATACAAAACATCAATAATTTCTTTAAAATAATACTTTGGAATCATATCCAACTTAATCATACGATCTTCAAAAATTAGAACATCTGTAATATTAAAATATCTTCTATTTAAATCAAAATAATCAGATAAAGTCGCCATTGCTTTAAAAACATGTAAATGTTTAAAAAACACTTCTTTTAGTTCTGTTTCATTTTTACAGTTCATAAATGGGCATTGTTTGTGAATTGAAGACTTCCCATTTTTTCTTACAACACCAATATTGGTTGTTTTAAATAGTAAACTTCTCCACAACGTTCCAGGTTTTTGATTTATATTCTTTGCAGAATTTAATAGGGATTCATAATCGCTTTTCCCATCAAGAAATACTTTCTTTAAATTCTCATATAATTTATAGTAAGGCTTGTCATAACTTCTGCTTTTACGATTCATTCCCACTAAACATATTAGATTTTCATCAACATCCGAAGTAATAAATTCTTCTTGTGCAAGTTTGTAGTTTTCCATTTGCATAAGCCTCTTATAAATTATTTCTTCCGGCAAAATTTTACCTTCTCGATATAATTTAATATCCGATATGATTTGTTTTGCACTTTCTTCATCTCTAATTAGCGGAACAAAATAAGTAAACTCGTCATAACTTAAAAACTCAAGTTCCGTCAGGCACTTTACAACCGCAATAAACGGTCTAACGATACTACCACTTACATCTATACTTGTTTTAAGAAGCTGTTTTAGATAGATAAAGCTATCTCTATTAATATTAAACACATTATTGGTTTCAAAATCCCCACTACTTGTTATTTTAAGGAGTTCTCTTCCTGCATCCGTAATCAATCTATCTTCTGTAATTAAACCAATATCAACCAATCCTGATGTTTTTTCTCTGGCATCTTTGTCTTTCCTTTTAGCCTCACCTGTTAAGAAGGATTTATTTTTCATGAAATCATAATATTTTTCTTGTAATTCATTATTCCAATTCCATTTAGATTTTTTTATGACTTCATTATAAAACTCATCAAGAAGCAATAATTGTGCCTCTATTTTTAAATTTAATTTTGCAGTTCTAAAACTTGTAGTTCCTATAACCCAACAAAAACTTTGATAAGGAATACTTTTATTAACCATTTACTCATTCCTCCAGTCCACCGGATAATTAGTAATTAAAACTTCTTCGGATATACTATTTTTGTTTTTTCTGTGATAATTGCTATTTGAATAACTTTTATTTAGACGATTGCAGTGGTACCCCCTACTTTCAATCCAATTACATAAAATATCATTTCTTTTATTTTTACTTTCCAAAACATTAGATAAGGCAAAACTAAAACCTTTTTCATTGGCTTCATCCAAAAATTTAAGTAAAGCTTTTTCTTCTATTTCAGTCCACATGCCATTTTCATTATATGTTGCATTTGTAATCAAATAAGGTGGATCACAATAAATAAAAGTCTCCTGAGAAAAATCATCTAACGAAATTTCTCTAAAATCCTTTTTCAAAAACTGAATGTCCTTGCTTTTCAATTCCTCGGAAAATAACACAAGTTTACTTCTCATTTTAGAATTAAAATCTCTCTTACCTACCGGAAGATTAAAAAGTCCCTTTCGATTAAACCTAATCTGATTATTAAAAGAGAACACCATAAGTACATACAGCATTGGATAATCTATTTCTCCAGCAAGAACTTTAGCATTAAAATCATCTCTTAACTTGAGAAATCTTCCTTTATTGTATTCGGCTAAGCCTCTACTACTATCACAATCATAATAAGAATACCCATATAATGATGTATTGGATAAATTATACGCCTCAATAATATTGTCTATTTGTTTTAATAAAGCATCAGTATCAGTGTCTTTTATACATTCAATTAAATCTATCAATTTTTCATTCGTATCATTAAAAAAAACTTTTGAAGAAGATGAATTTATTCCAACATTTCCTCCTCCGGCAAACAAATCTAAAAATACTTCCTTTTCATGAAATAAAGGTTTCAACTGTTCTAGCAACTTAAATTTTCCACCTGTATAATTAAACGGGCAAGGTATATTAATTTTCTTTTTTTCTTCCCTAAATACTTCACATAAAAATAGTCTTTCTTTATTATCTTTTATATCTGATTTTCCAGTCGAAAAACTCTTATAGTCTGATTCAAATATAGTAACTTTCCCCTTTTTATTAAGAATTCTCATAATATCTTCATCCGATATTTTCGCATTGGATCTATCATTTCCCTTGTTTGACATATTGTTATATGAAAGCAGAATATATTTTGCATCAGCATTTTCAATAAGCTCCTCAAATGATTTTGTAGCTGAAATCATGCAATAATCACTTTTAAGAGAAGTTCTATCCATCTTTCTTGCAACACCATAAACTTTAGGTTTTTCCCATCGTGCCACATTTTCAAGTAAATGATATGCATCACAATATTGCCTTGAATTATATGGAGGATCTAAGTATAACAAATCTCCCTTAATATTTTTAATTAGTTTGTTTGCGTCTAGGTTATAACAAACATTATTGGAATTAATGGATTTTTCAGGCAACAAAACATTCAATACTAAAGTTTTTTCAAAATCGACATTCTTTCTATACGCATCGTAATGTCCAACTGTATTTGCAATCTTATCCATCGCATATAGAAGCGATGTAATCATTATTGCATATTCCTTAAAATTTATTTCTTTATTTTTATACTTTGCTTCTATATCTTCTCTTATATATCCTATCTTGCTACAATCATCAGCAGAAAAAAAAGTATCTGCGAAATTTTCTCGCATATAATTATTTTCTTTTGTTTTAACTTGATTATAGTCGTATATAAGCTCAATTATCTTTTTGCTTGAATATTTTTCATATCCAAACCATGCATAATTGGAAATATAATTACTATAAAGTAAATCATTTGTGATAAGCATTTTATCCTTAAAAGTATTCGCAACTGCACCGGTCCCACTAAATATGTCAATAACAATATTTACACCTTTGCAATTTTCATCAACTGTTTTTCTTATAAAATCAGAAAGAGAATATTTATTTCCTAAATATCTTCTATTATTTATATAGGATTGTTTTAATCCTAATTTAGATATTAAATATTCTGTATCATTCTTATCTTGTAAAACATCTATGTGCAAAAATCTTTTTATAGTTTTAACTGTGTTTTCATCCCAAAAGTACCTTCCTGTATCACTTCTCGGAATTAAAATATTTTCTTTATCTATTAATTTATATAAATATGACTTAGAAATGTCTAACTCTTTTATTACATCAGTAACATTAAGACTTGCCATCTTTATTCCTCCTTGCCACATTTTAATCCATTCAGTAGACATTATAGCATATTTTACGCAAATTTTCCAGATTTTCAGCAAAAAATCAGATGCTAATTGCATCAAAAATGAAGAGCATCTTCTATAATACTCTCCATATATCTCTATAACTCCATATCGTTATTTATATTATGACTATGATCAATTGTTTTATCTATTTTTCTTCTATGATTCTTAATTGTACCAATAACTGATTCCTTTTTCTTTTCAGTTTTATACCTACCGAGATAATCATTCATATTAACTTTCAAATGCTCCAATTCATCATACTGTGCTGCTAATGAATTATGTTTCTTGATTATCACCTCTTGTTTAGCTTGTAACTCTTTAGAATGCTCATTTAATTTCCTGAAAAGATTTTTACTTGATTTTGTCTTTAACTCTCCTGCTACAACATGTCTCAAGTGCGGAAATTGCTTCAGAAAAATATCTATTTCTTCATAAGACTTCTGATAGGATTCCACATCTTTTCTGTTCATCATCATATAAATCTTGTCGTTTGGATTTTTTCGGTAGCCTTCATAATGTTCTCTTTTACTGATACAGATTTGAATATGTTTAACAACTTCCTTTATCCTTTTTTGCTCCCATGACAGCTTATCAAACTCTCGCTTCAACTCATTTTTTTCAATGGAGAGTCTGCTAATACCACGTTCTAATTCCTCCATTGAATTAAATCCTTTGTTTCTGATTTCAACAAGCGTTGAAGCCGCTGTTTGAAGATTGTGCTTTGTCGCCCAATGCTCATATCCTTTGCTGGAATTTGCTTTATCGTTGTTCTTAATGTCTATGATATTGCCCAGATCTTTGTCTTTATTTCGGATTCTTTCTTTGATTTTTTCTTCTGTGTAATTATCCCCTATGGTTTTCGCTCTTGTAAATCTCTGCTGATTTTTCTGTTTGAAAGCAATATACTTTCCAAACTTAATTTCATATCCATATTGTTCCATTATTTTAAGAAAATGTTCCCAGCTTATTGCTTTTTGAATTACTCTATCCATATCAAATTGAAGTCTTGATTTATAACTTTTACCTTTTTTATCCTCATTCCAGTCATACCAATTCACAAACTTTCTTCGCTTAATCTCGTTGATTTCCTTTTGTATTTCTTGGTCGATGACAGATAAATTATGCTCCTTACATAGCTTGTCGCTTTGATTTCTGATATTCGTATAGGAGCCGTAATAAGAATGATAAACCTTGCCCTCGTCCACATCTATGGAATTAAAAATGATATGATTATGAATATGGTCTTTGTCTATATGTGTTGCTAAAACATATTCATATTTCCCGCCTAAAATCTTTTCACATAACTCAATTCCAACTTGATGTGCTTCTTCAAAGCTAACTTCTTCCGGAACAAAAGATTGAATCAAATGATGTGCTAAGGTCTTTGTTCTTGAGTTAAATTGTTTCTTAGTAAGTTCAAATTCCTTATGAGCATTTTCTCTGCTACACAGGTGTGTTGTAACATAGATTTCATCATCGGTTTTATCACCATTACAGATATAGTCTATGGCTTTTTTAAGTGTTGTTTTAATCGGATGTATCTTTGTAACTGCCATCAGCTTATTGCCTCATTGATAATATAGTCCGAAACTTTTTCTCTAAATCCTGATAAAAAAAGTAGTTCTCGCTGCAAGGCTTTCTTGATACTTTCAATATCATCTTTATAAATAGCTCCTGTACTGTTTGCTGCCTTTGCAATCTGATTCAGGTTCACTGAGTTACGACTGACAAGGGAAGAAAGTTCTCGCAGTTCTTTTCTAAACTTACCGGATAAATCAATGCTAATAATTCTATTCTTGAAAATACTGTCTCTATAAAACTCTCTTTTGCTCTTAAAATTGGTCAAAGCAAATCTTCTGTTAAGTTCTTTCATATCATCTTCATTTATCATAAAATGAACAGTGTAATTATTTTTTCGATTAACACTCTTTGACATTTTTCATCACTCCTTTCTTCTTCGGGGTCTTAGGGTTCTCCCTAAATATTTCAAATTTGAGTTATCAAATTTCAAGCCTACTTTTTGGGTGTGGTCAAAAAGTATATGCTTGCTATCAACATGTAATTCATAATTTTTATAAATTAGTCTTTAACTTGCACAGAAAAAATAGATGTAGATTCTTCAATTACCGTTTGCACCGTTCATACCGCACGACATTCCCTTACACATGAAACATCAAACGGTACGAACGGTTTGAACGGCATTTTAATAAATCACATCCTCTGAATTATAATTAACTTGATAGTTATTGTTGTTTTTTCCTCGCTTCATTTTAATGCTGATTCCATTTTTTCTGAGAATATCTTTATTACGATTTAAGGTCTTGCCGAATTGTTGCGGACTCTCTATCTCTAATTTTATCTTTGAGCAAATATCAACTATTGTTCCTTCTATTTCTTTTAATTTAGGCATAAGTTGAACTAATCTTTGAATGGACGGTTCCAGCATTTCAATCGGATCTATTTTATCTAACTCCAATATCTTTTTTGACGGATGAATTTTTACTTGATATACCCTTGATTCAAAAAGCCTACTGGTTACATCCAAGCTAAACTCTGTATCAAATTCCGATGATTTATTTATAGCTATTATAGTGTCTACTGAACCGGATAACGCTTGAGAACCTATCACTTTTTCACTCACACTTTTGATAGATGAATCCTTTTTTGTGTGATACATCATAATAAAAGTGCAACCATATTTTTCTATAAGCTCATAATACTTTGCCATAACCTCATAGGTATCATTGTAATCATTAGCATTATATTTTCTGTCATATTTTATCTTAGAAAATGTATCAACTACGAACACCTCATAGCCCAATTCAACATCAGATTTTATAATTCTTTCAAACTCACCAAAGTCTACATAACTTGTGCCTTCATAAAATTTCATAGTGTTTGAACAAGGTATATCTAATCTCTTAATTCTTTCTTGAATAAGTTTACCCGAGAGTTCATTGCAATAGTAAACAACCTTTGTTTTTTTTACATTATTTTCAAGAAAATCAATTCCTTCGTTTATACAAATACCAAGATTTAATCCTAATGCAGTTTTGCCTTTTTTAGGAGAAGCTACAATCAATGTAATGCTTTTTCTTGCAATAATATTATCAACGATATACTTATCAGAGGTATCAAACTCAGTGTTTATCGTATAGGCTTTCAACGAATCTCCTCCTTATTTTTTCTATGATAGTTATAATCCCAATAATTCGTTCCGCCGACTTCCTGTGCCTTCTGAATACTTTGATTTAAGTATTTAATATATGCTGCCTCATTTCTTCTTTTACTCATATCACCCATTCGGTTCAATGATGATTTCAGGAAGATCTCAAGCATTAAATCTGCATTTCCATGTGTAAAGCTGTTTAAGATAAGAAGCAATTGAAAATCGTCTTTGCTTGCATCGCCTGTGGAATATTCGCCTCTAAAAAGCTCTCTGCCTTTGCGATTAGTCATATACATTGCCTTTAAAATCACTTCAATATCCGGCACATCACTATTTATATTTTTATAGTAGAAAATTTGCTCTCTAATCGTTTCTTTAATGGCATATTTTTCATAGTAAAGGTTTAACTTATATTGTTCATTCTTTACTTCTGTGCAAGTTCCTATGACATCACCGGTCATAGCAATGCACTTATTTGATTTATACATTTCAAAACGATCAGCTTGATTGTTGATGTTCTTATGAATTCTTCCCTTGGCAAATATGTGGACTCCGTTTCCCGATACGGAAATTTCCTTATATGTTTCGCCAAAATCACTTATGATGTCTCGCACATCCTCAAAGCTGTCCTTAACATTATCTAAATCAATACAGACAAACGGATCATCTTCAGTTAAAACAAACGATAGACCATCACAACCGCTTTTTTCTAAGCCATCTAAGGCAGTTTCAAAATCTGTCCAGTTCTCTTTTTTATTCCATTCATTTGCTTCACAAGTGATTGTACTGATTGGGATTTTTACAGCTTTTGCATTACCCTTTTTATCTTTGTTATGATAAATTTTAAACCATAACCATTGCTTGCAGTCTTTTAATTCCTGTGGAATATTGTTAATATATGTTTCTTTATTTATCATTTTTTACCTCCATAATTGTGTTGATGATAGAAGTACAACCTGATAAAATATTTTTAAGAGTTGCAATCTTATCAGGTTGCTTCTTGACTCTATCTATTGCAGTAGGTAGAGTCATTTTTATTTCTATTCATCGTTTCAAACATTTCCAGAATATATGCCAAAAGTTCAAGCTTATTTTCTTCAATATCGCAGTCCAAATTAACATTTTTAAAATATTCTTCAAGCATTTTCAGTTTCGTTTTCAGTTCATCAAACACTCTTATATTTCCAAATACCTCAACTTTATGATTTATACTCATTTGAATCATATAATCCTGTTTGTTTAATCCTGATAATACTATTTTCTCTTCCAATAAACTTTTTTCTTCTGGAGACATTCTGAAATTCACTATAATATTTCTTTTTCTATTTTTATCGACTTTCAGTTTTCTACCTTTTGTTTGTAGACTTTCTCTTTTAAATATCTTACTCATCTTAATAAATTTAATTCCTTTCTTTCTCTATCATTTCAATGATTTCCAACTGCTTTGACGGATATAAATGTGCATAATTTAAGGTTATTGAGATACTTTCATGACCTAATCTTTCTGCAATTACCACCGGAGAAAAACCTTGCTCTATCAAATAAGCAACATGAGAATGTCTTAAATCATGAACTCTAATTCGTTTTACTCCTGATAACTTACAAGCTCTATCCATT
>QWCE01002163.1_pt1 | contig 25712 bp, 18 predicted proteins | sample 1972531 | NCBI WGS metagenome assembly QWCE01 (sample SAMN09866716, study PRJNA288562) | Human gut metagenome isolate term4_stool, whole genome shotgun sequencing... | reverse complement strand
AATTTAAATTAAATTAAATTAAATGAAAATAATAACTAAAAGGAGGAATAAATGTCAGGACATAGTAAATGGAATAACATACAAGCAAGAAAAGGTAAACAAGATGCAGCAAGAGGAAAACTTTTTACAAAATTAGGAAGAGAAATTAGTGTTGCAGTAAAACAAGGTGGACCGGATCCTGATGGTAATGCAACACTAGCTGCTGCAATATCTAAAGCAAAAGCAAATAATATGCCAAATGATACAATTAAAAATGCTATAAAAAAAGCAAGTGGTGAAGGAAATACAGATAATTATGAAGAAATATTATATGAAGGATATGGAAAATTTGGTGTAGCATTAGTAGTAGAAGCAATGACAGATAATAAAAATAGAACTGCAGGTGAAGTAAGACACGCATTTGATAGAAATGGTGGAAATTTAGGAACAACAGGCTCAGTTACATATATGTTTAATAAAAAAGGACAAATAATAATTGCAAAAGAAAATTTAGCATATAGTGATGATGAAGTAATGGAAATTGTAATAGAAGCTGGTGCAGAAGATATGAAAGTCGAAGATGAATATTTAGAAGTAATATGTGAACCAAGAGATTTTGCAAACATATTAAAAGCACTAGAAGAAAAAGGCATTAAAATGGAACAAGCAGAAATTGTGCAACTTGCAGAAACTAAAATATCTTTAACAGAAGACCAATATGCTAAAATAGAAAATCTAGTAGAAAAATTAGAAGAGTTAGACGATGTGCAAAATGTATATCACAATGCTGAAGAGGAATAATTTTAATATAATAATTTTAAAATAATAATATAATAACAAGATGAAGGTATATTTAACTATAATTGCTTTCATCTTTTTTAATTGAAAAGTACACTATTAAATGATAATATTTAATATATTAAATGAATAAAAATTAAAACAAAAAATAAAAAAATAGAAAAAAGACAAAATAATAAAAAATATTTAATGTAACTAACAAATCAATATGTTGCATATTTCTTGAATAGTAATATGCATATTGGTAAAATAATATAATAATGAAAATAAAAAGAAATTAAGAGTGGTAAGATGAATACAATAGATGATTTAAATTCACAAGAGACATTAAAATTCATGACGCAAGAACTTGAAGCGCTTGATAAAGAAAAAAATAATAAAGAAGAAAACAAAAGCAAAAAGAATATTCAGGAACTAGAAGCAGAAGTTAGTAATACATCTAAGTTTATGAAAAATGTAATAATGCTAATAGTTGCACAAGTATTAGTTAAAGTTTTTGGATTAATATACAGGATTGTAATAGTAAATGTACCAGGATTTGGTGATGAAGGTAATGGATATTATGCAACAGGATATGAAATATATGCATTACTTTTAGCTATATCAAGTGTTGGTATACCATCTGTTATATCAAAGCTTGTATCTGAAAGAAAGTCAATAGGTGATGAAAAAGGTGCAAATAGAGTATTTAAAATAGCAAGCAAGTTATTTGTAAGTATTGGAGCAATACTAGGATTGTTACTATACATATTTGCAGATTTTATATCAATTAAATTACTAAAAGTGCCAGATGTAGCACTTACCCTAAAGGTATTAGCACCTGCTATTATGTTTGTATCATGGGCGTCAGTAATTAGAGGATACTTTAGTGGATTAGAAGATATGAAACCTACAAGTATTAGTCAAACATTTGAACAATTACTTAATTGTACTTTAACTATTGCTTTAGTATATGCGGTAAGAGGAAAAGAAGCATATATGATGGCAGCTGCAGGTAATTTAGCTACAACAATATCAGTTATCATAGCCTTTTTATACATTTTTGCATATTACAAAAAAAATAGGATTAAAAAGGCAAGCAATAAGTTTTCAAAAGAAGACATACTAAGAGATAGGGATATTGCAAAAACTATATTATCACTTAGTATACCAATTACATTATCTTCTTTAATATCAATACTAAATACTTTTATTGATACATTCACTGTAAGTCAAGGTATACAAAAAGCATTAAGTGGATTATATAATCAAAAAGAAGTATTAGAACAAAAAGCAATGGAAGCAAAAGGATTACTTTCTAAGATAAACACAATAGTAGGACTTCCACAAGCTGTAAATATTGCAATATCTACTGCAATAGTACCATCAATATCAGGATTTTTAGCTAAAGGACAAAAAGATAAGGCAATACGAAGGATAAAAACATCTATGAATACTACAATGCTTATAGTATTTCCAGCAGTTGTAGGATTATTTGTATTATCTGATCCAATACTAAAATTAATGTATCCAAGTGCACCAGATGGTGGATTAATAATGAAAATACTATGCATACCTACAATATTTATATGTTTTAGCCATACAGTAAATGGAGCACTACAAGGCTTTAATGATTTTAAAGCACCAATGATTGCAGTAATTGTAGGAGCTGTAATTAAGATTGTATTAAATAGTATATTAATACCAAATACTAAGATACAAGTATATGGTGCTACTATATCATCTGTAATAACACAGATTACAGCATTTACAATAACATATAATATACTTAAAAAAAGAAGTGGATATAAACTTAAAATAATTGAAGTTTTAAAACCACTTATGGCAGCTATAATGATGGGAGTATGTACTTTTGCTACATATTACTTCTTAGAAAGATATATAGGGTCAAATAAGGCGGTATTAGTATCAGTATTTGTAGCACTTATTACATATATACCATTTTTACTATTATTTAATGCATTAGATGAAGATACAATAAATGCATTACCTAATAATAGAATAATGAGAATAATTAAAGAAAATAATAGGAAAAGAGAAGTAATTAAAAGAGCAAAACATATATATGTGCTAAGAAAATTAAATAAAAATAGCAAGAAAAATGTAGAAAATGATTTAGGAAATGATACAAAAAATAATACGATAAATAATTACAAGAAGAAAAAGAAGATAAAAATTAATGATGAAAAAGATAGAATAGAAGATGTAAATATAGACAAAAAAGAATTAGAAAAATTAGAAGATGAATATTATAATACTTCTAATTATGATATATATAGCACTACAAGAAGAAAAAGAAAAAGAATTGGAAATAGGAAAAGAGGAAAGGGAAAACATTAGTATATGGAAGAAAAAGAAAAAGAAAATTGCAATTGGAAATTTGAAGATATATATGAAAAATTAGATGAAGATTGTAGAAAAGAATTAGAAGAAGCAAAAAATATAGGAAAAGAGATAGTAGACCTAAAAGGAAAACTAAATAATTATGATGATATATTAAAATGCCTAAAGCTTGAAACTAATTTAGCCAAAATATCTGAAAAAGCAGGAGCATATACATATCTTAAATATTCACAAAATATGAAAGATATTGAAACAGAAAAGCTTTCTATTACTGTAGGAAATACTTTTTCAAATATAGAAAAGGAACTGTCTTTTGTAACATCTGAGATATTAGAAAATGATGATGAATTTTTAGAAAAGATGTTAGATGATGAAAGATTTTCTAAATACAAAATATCTCTTGAAAGATTATTTAAAGAAAAGAAACATATACTTTCTAAAAAGGAAGAAAAGATCCTTACTGCAATAGGATCTAAAATATCATATTCTGGTATATATGATATCCTTACAAATCTAGAAATGAACTATGGTCAAATAGAAGATTCAAAAGGTGAAAAACACACACTTACTGATGCAATGTATTCAAAATACTTAGCAAGTGAAGATAGAATTTTAAGAAAAAATGCCTATGAAAGATTATATGAAAAATATATGCTACATAATCAAAGTATAACAGAGATGTATATATCACACTTAGAGGTTATAAAAGAGGAGCTAAAACTTAGAAACTATAATTCACTTTTGGAATCATCTTCTCTTTCAAATGGGGTATCAGAAGACATATATGACATACTAATATCTGCAGTTAATGAAATGATGGAGGTAAATCATAGGGCACTTGCTATTAAAAGAAAGATGTGTAACTTTGAAAAAAATGATTATCATTTCTATGATATATACTATAATCCATTAGAAGATAATTTAGATATATCATTTGAAGATGGAAAGAATATGGTATTAGATGCATTATCTGTTTTAGGTGATGATTATATTAAAGTATTAGAAAAAGCATTTTCAAATAACTGGGTAGATGTATACCCTAAAGAAGGAAAAGAAAATGGAGCATATAGTTTAGGAATATATGATGTGCACCCATATGTAATGCTTAATCATACTGGATCATTAGACGATGTTTCGACAATAGCACATGAGATGGGACATGCAATGCATTCATACCTATCATCTAAAGCACAGGATTTTGAAACACCTGATTACACAATAATGGTTGCAGAAGTTGCATCAACAGTAAACGAAATGCTTTTTGCAGAATATAATATTTCAAAAGAAGGGGATAAGAAGAAAAAAGCAAAATTATTATTTGATTTAATAGATAGGATTAGAGCAACATTATTTAGACAAACAATGTTTGCAGAATTTGAAAAATATGCAAATGAAGCAATATGGGATGAAAAAGAAATAACAAGAGATGACTTAAATGCATATTATAGCGATTTAATTAAAAAATATTTTAAAGATGAAGTAGTTGAATCAAATGAAATAATGTATGAATGGTCTAGAATCCCACACTTTTACAGGCCATACTATGTATATAAGTATGCAACAGGAATATCATCTGCTATATATATTGCTAAACATATATTAGAAGATGGAAAAAATAATGAAAGAAAATATATTGAAAAATATTTAGATATGCTAAAAAGTGGTGGATCAAAATTATCACAAGATACTTTGAAAATAGCAGGTGTTGATTTAGAAGATAAGAATGTATACAAAGAGGCTATTAATTATATGAATGACAAGATAACAGAGCTTGAAGGATTAATTGAAGAGTAATTATATATTAGGAAATATTTAAAAAAGTCTATTAAATATAGACTATGCAAAATCTAATAGATATAATATTATTTGTAAAATATAATATAGTACAATAATAAATTGAAGATTATGTTAGATAAAAAATATAAGTAATAACATTTTAAGGAGGAAATATGAAAGATTATTATATTGAAAAAGTACATGCAAGGGAGATACTAGACTCTAGAGGAAATCCAACAGTTATGGTAGAGGCATATGTAAATGATGCAAAAGGAGTTGCAAAAGTACCATCTGGAGCATCAACTGGTAAGTACGAAGCAGTAGAACTAAGAGATGGAGACAAAAAAAGATACTTAGGCAAAGGAACATTAAAGGCAGTAGAAAATGTTAATACAGATATTAATGAGGTTATTTCTTCAGATTCTGAAGATGATGTTACTGTATTATATAATTCAATTGCAGAAATTGATTATGATATGATAGATAGCGATGGAACAGAAAACAAAAGTAAGTTTGGAGCTAATGCAATACTTGGAACATCAATTGCAGTTGCAAATGCTATGGCAAATGATAATATGCAAGAATTATATCAATTCCTAGGTGGAGAAGCTGCAAATACATTACCTGTACCTATGATGAATATATTAAATGGTGGAGCACATGCTGGAAATACAGTAGACGTACAAGAGTTTATGATAATGCCAGTTGGATTTAAAACATTTAAAGAAGCATTAAGAGCAGGTGTAGAAGTATACCATAATTTAGGTATGATACTAAAAGAAAGAGGATTATCTACAGCAGTAGGAGATGAAGGTGGATTTGCACCAGATTTAAACACTGTAGAAGAAGTATTAGACACAATGATAGAAGCAATTGAAAAAGCAGGATACAAACTAAGAGAAGAATTTGTATTTGCAATAGACGCAGCTGCAAGCGAATGGAAAAAAGATGGAAGCGAAAAATATCATTTACCAAAATCAGGTAAAGAATATACAACAGATGAATTAATAGACAGATGGGAAGAACTAATTACTAAATACCCAATAATTTCATTAGAAGATGGATTAGATGAAGAAGACTTTGAAGGTTGGAAAAAATTAAATGAAAGATTAGGAGACAAACTTCAATTAGTAGGAGATGACCTATTAGTTACAAATACAAAAAGACTTAAAAAAGCAATTGAAGAAAAATCATGTAATTCTATACTAATAAAATTAAATCAAATTGGAACAATTACTGAAACAATTAATGCTGTAGAAATGGCAAAAGATGCAGGAATGACAGCAATAATTTCACACAGATCTGGTGAAACAGACGATACTACAATTGCAGATTTAGCAGTAGCACTAAATGCTGGACAAATTAAAACAGGTGCACCATGTAGGATTGATAGAGTAGCAAAATATAATAGACTACTAGAAATAGAAGAAATATTAGGTGCTAAAGCAAAATATGCTGGAAAAAAAGCATTTAAAATTAACTGGAAATTTTAATAAATATATTAAAAAAATAAAAAATTAAAAAAACAAAAATGTAAAAAGAAATTAAAAGAAAAAAGAAACAAGGATAAAAGTATATTCCTTGTTTTTTTTATTGCCTATTTGCTTATTATCATTTACAAATATATTAAAATTTTAACAATGCTATTAATATCTTTTAATATTAAAATTGTTATTATATACTAATTTTAAGTTTAGATATATTTATGATGTAAAAGGATGTAATATGAATACAAATATATTAAAAAAGAAGAATAAGAATAGAATGACAATTAAAAGCAATATAATAGATAATTTATGTAGAATAATTTTGCTAACTGTATGTGTAATAATGTTATCTGCAATAACAACAATTGCCCTTACTAAAGATACAAAAGAAGCAGTTCTTTCTACATATAATTTTCCTGGAGGGCAAGAATCAACTAATGCCTTTAATAGATATGGTATGACAGAATTTCAAAAAAATTATGATACAAATTCATACTATGGATACATAACAGAAGGAAAAATGATAGCTAGAAAAATATATGATTCAGCTGCAAAAGGTGTAAATTCTATGTTTTGCTTTGAAAATTCATTAGAATTTCCAACAGGATCAGGACAAAGATATATAAACAAAGGTGAACTTTTAAATCTATCAAGCATCAATACAAAAAGTGGACAAAAAAGCATAACAAGTGCACAAAAATCAAAAATGTATTGGCTTGCAGATAATATGTATTTAAAAGAAGAAACAAACCAAAATATGAAAGTATATAGCAAGGATAAGATCTTTGAAGGAGCATATAGGAAAGTTAATCAATATAGTGAAACAGATGCATTAGATCCAGTTCATTTTAAAACAGGAATGAGAAGATACTATGTAAATGTGACAGATGATGATTTAGCAGTAATAGAACAATGGATAATATGGTATATAATGAGTGGTGATGATTCATTTGATGGAGCAGGTGCAAATATGATAAAAACACAAGGACAAGGAAGCACTGAGCCAACACAAGAAAGGAAAATGGCTAGAAAAGAAATTTACCAATATTTAAGATATATGGTAAATCAAAATAGTTCATATTCACCACAAACAGGAAGCATATCAAAAGATCATAAGTTTTTAGAAGGACCAACATCATTAGATGTTTTAAATGTAGGTTATGTTATAAAGGGATTAGAATTTAAAGTACCAGAAAATGCTAAAAATAATATAGAAGATGTAAGATTATATTATTTAACAGATGATGGAAGAAAATCTACAACTGAAATAAAACAATTAGATTATGTATTATCAAGAAATGGAAAAGCAATTACAGGAACTTTAAAAGATCAATTTAATAGTGGAGCTTTTGATCTTAAATTAAGAAAAGCATTACCAGATGGTTTTTCAGGAATATATTTCCAAATAGCATATAAGAATGCAAGTAGAAATGTTACAGTGTTTACACCAAAGAATACATCAGATCAAAGAATATATCAGCCAGTAGTTGAAATAGAAAGAAATATTGTACCAACTACTGCAGGATATGGATTAAGAATAAAACAAAAACCAAAAGAATATGATTTAGCACTTAGAAAATATATAGAATCAATAGATGGAGTACAACCTACAATCTCAAGAGTACCAAGAATTGATGCAACTAATTTAAAAAATGATATAAATCAAAATGGAACAAAAACTACAGCAGAATATTTACATCCTAAAAATCCATTATATGTAAAAAAAGGATCAAGCATTATATATGCAATGAGAGTATATAATGAAGTAACAGAAGACCAAGTTGTAAACAAGATTGAAGATAAGTTACCACAAGGATTAAAATTAAAAACAAATAGTACAATAAATAATACATATGGATGGAAACAAGATGGACCAGGTAAAATATCTACTGAATATACTAAAAATAAAATAATACCAGGTGCTAAAATATCAGGGACTACAATAACATTAAGTGCAATACAAGTTAAAGTAGAATTAGAAGTAGAAGATACTGCACCGGAAAATACTATACTTACAAATATAGCAGATATTGTAACACAAGAGCCAAAAGGAGATAGAGATTCTACACCAGGCAATACATATGTAAATCCAATGTCAGCATACAAGGGAAATACACAAAATAAAGATGACTTATCAGATAAAAATTATCATTATAAAGGATATGAAGATGATGATGACTTTGAAAAGGTTATATTAAAACCAGAGCCACCAAAATATTTTGACCTATCACTTAGAAAATTTATTACAAATATATCAAATTCAAAAGGAAAAAATGAAGACCATAAGGATAGAGAGCCAAAAGTTGATGTAACAGCATTAAAAAATGGAACAAAGACTACTGCAACATATACACATCCTAAAAATGTAGTATCACTAGATCATGGAGATAGGGTAGAATATACAATTAGAGTATATAATGAAGGTGATATAGATGGATATGCAGAAGAAGTATCAGACGATATTCCAGATGGGTTAGTTTTCTTACCAGAAGATAGTATAAATAAAAAATACAAATGGAAAGTAGTAAATGGAAAAATAACAACAGATTACTTATCAAGAGCAAATAATAAAGATAATATACTTAAGGCATTTGATAAGACAAATGGTAAAGAATTAGCATATAAGGACTTAAAGGTAGCATTTAAGGTAGATGAAAATTATGATGAAGCAAAAGGAAAAATAGTAAATATTGCACAAATAACAAAAGACTATAATAGTGAAGGTAAAAAAGATAGAGATTCAACACCAGGAAATAATAAGCCTGAAGAAGATGACCAGGATTATGATAATGTAATACCAAAAAGGAAAACATATTTTGACCTATCACTTAGAAAATTTATTACAAATGTGTCAAATTCAAAAGGAAAAAATGAAGATCATAAGGATAGAGTGCCAAAAGTAGATGTAACAGGACTTAAAAATGGAACAAAGACTACTGCAACATATACACATCCTAAAAATGTAGTAGAATTATTACATGGAGATAGAGTAGAATATACAATTAGAGTATATAATGAAGGTGATATTGATGGATATGCAGAAGAAGTATCAGACGATATGCCAGATGGATTAATCTTCTTACCAGAAGATAGTATAAATAAAAAGTACAAATGGAAAGTAGTAAATGGAAAGATAATAACAGACTACTTATCAAGAGCAAATAATAAAGATAATATTCTTAAGGCATTTGATAAGAATAAGAGCACAACATTAGATTACAAAGATTTGAAAGTAGCATTTAAGGTAGATGAAAACTACAATGAAGCAAAAGGAAAAATAGTAAATATTGCACAAATAACAAAAGACTATAATAAAGAAGGTAAAAAAGATAGAGATTCAACACCAGGAAATAATAAGCCTGGAGAAGATGATCAAGATTATGATAATGTAATACCAAAAAGAAAAACATATTTTGACCTATCACTTAGAAAGTTCATCACAAATGTATCAAATTCAAAAGGAAAAAATGAAGACCATAAGGATAGAGAACCAAAGGTTGATGTAACAGGACTTAAAAATGGAACAAAAACTACTGCAATATATAATCATCCTAAAAATGTAGTATCACTAGATCATGGAGATAGAGTAGAATATACAATTAGGGTATATAACGAAGGTGATATTGATGGATATGCAGAAGAGGTATCAGATGATATTCCAGATGGATTAATCTTCTTACCAGAAGATAGTGTAAATAAAAAATACAAATGGAAAGTAGTAAATGGAAAGATAACAACAGATTACTTATCAAGAGCAAATAATAAAGACAATATTCTTAAGGCATTTGATAAGAAAAATGGTAAAGAATTAGCATATAAGGATCTAAAAGTAGCATTTAAGGTAGATGAAAAATACAATGAAGCAAAAGGAAAAATAGTAAATATTGCACAAATAACAAAAGACTATAATAAAGAAAGTAAAAAAGATAGAGATTCAACACCAGGAAATAATAAGCCTGAAGAAGATGATCAGGATTATGATAATGTAATACCAAAAAGAAAAACATACTTTGACCTATCACTTAGAAAGTTCATCACAAATGTATCAAATTCAAAAGGAAAAAATGAAGACCATAAAGATAGAGAGCCAAAGGTAGATGTAACAGAACTTAAGGCAGGAACAAAAACTACAGCAACATATACACATCCTAAAAACCCTGTAGAATTATTACACGGAGATAGAGTAGAATATACAATTAGAGTATATAATGAAGGTAATATTGATGGATATGCAGAAGAAGTATCAGATGATATTCCAAATGGATTAATTTTCCTACCAGAAGATAAGATAAACAAAGAGTACAAATGGAAAGAAGTAAATGGAAAAGTAACAACAGACTACTTATCAAGAGCAAATGGTAAAGATAATATTCTTAAGGCATTTGATAAAGATAAAGATAGTACATTAAACTTTAAAGATTTAAAAATAGCATTTAAAGTAGATGAAAAATACAAAGAGAAAAATGCAATAAAAAATATTGCACAAATAACAGAAGACTATAATGAAAAAGGTATACCTGATAGGGATTCAATACCAGGAAATAATAAACCAAATGAAGATGATCAAGATTATGATAGCGTAGTACCTGGTGAAAAGAAAATATTTGACTTAGCACTTAGAAAAATAGTTTCAAAGATAATAATTACAGAAGGTAAAAAAGAAAGAGTAATTGAAACACATCATAAGTATGAAGATCAACCAGAAGCTGTTGCAAAAGCAGAATTAGATAGAAAAAAATTTAGTACAACACAAGTTAAATGGGAATACAAAATACGTGTAACAAATGAAGGACAAATCCCAGGATATGCAAAAGAAGTATCTGATTATATACCAAAAGGAACATACTTTGATGAAAAAGATAATCCAGAATGGTATAAAAAAGAAGATGGTACAGTAGCTACTAAAAAATTAGCAAATACACTTTTAAAACCAGGAGATAGTGCAGAAGTTACAATATATCTAAGATGGAAAAAAGATAAGAACAACATGGGAGTTAAAAATAATTGGGCTGAGATATCAGAAGATTATAATGAAGAAGGCGTACCAGATATTGACTCAGTACCAGGAAATAAGAAACATGGAGAAGATGATATAGACGATGCACCAGTAGCACTTACAATATCTACAGGAGCAGATAGCACATATTATATAGCAACACTTTCAGTTCTTTCTATAGTAACAGCAGGAGTTGCAGGATTAAAATATTATATTATTTAATAACTAAATGATTTAAAATAATATTTAAACAAAGTGAACCTAAATTATTGAATGAAAAATTTTAATAATTGTGGTTCATTTTTATATTAGTAATTAAATAAAAAAATAATATTAAAATAATATTAAAGTTAATAGTAGAAATATCAGTTAATACTATTATTTAATACTGCAATAAAAGTAAAAAAGAAAGCATAAGTATATTAAAAAAGTATTAAAAAGAATGTATAAACATGCTATTTTGTTGAAAAAGCTTTTTGTATTTAATATATTATAATTATAAATTAAATAAATAAGGAGGAAATTATGGAGAATGCTTCACAAGCATTAATTATAGCAGGAGCTATATTATTAGCAATATTATTAGTTGCAGTTGGTATGTTTGTATTCAATAAAGCAAATAATGCTATACAAAGAGGTGCAACACAAATGAGTAGAGAGGAAATTAATACTCACAATAGTTATTTTGATGCATACCAAGGAATGCAAAATGGTGCAACAGTTAAAGGATTTTTAGCAGGATGGGGACAAAGAGTAGCACCAGAAGATACAGCTGATGAAAGAAAACCACTTTTAGAAGGTGATTTAGGATCAGGAAAAAATGCTGACCAAATCTTAAATGCACAATCTAAAGTTAAAACAGCACAAAGATATAATATAGATGTAATTCACAATGCACAAGGATTAGTAGACAAAGTAACAATAAAATCAGCTAAATAATATATAATATAATATTATACATATAGTGTTACCATATAATATATTTGGTAACATTAATATATATAATAATAATGAGGTAATTAATGGATAACAATTTAAGTGATGCAATTTATTTAGCATTTGGTATGTTAGTATTTATACTTGCAATTAGTATAACTATGAACATGTTTAATACATTTTCATTATATAGTGCTAAAATATTAGATGACAAAATGGATCCAACTAAAAAAAGAGGCTCACAAGGTGGTATATATATGGATGTACTAGATGAAGGATCAGATAATGAACCAGTAAGAGAAAATATTCTAATGACTAAATCATCTGTTGCAGCACTTTTAAATAGGTATTATAAGGAAAGTTCTGTTATAAAATTATATGATGAAGGTGAAAATTTAAAACAAGTATTTGATCTATCATTGGAACAAGCAGTTGCAAATATTTCATCAAAAGGTAGAAAAGAAAGAGAAAAACTTAAAGGATATGATGTAACAATATATAATACATATTGTAATCCAACACATCCACTTAGTATGTTTGGCGCACCATGGAGAGGTTCAAATGCTAATAGGGAAGAAAAAGATAGATTCTCTACAGATAGGGTAAATGCATACATATTAGGTGAGAAGAAGTATATAAACGGAATACTTGTAGACTATGAAAACCAAGGGAGAAATTGGTTTTCAAACCTACCAAGTGATTCATATTTTATGATGACAGTAATACAATATCAGTACTCTGGTGATGTAAAAAAGTTTGAAGATAAAGATGAACTAGGTGAAGACATTGTAATAGGTGGTTCACCAAAAGATAAATTAGAAATTAACTTAAAATATGTTGGAAAAGGCATATAATAATTAGGAGGATAGTATGGAGGATACATTAATAACAATTATAGCAATATTGGTATCAGGAGTTTTACTTTTTATATTTCCACTTATGGCAGTATCAGAAAGAAATAATGATATAGCAGAAAGTGTAGCACAAAAAGCAGTATTTGATTTTGTAGATGAGGCAGCAACTACAGGAGTTATAACAGTACAAAATTATACTAAATTACAAAATACACTATCTAGTACAGGAAACAAATTTAATATTGATATTGAAATTAAAAAAATAGATGAAAATATTGGTAAAAAATCACAATGGGTAAGTAATGTTGTTGTAGGTGAAAATGTACAATATTCTATATATTCTGAACAAATAACAGATCAAATAATGAATACAGGTGCATATCCTTTAAGAGCAGGAGACACGGTTTCTGTTAAGGTTACAAATAGTAATAGAACAGTTGCTCAAAGCTTTAGATCAATGCTTACACCAGCAGGTGCAGACAATGTAGAAATATCTGCACAAAGTTCACAAGTTGTAACAGCAACAGGAGCAAGACAATAATTATATTATAGAAAGGTAATTATATGAAAATACAAACTGCATCAATAATATATATTCTAATTATAGTTCCAATATTGTTTGTAATGTCAATTGCACTTTCTTTAAGGCAAGATACATATAAGAGTATGCTAAATTATGAGAGGATACAAGTAGAAGCAACAAAAGATGCTATACAAGCATTTGAAATGAATACATCTGGAGAAGATAGTAAAAAAGTATCAGACGTTTTAAGAAGTATTGCAGAAGCTTCAATAAATGTATATAAGGATTCATTAGCTACAAAGCTTGGTATGAGTAATATATCTAAAAAGTTTATAGACTCATATGTACCAACAGTAGCTTTTACATTATATGATGGCTTCTATATATCAACACCATCTAAAAAGCCAATTGTAGCAACAGATGATAGAGGTAATGCAATAAATGTTGATGGTGATTCAGAAAATGAAGAAATGCAAAATAGTGAAAATGGATATAAGCCATTATTATTTGAAAAATCAGGTGGAAGAACAGAAGATGTATATAGTGCAGATACAGAATATGCACATCAAATGTATCCACTTCAATTATATACTGCAAGGGCAGACTTAGGTGGTTCAAACTATGCAAATATTAACTTTTCACTAGATAATTTTTTAGTAATAAATGGTAAAAAAGATGGAATAACATTTAATAAGTCTGGATACCTATTAAACAGGGATGTAAATGTTACACTTTCAACTACAAGCAAAAACCTATCACTTTTAACAAACAATGATACAGGATCAGAAAAATTAGTTAATGCATATGTAGATGAAGCAAGAAAGAATGGAGAAAGAATAGAAGTAACTGTATCAAATGAGGTAATACCAAGATATAGTAGAACAGGTCAAACATATGGAAATATAGTAAAAGATGAAGAACTTGCTGTTCCAACTTTTAAGATAATATATGATCCTGCAGATGATTTTGATTTTCAAGGCGTACAGGATCCAGAAAAAACCAAGAAACCAGGTGATACTAAAAAAACTGAGTATTATACAAAAATTAATGATTATAGGGCAAAAAGAGCATATGCAGACCAGCAAATTAATGGAATAAAATATTATTTGAATGCGATTAGATTTTCTAATTGGATATATGCAAACTTAAATAATGTAAAAGTTTCTGATATTAAAATGGATTCAGACTATTATGCAAAAAATGTAGAATACTCTGCAGTAAAAAATACAAAAATAGATATATTTGGAAATGATGAAGCTAAATTAATAGGAAATGATAAGTTGTTTGGTGGTAAAATAACTGATGAACTTTCTGTATTTAATATACAAAGGAAAAGAACAATTGTTAATGCAATACAATATAATTTATTAGTTTCTGCAAGACACTATGATAATTTAAAATATTTTGGAAAAAGAATATATAAAAGACCAATTATAACAGATCAATCACAGTGGGATACGGTTGCAAATAATATATCAATGATAACATTTTTCGAAGGTGTAGATAATTTACCACTTGGTACACCACATACAAGCTTTAGTATAGTATCTAGTACAGATAATGATTATAATATAACAGAAAATACAATGGTATTTGTACCAAAAAATGGGTTCAATAAAGGTGATGATGATAGCATATCAGATGAAGATAAGAAATATTATTCAATAGATGCAGATATGTTTAAAGATGAAGGAAAGGTACAATCTAAAAAGCTAATAGGAAGAAAAATAACAGATTTTAAATATGATGGAAAAATCAATAAGATACTTAGAAAACCAATATATGCATTTAAAAATTTTGCAGATGTGTCAATAAATATGCCAGCAGGTGAAGTTAAAAAAGATGGCACACACATGTTTAATGATATACAGAAAAAAGTTCTTATGACAGCAATCGCAGGGCAAAAACAAGCACAACTAAAACTTTCAAAGTATGTAGATGATGCAACATTTGAATTTAATCCTAAAACAGATGTATTGCAACCTGGAAGTTCTAAAAATTATTCTATAGAAAAGATATCAAATATCATAGGTGGAGCAAATTATGGAATTAAAACTGTGACTTTCACATATGAAATAACCAAAAAAGATAATCAAGCAAGTGATGAATTTGAAATATACAAAAATAAAGAAAAGTATATAGCAGATATCAAAATAAAAATAGGAAATGAAGAGTATACATACAAGTCTGTTGCACAAGCAGGTGATGCACTTTCTACAATAACTATAAAAAATGGACTTGAAAGAAGAAAAGGTATAGTAAATTATATACCATATCAAAATGTAAAAAATGCTCAAATTAGTTATACAATAAAAGATACTAAAGGAAGAGAAGTACCTGCAAGCGCAGGAGTTAGGATGGAAATAAAAGAAGTAACATTCGAAACATATTAAAGATAGGAAGTTAAATGAATAGACAAAGAACAGATGAAAAAAATGAAACTATAGAAGAAGTAGAAAAATTAAAAAGATCAATAGTAACTGGACTATCAAAAAATGCAAAAAAAACAGTAGAAAAAGAGTTAAAAAATATTTTTAACTCTTCTTCTAGTAGAACAAAAACAAAAGATAATTCTATTTTTAAATCAATTAAAATAATATTAGCTATTATAGCTATAATATTTGTAATTAATTATATATTTAATGAATATACCATACAAATACAAAAACGAAATCTAAATGAAAATAATAAAGAAAATGTAAAAACAGGTGAGATAGAAAATACTATAGGTAATACTAATATAGCAAATGATGGGATTTCTGATGAAATTAAAAACGCAAGTATAATAGCAGAAGAAAAAGCAAATAATGTAAACAATGTGAATAATATAGATAATGAAAAAGAAGTTTCAAAGATAAATAATGCAAATATTATTGTTAATGAAGAGAACAAAGAAAATGGAAAAATAGTACAAGGTATAATACCAAATGGAAAAGTTGAAGCTAAGGTATTAAGAGTTGTAGATGGTGATACATTAAAAGTTCAAATAGCAGATAAGGATTACAAGGTTAGATTACTTGGTGTAGATACACCAGAATCAGTTAGCCCTAAAAAAGAAAAAAATACAAAAGAAGGAAAAATTGCATCAGAATACACAAAGAAAAATTTAGAAGGTAAAGATATTATATTGGAATTTGATGTGAGTCCATATGATAGATATGGTAGATTACTTGCCTATGTACATGTAGATGGTATATGCTATAATGAAAAGCTATTAGAAGAAGGATATGCAAAAGTAATGATGATATCACCAAATGTTAAAAATAGTAAGTATTATAGGCAAATAGAAAAACATGCAAAAGAAAATAATGTAGGTTTTTGGAATGGATTTTTTAAATAGTATGATATATTGTAATTAAATAGTTATAAGAAAAGAGAAAATAGAAAAAGCAAAAAGAGAAAAATAAAGACAAAACAAAGACAAAACAAAGACAAAACAAAAACAAATATATAAGGAGATGAAATGGAAAGAGAAAGAGGATTTGAAATAGCAAAAGGTTTTGAAGATAGTAATATTAATTTACCTAAAAGAAAAACAAAACATGCTGCAGGATATGATTTTGAAGCAGCTGAAGATACAATAATACATCCAGGATATGATAAGCCAACACTTGTAAAAACAGGAATAAAGGCATATATGAAAGAAGATGAAGTATTATATATATTTAATAGGAGCTCAAACCCTAAAAAGAAAAAATTAATACTTGCAAATTCTGTAGGAGTAATAGATGGAGATTATTATTCAAATGAAGATAATGATGGTCATATAATGTTTGCTTATTACAATGTATCAAATGAAGATGTTGTAATTAAAAAAGGTGAAGCAATAGGACAAGGTGTATTTCAAAAATTTTTAAAAGTAGATGAAGAAGAAGAAATTCAAAATGAAAGAAAAGGTGGATTTGGGTCTACAGATAATAATTAATTAAAAAGTATAGAAAGAAAAGAAAACAAAGGCAAAAGATAAAGAAGAATAAAAAAATAAAATAGTGTTTAAAACTATTTTAAAATATGATAAAATGTAATTGTTAAAAACATAAAGAGGTTATTATGAAACAAAAAGATTTAGAAAAAGAAGAATTAAGAAAACAAGAAAAACAAAATAAGAAAATAGAAAAACATTTAAAAAAAGAATATAACCATGGTATAGTAGCAAAAATTGTAGCGCTAATTATAATTCTTGCTATGATAATACCAGTTACATATTCATTAATATATGCAATTGCACACTAATTATTAAAAATAACAAGGAGGGAATATGGAAAACACAAGTTCATGGATGAGCTTAGTACCAAATGATAATATATTTAGATACTACGCAAAAATAGCAGATAAGCCTATATATATATTACTTGCGGTAATAGATATAGTTTTAGTTGCATTATTAGTTAATTACTTAATTAAAAAATTAAAAAACACTAGAGTAATACAACTATTTAAAGGAATATTATTATTATTATTAATAGATGCAGTAAGTTATTTACTAAAATTACCAATACTACATGCAATTTTTTCATCAATTACAACATATGGAGTACTAATACTAATTATTATATTCCAACCAGAAGTTAGAAAAATGTTAGAGCAAATGGGAACAGGAAAGATAACAGAATATTTTGGATTTACAAGACAAAATGAGAATAAGATAATGAAAGAAAATATATACAAAGTATCTATCGCATGTTCTGAGCTTGCAAAGACAAAAACAGGTGCATTAATTGTATTTGAAAAAGATATTAAATTAGAAGAAGTAATATCAAATGGTATTGCAATAAACGCAGATGTATCTGTACAACTACTTAGAAATATATTTATACCAAACACACCATTACATGATGGAGCTGTTATAATAAGTGATGAGAAGATAAGATCAGCATGTTCAATACTTCCACTTACTACAGATACAAATGTAAATAAGGCATTTGGTACAAGGCATAGAGCAGCTATTGGTATATCACAAAATTCTGATGCAATAGCAGTAGTTGTTTCAGAAGAAACAGGAAAAATATCTGTTGCAAAAGAAGGTAATTTAATAGTTGACTTAGATGAAGATGCATTAAGAAAAGTATTAATAAGAAATTTAGTACGTGAAGAAAATAATTTGAATAGTAATAGTAATAATAATAGTAATGAAGAATAACTTAAAATAAAATTAACTAAAATAATTAAAAAAATTAAAATATATTAAAATAATAATATTGATATATATTGGAAAGTATAGTATAATATACATATTGTTAAATTAATCTATTTCATGGTTTTAAAAGTAGTCAGCTTATTACTATGATATAGAGGGTTAGGAGGAATAAAATGACTAAAGAAAGAAAAGAAGAAATAATAAAAGAATTCGGTAGAGATGCAAAAGACACAGGATCTACAGAAGTACAAATAGCATTACTTACAGAAAGAATTACTGAAATAACAGAACACTTAAAAGTACATAAAAAAGATAATCATTCAAAAGTTGGATTATTAAAATTAGTTGGAAAAAGAAGAAATCTTCTTAATTATTTAGCTAAAAAAGACTTACATAAGTATTTAGAAGTTAAAGAAAAACTAGCAATAAGAAGATAATTATATAATTAGAGCCTACAAATAGTATTATATATACAATTATTTGTGGGCTTTCTTATTATTTAAAAATATATAATATATATTAAAAGAAATATATTAAAAATTTAGAAAAAAATCAAAAAATTAAAAAATAAAAGAAATAAAAATAATAATAGAATAAATAGGAGATAAATATGTATAAGAAATATACAACAGAATATGCTGGAAGAACATTAGAAGTAGAAATAGGGAAATATGCAAAACAAGCAAATGGGTCAGTAATGATAAATTGTGATGGTACAACTCTTTTAGTTGCAGCTACTGCATCAAAAGAACCAAAAGAAGGAATAGATTTTTTCCCACTTTCAATAGACTATCAAGAAAAACTATATTCAGTAGGTAAGATACCAGGTGGATATTTAAAAAGAGAAGGAAGACCTACAGATGCATCAATATTAGTTGCAAGAGCTATAGATAGACCACTTAGACCATTTTTTCCAAGTGAACTAAGAAATGATGTGGTAATACAAATATTAGTATTATCTGTTAATCCAGATGTACAACCAGATGTAATAGGTATGATGGGATCAGTAATATCATGTATGATATCTGATATACCATTTAACGGGCCAGTAGGTGGAGTAGATGTAGGATTAGTAGATGGAAAAGTAGTATTAAATCCAAATTTTGATGAAAGAGAAAAATCTAGACTATATCTAACACTTGCAGGAACTAAAGAAAAGGTTACAATGATTGAAGCAGGTGCAAATGAACTTACAAATGAAGAAATGTTAAATGCAATAAAAGAGGGACACAAGGAAATAATTAAAGTATGTGAGTTTGCAGAAAAAATAGCAAAAGAAGTTGGAAAAGAAAAATTTGAAATAGACAGAACACCATTTTTGAAAGATGACCAAATGGTAAAATACTTAAAAGAAAATTATTTAGAAGAAATGAAAGAAGTTTTAGAAAAAGATGGTGAAGACAAACTAAAACTTCAAGAAGGAATTGCAAAATTAGAAGATGCTATTATTGAAAAACTATATGATGAAAAATTATTAGGAAAAGATAATTTAAATGAAATTTCTGAAGACATTGAAGAAATGGAACTTAAAAAGATAGTATCAAATGCTGCTACAAAACTTGAAAAAGAAGCAGTAAGGAAATTAGTAACTGAAGAAGGAAAAAGAGTAGATAAAAGAAAGATAGATCAGGTAAGAAATCTTACTGCAGAAGTTTCACTACTTGAAAGAGTACATGGTTCTGCATTATTTTCTAGAGGCGAAACACAAGTTATGTCTATTGCAACACTTGGTAAGCTAAGTGAAGAACAAAGATTAGATGGAATACAAGAAGAAGAAACTAAAAGATATATGCATCACTATAATTTCCCTGGATTTAGTGTAGGTGAAGCAAAACCTTCAAGATCTGCAGGAAGAAGAGAGATAGGACATGGTGCCTTAGCTGAAAAGGCAATTATTCCAGTATTACCTTCTAAAGAAGAATTCCCTTATGCAATTAGGGTTGTATCAGAAGTATTAGGATCTAACGGATCAACTTCACAGGCAAGTGTATGTGGAAGTTCACTTTCACTTATGGATGCAGGAGTACCTATAAAAAAGGCTGTAGCAGGTATTTCTACAGGTTTGTTTACTAAAGAAGATGGAAGCCATGTTATGGTTACAGATATTCAAGGATTAGAAGATTTCTTTGGTGAAATGGACTTTAAGGTAGCAGGAACAAAAGATGGTATAACTGCAATACAAGTAGATATTAAAAATGATGGGTTAACTTATGAGATAATAGAAGAGGCATTTGCAAAAACATTAAAAGCTAGAACAATGATAATAGACGAAGTAATGAATAAGGCTATTAAAGAACCTAGAAAAGAAGTTAGTAAGTATGCACCAAAGATTGCTAAAAAACAAATTAGTGTAGATAGGATAAAGGATTTAATAGGAGCTGGTGGAAAAAATATTAATAAGATTATTGAAGAAACTGGCGTAGAAATTGACATACAAGATACAGGATTAGTATTAGTATATTCAGATGATAGTGAAAAGATTGCAAAAGCTATGGAAATGGTAGAAATACTTACACATGAATATGTAGTAGGTGAAAAAGTTAAAGGAATAGTATCAAGAATTGCAAACTTTGGAGCATTCATAGACCTAGGTGGTGGAAAAGAAGGATTGGTACATATATCTAAAATAGCAAATAGGAGAATAGATAAGGTAGAAGATGTATTAAAAGAAGGACAATTAGTTGAAGCAAAAGTTTTAGAAGTAGACGAAGATGGTAAGATATCATTAGATATGAGAAATGTGTAATGAAATAACGTAAAAAAAACGAGTAAAAAACATATAATATATAATTGTTAAAAAAAAAGACTTTAAAAAGTCTTTTTTTAATACCTATTAATAATATTTTATCTATGTATTTTTGGCTCTTTAATTTTTATCCCATCTAAATGTTAAAGAGCCGAAATAATTCAAGCTTTTTTTATGTGGGTTATATATTATATATTTAGGAATATTTATTCAAAGTATTAAAAAAGTTAATAATATAATAAAGAATAAAAATAAAATGTTATGTAGGGAATTTATGGAAGATAACAATGAAAAAGATACAATATTTGTTGAAGATTTTGATATGGGAATATTATTAAGAGATGCGCTTAAAAAAAATGGAAAAAGGAATGATAATATACCAATATCTTCATTTCAACGTTTTTCAAAAGAAGAGCTTGAAAGCATTAAACAACTTACTTTAGAAAATTCGAATTTTAGAGATATTAGTGCTTTAAAATATTGCACTAATTTAAAGGATTTAAGAATTAAATCTATTAATGCCAAAGACTTTTTTGCTAATGATAGTTTTATCCAAACAGATTGGTTAAAAGACGATTACGAAAGAATGTGTTTAGATATACAGGATTACTCTGTAATAGAAAACTTAAAAAGTTTAGAGTTTTTAGAAATAGGATATGATTCTAATTTGAAAAAATTAGATGTATCAAACTTAAAAAATCTTTATTTACTTAATTTATATCAAAATGAGAATTTAACGGAAGTAAAAGGTATAGAAGATAGTGAAATAGGAGAATTAACATTGTATAGAAATAATCTTTCACATAGTATTGATATGGAAAAGATTATTGATAATAGGCCTTGTGAATTTAAATTAGATTTTGATATGTATCCTGAAATAAAAAAGAATTTTCCAGATATAATTGAAAAAACAAATAAAACATATACTGAAGTAAGCTGGATAGAAAATTTAAGTAATATAAGAACCAATGAATTAAGTACTAATAGAATAGATGTAATGAATGAAAAAGCTAAAGATATATTAGAAGAGATTATAGGAGAAGGATATACAGATATAGAAAAGATATCTGCTATATATGCATATATTATACAAAATGTAGAATATGATCATGAAATGCTAGATACGGCACATGGTATAGAAAATGAAGAGTATAAAAAAACAATGAATATTTTAAGCGAGAAAATGGAGACGTATTTAGATAGAAAGCAATCAAGCTATAATGCAATATTAAAAAATAAGGGTGTGTGTGAGGGCTATACTAATATGATGCATTATCTTTTAAGCTCAGTAGGGGTACAATCAAAAACTGTTTCATGTACTAGTGATATTAATAAAGCACTTGTAGGAATGGATTCTAATCATTCAGTAATTAGAGTTAAATTAGAAGATGATTGGTACTATTTTGACCCTACTTGGGATACTGGTAAGAATATAATAACTAATTTTATGAAAACAAAAGAAGATTTTGAAAAAAATCATAGATTAGGTATATCAGAAAAAGATATTAAAGTACCTGAAAAACAATTATATACGAAAGAAGAATTAAATAAAACATTGGCATTTGTGCTAAATGATAGAGAAGAAAGAAAAAAAGCAAAAGAAAATATAGAAAAACAAGAAAAGCAAAAAGAAAATAATACAGAAAAGAAAGACAAAGAGAAAAAAGTAGAAAACTATAAAAGTGAGGTGTCTTCAAGAAATAGTGTAAGAAGTTCAGAGTACTTAAGTGGATTAGAAAAAATAAATATGGATATGCCTCATGAACACAGTAAGTATTATGGTATAGCAGACATAGATGATACTATATTTAGAGACAGATTTGAATCAAAAATAGCGGACGAATTTCTAATAGATGCACTAAGTAATAGGTACTCAAGAGGGGCAAGCCCAGAAAGAGCAAAGTTAATTAGAGAGTTTACAGAACTTGAATTTAATGCTAAGTTTGAAGATTTTGATAACCCATACAGTGAACTAATAGATGCAGATAACAAACAGATTTTGGAATTAGAAAAAGTTGAAGGAATAAATCTATCTGATGTGCAATATTTAGATGATTATAATTTTACCAATATAGAAGAATTACCAAAGGATATATCGTTAAAAAATGAAATGTATATAGCAACATATGATATGGAGATGTGGGATCCAGACCTAAATAAGCATATATGGAAACCAGTAAAAGAGTATTATGTTAAAGACGAAGAAGGAAAACTAGAAAAAATTGGAACAGGTACATATGAAAAAACAACTTTAAATATTTACGGGCATGAAATAGAAATAGAAAATGAAAATATTGAAAAGAAAGATACAATAGATAAAGTTGAGCAACAATATATGGCGGGGAACTTACTTAGAAGCAATATAGAAGATTCTATGGAAGAAATTAATGCAAAAGGTAAGATAACTAATATATTACAAATTACTGATGTTTTATTATTGGATGATTTAGCAAAGCAGTGTGGAATAGAAGATATGTACGATTTATCAGACAGAACGTTTATTGTTTCTACTGTAGATGAAAAAGGAAATGAGGACTTTGATATAATAGTTAGAAATAATTGTGGTGCAAAAACGCCATATGAGCATTTAAAAGGTATGTATAAAGAAGAAGTAAGTAAAGAGAAGGCAAATGTACAGTCAAGATATGATTTGGAAGATGGAGATATAATAGTAGAAGCACCTGGTAATACATTAAAAGAATTTGTAACTGAAAACGGAAATAGGTATGTACTAACTAATATTGGTGGTAATATACAATTTAGTGAAATATATATGGAAAACGAAAAACAAATGAAGGCAGATTTAATAGATACATATTCATATAAGCAAGAACTATATGATGCATATGAAGATATGGATATTAACAAAGAAGATATTGATAGGGCATATGATGTATTGAATAGGACTAGAGAAGAAAGAGAGCTATATAATAGTGACAAAGCAAAAGAGCAAGAAGATCAAGAACTAGAAGAGCAAGATTTGGAAGAATTGGAGTAAGAAAGTAGGTAAATATGGATATTAAAACAAAGGAAACATATTCAGAAGTATATAGTGTATTAGAACTTTTAGGAGAAGATTATATAAGCAAGTTACCTTCTAAAATGTATAATATGATTGAAGAAGAAAGGCTAAAAGAATATAACCCTAGTTACTCAATGCCTCTAAAAAATGAAAGCATTAAAAAAGAAGCTTTAGCAATTATAGCGGTACTTCATTTAAATTATTGGTGTGAAACAGAAGAAGAAAAAAGTAGGCTAAATAATTTGTTTGAAAACAATTATACAAAATACCAAGATGAACTTAGAAATATGTATATAGTTAATAATAATGAAAAAGAAACAGAGAAAGAGACAGAGACAGAAAAATATATAGAAAATAATAATAATGTAAATATGAGCATTAGTACTACCAACAGTAATAACAATACAGATATTAAAGAATATAATGATAATAATGTAACTGGCTTTTTCAAAATGTTAATTAATAAGATAAAATATTTTTTTAAGAAAAGATAAGAAGTAGAATTCTTGTTAAACGATTGTGATTAAGGTTTATTTAACATTTAACTGGGATAGGTAATAATATAACTATCTCAGTTTTTTAAATTTATGAAAAAAAGCATAAAAATTAAAGACCCTAACGTAAAAGTTTCACAAAATCCATTTAAGGATCTGATTATACAAAATAAGAATAATTGGAAACTATTACTAATGCCATATGAAAAGGTTAAAACAAATAAGCCAAGGTACAACAGGAACTTAAGAAGATATATAACACAATATGAACTCCTGATGAAAATCCTAGAAATAGACGAAGGATTAGAATATGTATATTACTTCTACCAAGATATATTAAAAGGAATAAACGATAGAGATATAGAGAGAATAACCAATGCACTGAATACAGTTGAGAGTAGCATTTGGATATAGGCGATTTGATATATTAAGAACAAGGATATTCCTTAGTCAATATATAACAGAATAAATATTAAAAAAATAACAGCTTAGATTTTACTCTAAACTGCCTGTACATTTACATTTTTATGGTAATATTATCATTGTATTACTTTTATCCCAGCTAAATGTTAAAGAACCGTATTTTTCTTTTTTATGTATTTCTTTTTTTTCTTTCTTTCT
>QWCE01002778.1_pt1 | contig 25722 bp, 17 predicted proteins | sample 1972531 | NCBI WGS metagenome assembly QWCE01 (sample SAMN09866716, study PRJNA288562) | Human gut metagenome isolate term4_stool, whole genome shotgun sequencing... | reverse complement strand
ATTCGCTGCCATGGCTTTCGGACAATTGAGTCTTGCGACAGGTAATCAGGAATATGCAGACATTGCCAGGAAAACTTTCGATATTATCCTTTCCAAGGTGGATAATCCTAAAGGCAAGTGGAACAAGCTGCATCCGGGGACGAGAAATCTGAAGAATTTCGCCCTGCCGATGATTCTGTGCAACCTTGCCTTGGAGATTGAGCATTTATTGCCTGGCGATTATCTGGAACAAACGATGGAGACGTGCATTCACGAGGTGATGGATGTTTTCCACCGCCCGGAACTGGGAGGAATTATTGTTGAGAATGTGGACACTGACGGTCATCTTGTTGATTGCTTTGAAGGCCGCCAAGTGACTCCGGGTCACGCCATCGAGGCAATGTGGTTCATCATGGATTTAGGCAAACGATTGAACCGTCCGGAATTGATAGAAAAGGCGAAGAATATAACCCTTACAATGCTTGAATATGGTTGGGACAAAGAATATGGAGGTATCTATTATTTTATGGACCGTAATGGCTATCCTCCCCAACAGTTGGAATGGGACCAAAAACTTTGGTGGGTACATATTGAAACACTTATCTCACTGCTGAAAGGCTATCAATTGACCGGGGATAAACAGTGTATGGAATGGTTTGAGAAGGTACACAATTATACATGGACACACTTCAAAGATAAAGAGCATTCCGAATGGTATGGATACTTAAACCGAAAAGGAGAAGTGTTGCTGCCACTCAAAGGAGGGAAATGGAAAGGTTGTTTCCATGTGCCAAGAGGACTGTACCAATGCTGGAAAATGTTAAACTCTATTGATGAAAAAAGTCACTTATGCTAAACATACGAATCATATATATATGCTGTCTGATCCTAACTTTTGCATCTTGTAAAATGAAAGATGAAATAACATGTTATGGAGGATCTGACAGTGACTTAGTACAACTTCTGGAAAAGGAAGGATACACTCTGAAATTTTATCCATCCGTGAGTGAAGCTCTGCAGAATGCTCCAGAAAAATCCGGCGTCCTTTTGTTAAGTGATTCATATCCAGTAAAAGGGACATCCATTAGTCAGGAAGACGAAAGTCTGATTGAAGCTAAATCATTGCGTGTTCTTGTTGAATTTCCACAAAGAATAGGAACTACTGATAGTAGCAAGTCTGACACACTAAATTTAGAGCGGATTGTAGTCTGTGATTCAATTAACACGGAACTTCCTTTCATGAGCTTGTTATCTTTTAATAGATGTATTTTAAAAGAAACCAGCGATTCTATCAATCATCCGATACTTGTTGCTGCCAAAGTTGCAGGATTTGATAAAGCCGTGTATGGGCTTAAGGATACAGAGACCCGACCTGTTTTATATTATAGAACTCCGCATCTTCTGGTATCCACAACCTGCATTAGTCATTTTGCATCCGACAGATATATGCCTGAACAAAAAATAAAATCATTGTATGAATATATATTCAGGTGGTTACTTAGTAAGAATACAGTCACATTCTCATCATGGATAACTTACATAACCCCCTCTTATACCCCCAGCGATGTGCTGCCAGAAAATGCAGGTTACGAGAGCATAAAAAAAGGAATCGAATGGTTTTACAATGGGCATTTTCTAGTGAATTCTGAATGGAAACAGAATTGGGTTGATAAATATATGGGAGATGGCACAATGCCTATAGGCCCAAGTATACCAGATCAGTTTCAAAATGGTGATGGAAGTTTAGGAGTATTGGAAGGGCACATGTCCGAGATCCGTTATGATGGAAGTCAATTGTATCGATATTGGATGAGAGCAGATGTCCAAGGAGAGGCGTCATACGCATTTGCGGCGGCTGGAGATCTATTGGAGAATAATGAATATTCTAAGGTAGCCACCAATCTGATAGATTATTCTTTTAAGGAATACAGGGATTCGGAAAGAAACGATCCGGCATCTCCTTCGTATGGATTATTAGGATGGGCTTACACGCATAAAGGTACCTATTACGGTGACGATAATGCACGCTTTCTTTTAGGAGTCATAGCTTCATCTGCATTATTAAATGACACTGAATGGGACAAGAAAATAGCCGAAGGAATTATCGGGAATTTCCGAACGACTGGCATTAACGGCTTTAGAGGAGGATCATTGCTTGATACAGACATACAAAAAAGAGGATGGAAGTCATTCTATGATAACAATACAGTGAACCTTCATGCGCATTTTGAGGCTTGGAATTGGGCTTGCTACCTTTGGTTATATAATCAGACACAGTATGAGCCGTTACTCGAAAGGTCTAAAAAAGCCTTATCTATGATGATGGCTTCCTATCCTGAACAATGGTCGTGGACAAATGGTATACAGCAGGAAAGAGCTCGTATGATTCTTCCATTGGCTTGGTTATACCGGGTAGAACCAACAGAGGAACATTTGAAATGGCTCCATTATATGACAAATGAGTTACTTAAAAATCAAGTAACTTGTGGAGGTATCCGCGAAGAGCTGGGAGATGAATCTAAGAGTTCATTCGGGCATTCACCTTCCAATGAAGCGTATGGCAGCACAGAGGCCTCTTTAATTTTCGACAATGGAGATCCTGTAGCGGATATGCTGTATACAACCAATTTTGCATTTGTGGGATTATGCGAAGCGGCAAAGGCCACCAATGATTCTACCTATGTAAAAGCAGTGAATCAAATGAGAGACTTTCTGATTCGTATTCAGGTAAAAAGTGACAAATTCAGAAATGTGGATGGAGCTTGGTTCAGAGCCTTCAATTATCAGGATTGGAATTATTGGGCTGCGAATGCTGATGCAGGTTGGGGAGCATGGAGCACGCTAACCGGATGGATACAAAGCTGGATTGTAGGCACTCAATTCCTAATGGAGAAAAACACATCGCTATGGGAACTATCAAACAGAAAAGATATCTCTAAGACAGCAAATAAAGTTATAGAAGAAATGATAAACAATAACAACTATAAATGATGCGATACATTCTATTACTACTGATAATATCATTTGGGTGCAGTCCTGTTTTTGCTGAAAATAGGGCTATGAAAGATATGTGCAATAGGTTGTTTCCCGAACATTCAGGCAATTTTACTTTTGAATTAGCGCCTGATTCCTTAGAGAATGATTTCTTTACTATCGAATCTATCAATGATAAAATTAAAATCTCGGGGAATAACAATAATTCATTGGCAACAGGGTTAAATCATTATCTGAAATATTATTGCCATACACATGTGTCTTGGTATGCTACCGATAAAATAGAAATGCCGCGGCAACTACCTGTTTTGTTAGATAAAATAACCATTTTCGCAAAGTGCAAAACAAGATTTTTTCTGAACTATTGCACATTTGGATATTCAATGCCTTATTGGAAATGGAAGGACTGGGAACGCTTAATTGATTGGATGGCATTAAATGGAGTGAACACACCGCTTGCTATCACCGGGCAAGAAGCTATATGGTATGATGTATGGAAAGAAATGGGCTTAAAAGATCAAGAAATCCGGTCATATTTTACAGGACCTGCACATCTGCCGTGGCATAGGATGTCAAATGTTGACTATTGGCAAAGTCCATTACCCTTATCCTGGCTGAAGAATCAAAGAAAGTTGCAGAAACAGATTGTTGATCGGGAAAGACTTTTAGGCATGACACCAGTGTTGCCGGCTTTCTCCGGCCATGTTCCCGCAGAGCTCAAAAGGTTATATCCGGATGCCGCAATTACTCAAATGAGCCAATGGGGAGGTTATGATGAAAAATATCGGAGTCATTTTATTGATCCGATGGATCCTTTATTCGGTAAAATCCAAAAAAGATATCTGGAGAAACAGACTAAACTTTATGGAACAGACCATATATATGGCATTGACCCTTTTAATGAAGTCGATTCTCCTAATTGGGATGAGGACTTCTTACGTACTGTATCAGATAAAATATTCCATTCGATTGAGCAGGTAGATAGTTTGGCACATTGGATACAGATGACGTGGATGTTTTATCATAGCAAAGACAAATGGAGTCAACCTCGTATTAAGGCTTTTTTAAATTCAGTGCCGGATGATAAACTAATTTTACTGGATTACTATTGCGATAGCGTTGAGATTTGGAGAGAGACACAGCAATATTATGGAAAGCCATACATTTGGTGTTACTTGGGCAATTTTGGTGGAAACTCGATGTTGGCAGGTCACGTGGATGATGTTAGTGCTAAGCTGAATCGGCTGTTTGTTGAAGGAGGAAAAAATATATCCGGAGTGGGAGCTACTTTAGAAGGGCTGGATGTAAATCCATTCATGTATGAATTTGTATTAGAGAAGGCCTGGAGTCATACCATCACTAATGCAGACTGGATGAAAAATTGGGCATTATGCCGGGGAGGAAGTAAAAGTAGCCATATTATAGATGCTTGGCAGCAATTATATAAAAAAATATATATCCATCACGCCACTGCAGGACAAGCAGTGTTGATGAACGCCCGTCCCATGCTTGAAGGAACTGACAGTTGGAATACACACCCTGATATCTATTACGATAACAAGGAACTATGGCATATTTGGGGAAAATTCCTGGAAGCAAAAAATGTGGATTCATCCGGATATAAATTTGACGTAATAAACATAGGAAGACAGGTCTTAGGAAATCTATTCTCTGATTTTCGGGATTCATTTACAGCTTGTTATCGACAGAAAAATATAGAAGGCATGAAAGAGTGGGCAGAAAAGATGAACACGCTTTTTACAGATGTCGATAGATTATTGTCTTGTGAGTCCAGTTTTTCTATAGGCAAATGGATAAAAGATGCTCGCGATTGGGGTAAGAATCTCAAAGAGAAAGAATATTATGAACAAAATGCACGTTGTATATTGACCACTTGGGGACAGAAGGCTACTCAATTAAATGATTATGCGAATAGAGGATGGGGAGGGCTTACTGATTCTTATTATCGGAAACGATGGGAACTTTTCACCCAATATGCTATTGATGAGATGTCGCATGGAAAAGAAATAGACGAAAAATCTTTCTATAATTTAATCACAGAATTCGAATACCAGTGGACATTGCAAACAAATGTATACTCTGAATCTTCAGGAGAGGATCCTATAAGAATTGCCAATTTGCTATACATAAAGTATAACCCCTATTTTGATAAATGAAATGGAAGTAATATATCTAATAATTTTTTTATAAATGTAATAATATGAGAACATGTATCGACAATCGAAAAAGGAAAGTCTTTAATGATATAAAGCATCTTTCCACAAAAGCGGTTTTACTCATTATTTTTCTGTCGTTGTTGCCTGCATTGCAAGTGATGGCCATGGAAACACCTGATGAAACGCAACAAAAGAGTACCATTAGAGTTCAGGGGCGTGTATTAGACGAATTTAATCAACCCCTTCCCGGAGTTTCTATTTTAGCAGTGAAATCAACAAAGGGTGTAATTACTGATATAGATGGAAATTACTCAATCGAGGTTGCGCCGGATGAAAAACTGGAATTCTCGTACATCGGCTATCAGAAAAATGTAGTTCTAGTAAATGGGCGTAAGGATATTCCAATCAAAATGGAACCTTTGACGTCTGAATTAAAGGAGGTTACGGTAGTTGGTTATGGTACCCAAAGGAAAGCCAGTGTGATAGGTGCCATTACAGGACTTCCGGTTGGTAAGATCAATCGCTCCGTCAACAAATTAAGTAATGTCTTAGCAGGACAAATGGCTGGTGTTGTTGCCGTGCAGCGCAGTGGTGAACCGGGTGAAGGGTCTGACTTCTGGATTAGAGGCGTTAGTACATTTGGTGCTAATAATCGTCCGTTAGTTCTTGTGGATGGCATTGAAAGAGATTTAAACCTGGTTGATCCGGAAGATATCGAGACCTTTTCTATTCTAAAAGATGCTACAGCCACGGCTATTTATGGCGTGCGAGGTGCTAATGGCGTTGTATTGATTACTACTCGTAAAGGAAAAGAAGGAAGCAAACCTGTAATCAGCGCACGAGCAGAATTTTCAATACTGCAACCCACTAAGATGCCGAAAATGGCCAATGCGCAAGAGTTCATGGAGATGTATAATTTTGCATACGCTGATAATAAGAATGGAGAAGAATTCTACTCACCAGAAGCCATGGCTAAGTATTTGAATGGTTCAGATCCCGATCTGTATCCTAATATTAATTGGATGGATGAAATATATAAAAATTCGACAACCAGTGAACGTGTGAACATAAATGTAACTGGCGGGTCAGAAAAGGTAAAATATTATGTAGCTGGTTCTTATTATAAAGAAAATGGAGTATTTAGACCGGATAAGGGGTTAGGATATAATCCTGCCTCCAGTTGGTCCAGATTTAACTTCAGGTCAAATTTGGATATCAATTTGTTCAAAAATACGGTATTGAACATCAATCTGTCCAATCAATACGATGTGAAGAAGCAGCCTAATAATAATGCTAGCTTATGGATATACACGTTTAAAACAATACCTATTGCTATCCCCAAAAAGTATAGTGATGGGACTGTGGCGCGTCCTACTATTGGCGATAATCCATATAATTTGTTGAATCTCAATGGATACAATGAATTATTCACGAATAATGCTCAATCTTTGATTGGATTGACACAAGACTTCAGTCCGTGGATTAAAGGGTTAAAAGCCAATATAAAGTTTTCATGGGATGCATATAATTATGCTCATCTGAATCGGTCCAAAAATCCATCTACTTACTATGCTACCGGACGTAATGAGGATGGAAACCTGATGTATACGAAAAATAATGATGGGAATGATTACTTGGTGTTATATAAAGATAATAAAGGAAATCGGACAACCTATCTGGAAGCTTCACTAACATACGAAAATCTTTTTGCTAACGCACATCGTGTGGGGGGATTATTCTTATTCAACATGAGAGAAAAAACAGATAACTTTCCGGATTCATACATAATGTCATTACCATATAGGAATCAAGGTATTGCAGGACGTGTCACCTATTCATATAAGGACCGTTACTTTATTGAAGGAAACTTTGGTTACAATGGTTCAGAAAATTTTGCCCCTAAAAAACGATTTGGTTTTTTCCCGTCGGCTGCTATCGGATATATGATCAGTAATGAAGCTTTTTGGGAACCAATCTCTCATATTGTCAGTGTTCTGAAATTTAAAGGTTCTTATGGTATTATAGGTAATGATCAGATTGGTGGAAACAGACGATTTGCCTTTAATTCGGAAATGGCGGATGTGAATGGCTATACTTTCGGAACTACAGGTGGAAATCCGATTTCTGGTATAGGTACGGGATATCCGGGTAACCCCTATGTTTCTTGGGAAGAAGCAAAGAAAATGAATATAGGTGTTGAGTTGGAACTATATAATTCATTAAAATTGAATGTTGATTATTTCCATGAACGTCGCTCTGGTATTTTTATTGAACGGGGTGCTGTTCCGTCAGTAGTAGGTGTAAATGTTAATCCATACCTTAATTTAGGAGAGATGGAGAATAAAGGTGTTGATGCCTCTTTAGAATATTATAAAACTATCAATAAAGATTGGAATATTTCAGTGAGAGGTAATTTCACATACAATAGAAATAAAAAATTGTATGATGATCAACCTTCAGCGAACTACCCATATAAAGATGTAATAGGTAAGCCCTGGAATCAACAGTTTGGCTATATAGCATTGGGATATTTCAGAACGGAGTCAGAAATACAAAATAGCCCTAAACAAATTGGTAACCCGAGAGTAGGAGATTTAAAATACAAAGATATTAATGGAGACGGCATTGTTGATACTGATGATTATGTAGCAATAGGGCGCACGGCCATTCCGGAAATAAACTATGGTTTTGGTGCCAATATTAGTTATAAAGATTTTGATGTCGCATTCTTCTTTCAAGGTATTGGCAATGTTACCGGATTCATAGGTGGTGAAACAATCGATATGTCTGATACGAATCAGTTATTCTCGAATGTTTATCAAGATGTTGCGTTGAATTATTGGAGACCCGACCGTCCTAATGCCAAATATCCGAGATTGGCAATCAGTGGTAGTGAAAACAATAAAGCACCCTCAACCCACAATCAGGTGGACAAAAGTTTTATGCGTTTGAAAAGCGCAGAAATTGGTTATACGCTGCCCAAAGAAGTGTGCCACAAGATGGGAATATCTCTCGTACGGTTTTATGTATCAGGTACGAATCTGTTGACATTCTCCAAATTTAAATTGTGGGATCCGGAAATTGATAATTCACAAGGTTCATCATATCCTAATATGCGTGTATATAATATTGGTTTAAACTTTAATTTCTAATATATTATGAAGAAACTAAGATATATCATAATTGCTTTTTTGTCATTAGGTTTATTTTCTTGTTCTGATTATTTAGAACATAATTTTAATGATCAGATGACAATAGAAGAAGTTTTCAGCAAACGTCCTACAACAGAACGCTTTCTGGCAGGACTTTACGGTTATATACCAGAAGAGATTAATGCATACGATCAGTCTTTTGTCCCTTGCGCTGATGATGCTTATTTTTCTTGGGAAAAGATGGACTATGAATTGGTCAATAGTGGAAGTTACAATCAGTCGACAACAGGAGTAAGAGGTGAATGGACACCTAAATTTAATCCTTGGTCAAAATACTATGTAGCAATTAATCAAGCGACTACATTTATTGCCCATATTGATGAATGCAAAGAGCTGACGGGAGAAGAAAGGGAAGTTATGAAAGCGGAGGCCCGTTTTCTTAGAGCTTATTATTACTTCAATTTATTCAAACAATATGGTCCCATATATCTTTGGTATGATCAAATAGCAGATTTAGCCATTAAATCAGAAGTAATAGATAGAAACACGGTTGATGAGTGCGTAGGCTTTATCGAAAAAGAGATGTATGATGCAGCACAGATTTTACCTAAAACAATCCAAGATCCTACTACCTGGATGGGCCGTATGACCAAAGGGGCTGCATTAGGTATGCGTTCCCGAGTTTTGCTCTTTGCCGCTCGCCCTTTATTCAACGGGGGAGGTAGTATTGGATATGGCAGAGGAATGGTCAATCATGAAGGTAAACCAATCTTCCCTCAAGGTGAGGATTTGAATAAGTGGACGAAAGCTGCCGAAGCTGCAAAAATGGTTATTGATCTGGATGTTTACAAACTCCATTTTAACAAGACGGAAACAGACCCTGTACTTAAAGCGATGAATTCCTATCGAGAAGTATTTACCGAGAAATGGAATGAAGAATTAATTATTGCCAGATATTATAAAGATGGTGAGGTATGGAATCAACGGGTTGTTCCCCCAAGAGTATTTGGAGTGGGCTTGGGTGGTTATACTCCCACCATGAAATTGGTCGATGCATACCCTATGATGGCTTCAGGCAGATATCCAGTCACAGGATATAAAGCAGACGGTTCCCCGATTATAGATGATAAATCAGGTTACGAAGCAAATGGTTTCACTGACGGTTGGCTGCATCCTACTCATAGAGACAAAGGTATTAAAGTACATAATAGCATGAAAGGAAGAGACGGACGTTTTTACGCATCTATATTTTTTAATGGAATGTATTGGATCCATCCGGATGGAACTAAAGAACAGTATGCCCCTGTAACTTTCTTCACAGGAGGTACTTCATCCTATGCCCATAGCAGCGGTGATTATGTAAAAACAGGTTTTGTATTTACTAAATTTACAGATCCTAATATTGATACTCGTAAAAACACATGGGGTTCTTTCACGTGGAGTTATTTGCGTTTGGCTGAAATTTATTTGAATTATGCGGAAGCATGCAATGAAAAGCCTGCCAGAGATGCCAAAGAAGCTTTAGTATATATAAACAAGATACGCGAAAGAGCTGGATTAGGTAAACTGGAAAATGCATATCCGGCAGTGGTCGACAGTAAGGAAGAGCTGCGCAAATGGATTCGTCAGGAACGAATGGTTGAACTGGCTTTTGAAGGACTGCGTTATTATGACCTACGTACATGGATGGTAGCTGATAAAGAAGCGAACGGTTTGCGTTATGGTTTGAATCTGCTGGCAACTGATTATGAAAGTTCTTGGGTACGTACCTCGAAAATTTGTCAACCCATTGTTTTCGAAAGAAAACATCATTTATTCCCTATTGCCCAAACCCAACTGAATGAAATGAAGAACTTTACCCAAAATGAAGGCTGGAACTAAAACAAGATATAGTTATGAAAAATTTAATCATTAAAATAATTATGGTCGTAACAAGTATATCATTTTTTATAGCTTGTGAAGACAATAGAATGGATGGGATGGTGAAAGATAAAGTATATCTGGTCCAGTCCGGAGTTCAGGAAGTATATGTAAATTATAGAGACTTTGCCGATTATACAGTGACAGTGTATAAATCGGGTATTGGTGAACAAACGGCAAACGTTTCGATAGAAGTGGACGAAGAGACGCTAAAAGTTTACAACGAGGAGGAAAATACATCTTTTGAAATCATACCTGATGTATGCTATTCTATTTCCAAAACAAATTTTGACTTTTCGACTTCCACTGTGTCGTATAAAAGCTTGATTACTTTTGATGGTGATATAATAAAACGATATCAGCAAAGAGGTGAAAAAAAGTATGTATTGCCACTGAAGTTGCATGTTGATGGAAATGTGGATGTGAATGAGACTTCTTCCAGAATGATTTTAATTCCCATATTAGAATAGGTATCTCTACTTATACAAAAGTATACTTTTAAAATAATAAATTGATAGAACACATTATTTATGAAAAATATAATATTACTATTAGCTCTATTTCCTTTATTCTTGTCTTGTACAGATGATGATAAGGAGGAAGTGAAACATGACTATTTTACCGATTTTGTTACCGGGGTCACAGTGGGAGGGGATTTGCGTCCTACTAGCATTCGGATTGATAACGAAATGAATAAAATATCTATTGATTTTCCAATAGGGAGCACACCTACAGCTATTCCTGTGGAACTTGAATTGGCGTCTGGCGTTACGATGAAATCTCCATCTTCTACTTCTAACACATTTGACTTGACAGAAATTATTCCTATTTATTTGGAATATAAGGGTGAAGATTATCGGTATCTCATTGTTGGAAACTATCTCCCGGAATCTATAGGTGGCGGAGTGATGCAGAATGGACCTGTACACGATATATCACTACTATATTATGGTGGTTCTCATCGCGCTACCAGGTGGACAGAAGAAGAATTGCAGGCAAATGTCACTTATACAGACCCAGCAGGAAAAGAGAACTGGCTTTTTGATTCTTTCTTGTTTTTGGAAACACATACAGGAGAGGGTCGCAATTTTGAAAATGGCCTGGGCGGATTAGGAGCTCGGAAAACCGAATGGCAGGGATTGGTTGACAAATATTTTGCGGCAGACGGTCCTATCGCTCGCTTAAATTCTATCCTGTCAAAGTCGGCTACGCGTTTAGGGGCTCCTAAATATAAGCGCAGGCTTATAATCAGTATGCCTGCTGCATATAAAGACCAGAAAGATTGGGGAGAAATATCAGGAAGAGCTATGGACTTTTCGTTAACACTTGATTGTGTCAGCGCATGCTCATGGTATGTTGATTACATTATTCAGAAGTTTAATGAAGCCAATTTAAATTATTTATCTTTGGATGGCATTTATTTCGTAGCAGAACAATTAACGGATAATCGGCACTATCTTCCTCAAGTTGCAGACTATATAAAATCAAAAAATCTAAAATTCTATTGGATTCCTTATTGGGGCACTGATGGTATGGGAGAATGGGAAAGTATGAAATTTGATGCTGCTTTCCTACAACCAAATTACTTCTTTCCCGCTCAAAAGCCTGATTATACAAGCTATTTCGACAGAGTCATTAGCTATGCGAAAAGTAAGAATATGGCTCTGGAAATGGAATTTGATGAAAGAGCATTGAAAAAGAACAGTCAAGATTACCGGGCTGACAGATTACGTGATTATTTACGCGCTTTTGATTCTTATGGAATTATCAAATCTTTCCCTATAGCTTATTATCAAAGTGACTGCATGGTGTATTCCTTAAAAAGCTCTATATACGAAGAAGACCGAGCTTTGTATAATGAATTGTGTACCATGATTTCTAAAAGGCAAAAGGCTAGAGGAGAGAAATAAATATGGGCTATATGAACAAAAGTTTGGTTATGTTTTCTTTCTTTCTACTGCTGGCTATTTCTTGTGCCAGCAGTAGAAAGAAACCAATCATAAAAGAAAATGGTGTTATAGCCGATATGGTACTGATGTACTATGGAGGTGCACATCGCCAGACAGAATGGAATGAAGAACAATGTATGAAAAATGTTGCCTACAGAGATAAAAAAGGTGATTTACATTGGATGTTTGACGGCTTCTTATTTTTAGAATTCAAGGATGGAAAAGGGCGTAGTTTTGCTTCCTATTATGAGCCCATGTCCGCTAGGAAAAGTGAATGGAAAGGCTTGTGCGATAAGTATTTTCAGAAAGGTAAAGCTTTGGATGCTATTGAAAGCTGTATTGACGATGTAAAAAAAGAAATAGGAGCTCCCCGGCATGCGCGTAAGGTTGTTCTGACATTGCCAGAGCCTGTCCCTAACCAAAAAGATTGGGGAGAGCTTAACGGTAGGCAGCTTGATTTCTCTAATGAGGCAGATCGTATAAATGCTTGTAAATGGTATATTGACTATGCGATAGACCGCTTTAAGAAGGCTCAATTCGAAAATATATCTCTGGATGGGTTCTATTGGATAGCGGAAGAAGCCACCAATAGCCGGACAATTTTGAATGAAATAGGCGCATATATGCGTTCATTGGGTTATAAATTCTATTGGATTCCATATTGGGGGTCGGATGGGCATGGAGAATGGAAAGAACTAAAATTTGATGTAGCTTACCAGCAACCCAACTATTTCTTTTATGAGCAAAAACCAGATTCGATGCACCTGAAGACAGTTTGTGAATTTGCCAAAGAAAAAGGGATGTATCTGGAAGTCGAGTTTGATGAACGAGCACTAAAGAAAAGCCCGGACTATAGAGCGGATAGACTACATGAGTACATGGAAGCCTATGAAAAATATGGAGCACTCTATGATATTCCATTAGCTTATTATATTGGAGACTGCATGGTTTATGACCTGGCAACTTCTTCCTATAAAGAAGATAATGATTTATATAATTGGTTTGCCGACATTGTTGTGAAAAGACAACATATCAGAGGTGAAAAATAACAGATTACTCACTTAACAATACTTATATTATGAAACATTTTAAAGATTTATTTTCGATTTTATGCCTTTTGTTCATCACAAGTGCATTTGTTGCTTGTGATGATGATAATGATGAATATGCTACTGATGACGAAACGATTTTATCTGTACCGCAAGATGATTTGATTTTCACTTACGAAGGAGAGGCTAAAACAATCAATGTAACGGCAAGTGAAAATACTTTTGTGGCTTCAGTCACTACTGGAGATGAAACATGGGCCCATGTATCCACAGCAAATAATTCAGTAAAAATTGTTGTGGATGAAAATGTAGACCAACAAGAGCGTTCTACCACATTAACAGTGAAACTAAATGATGCAAGAAGTCGTATACGTGTAAAACAAGATGCTGCCCCAGCACCGGAAGCAAAGCCTAAAACCTTCACTGTTCCTACCTTTACAGGGACAGATAAGACTTTTGTATATAAATTGATGGATGGAAATACGCAGGTAGGTGAAATCTGTCGCGAGTACTTATGTTCTTCTGGCAATATTGACAAACAGGCTATCGTCGTATATCCAATGGTAGGCAATAGTGCTGATTTAACTCGCGGATTTGTAGTTTCTGTTTTGGATCAGGTATATGAAGAGGATATGCCAACCGAAGTCTTTAACGTAAGTTCAGAACCCATTCATAATGGAAGTGTGGCCTTTGACAAATCGGCTAATTCTATATCCAGTTATATTGCTGGTACAAAGGCCGCTCCTGCCCAGTTCTTATCTATTAGCAATTCCGGTGAGATAAAAGCAGTAGAAGCACTTAGTGATGAAACGTTAACCACTGCGCCTTATTATGCAACAGATGCCAGTGGCAATAATTATGGTATAGTAAAAATAGGAACACAATATTGGATGCAATATAACCTGAAGACTACAAAACTAGCCAATGGAAGTGACATTGCAACGGGCATAACAGGAGCTGATGCATGGAAGACTACTGCTGCTTATAGGGAATCTAGTTCACCGGAAAACCCGGATGCAGGATTTTTATATAATGCCGTCGCATGTGGATATTTGAGCGGTGCCTTTGCTGATGCTATTTCTCCGGAAGGTTTTACTATTCCTTCCAATGAAAAATGGAGTTCGTTAGTTAGTTATCTGTCAGGGACAAATACGGTAGATGTTGGAAGTAAGCTGAAGGTTACGGGTTTTGGTGAAAACTGGAATGTCTGGTATGACTATAAGGGGGGGACTAATATCTCCGGTTTCTCTGCTTATGGCATAGGATATGGAAATGGAGACGGAACTTTGGCTCCAGATGGAATAAAAGCCCATGTATTCTATTTGTCTTCAACGACTTACGGTGAAGGATTAGGACGATTCAATCTAAATGCCAGTGAAAGTAGTAGCCTTTTGCAAACAGAAGGAGGATTTACTTTAGGATACGCTATACGTTGCATTAAATATTAATTGTTAAATTCTTAAGAAGTCTGTTCTAGTTAATAACAAAACTAGAGCAGACTTTTATCTATTTTTACGTATGAAGAAATCAATTATAACACTATTATTCTCTTCTTTACTTTTTGCATGTACGCAGAAATATTCTGACGCATCTTATAAAGTCATTCCATTGCCCCAACAAATTAGTTTAAAGAAAACAGAGAGAAGCTTTACTATGAATTCTGCTACTCGGATTTTCTTTAAAGATTTAGCGTTAAAGGGTATCGCTAATCAATTTTCCACGACAGTAAAGCGTAACGCCAACCTCAATCTTCAAGTAGAACAGGGCGATAAGAAAGAAGGAGCAAATGTCGTCATCTTTGAACTGGGATTGAAACATACCCATAAAGAGGCTTATCAAATCAATATTGATTCCTCCGAGATTCATATACAATCTGTGACTCCATCCGGAGCATTTTATGCAATGCAGACGCTTGTTAAATCAATACCTGTGCAAGAAGTTTCCGAAGTTCATTTTCCGGCAACGGAAATCAAAGATTATCCCAGATTTGCATACAGAGGAATGATGCTTGATGTGAGTAGACATTTCTCGGATGTAGAAATGGTGAAACGAACGATTGATATCCTGGCTTTGCATAACTTAAATGTATTCCATTGGCATTTGACAGACGATCAAGGTTGGCGAATGGAGATAAAGAAACGTCCTCTTTTAACACAAATAGGCGCATGGCGTGATAATACTGTGGTGGGACGCTATATAGGTGGTAATGATTATCCCACAGACAATCAACGTCATGGAGGTTTTTATACTCAAGACCAAATAAAAGACGTTATTGCGTATGCGGCCGAAAGATATATTACCATCATTCCGGAAATAGACTTGCCGGGACATACATCTGCAGTGTTAGCTTCCTATCCAGAGTTAGGATGTATTGAAAAAGAATATAAAGTGGCTAACCGATGGGGAGTTATTAAAGATGTAATTTGTGCAGGAAATGAGCAATCCCTTCAGTTGTTTAAAGACGTGATGGATGAAGTATGCGAGCTGTTTCCCGGAAAATATATTCATATAGGAGGAGACGAGTGCGTCAAAGAGCGATGGCAGGCATGTTCGAAATGTCAGGGCAAAATTAAACAGCTTCATTTAAAAAGTGATTCCAGATTTTCTAAAGAGGATTATTTGCAAAGCTATTTTATGGGAGAAATAGCCCAATACCTGCATTCTAAAGGGAAACAAGTTATTGGATGGGATGAAATATTGGAAGGAATGCCCATGGATGGTTCTGTTATAATGTCATGGCGAGGCATTTCCGGAGGAATAGAAGCTGCGAGATTGAATCATGATGTCATCATGGCACCTGCCACTCACATGTATTTTGATTATAGCCAGACCTTAGATAGTAGTAAAGAAGAAATACCGGTAGGCGGATATATAAATGTAGAAAGGGTATATTCATTTGAACCATTACCTGAAGGACTGACAGATAATGAAAAAAAACATATAATAGGGGTTCAAGCCAATGTCTGGTGCGAGTATATGCCTAACGAACGGATACGCCAGTATCAGATTCTGCCACGGCTTGCTGCCCTCTCCGAAGTTCAATGGACAATGCCGGAAAAGAAAAACTATCTGGATTTTTTATCCCGTTTACCACAAATCATTGATATATATGACTTGTATGGATATAACTACGCGCGTCATATTCTGGATGTATCTATTACAGATAAGGTTGATATAAAAAATAGAGATTTGGAAGTTTCTCTTTCTACTCTGGGGAATGATTCTATTTTTTACACTTTAGATGGAAGTCTTCCCGATAGAAATAGTTATTTATATAAAGGAGTATTGAAAATAGATAGTAGTGTAACTTTGAAAGCTATGGCATATCGGAATAATCAAATGTCACAGGTTTCGAGTTTAAAAGTTGATTGTAATAAAGCGACATTTAAACCTGTGACATTACATTCAGAGTTAAGCCGCATGCATGTATATGGTGGAGCTTCAATGCTAGTGGATGGCATTATCGGTTCTACGCGTCCTGACGATGCCCGATGGTTAGGTTTTCCTAAAGGGTTTGAAGCAGTCATTGATCTTAGACAACAAACGAGCATTAGTAAGTTACTTTTTACTAACCTTTCGGTGATAAGTGATAATATCTTGGACCCGGATTTAATTTCTGTCTTTGTTTCTGATGATGGAAAATATTATCAATGTGTAAAAGAAGAAAGAATAATAGCAAAACAGGGAAAAGAAGCCAGTGTATCCCAACATCAACTAGACTTTGAATCTACAAAGGCACGTTTTGTTAAGATTCAAGCAAATGCTTCTGTATCAAAGGCCTCTACTCTTGTTCCTTGGATGTTTGTTAGTGAGATAGGAATTCAATAGAATGAGATCTAAAATAATGACGCCATGTTGTTGGCATAGCGTCATTATTTTATTGCTTTCTTAATGATCGGACAAACTAAATCAGCATATCTCATCATACCTAAATCTGTGAAATGTATGCCGTCAACTGTAGCTTCCCCATCTTCTCCCAGCATATTTTTGGAAGAGATAAAAATGATATTCTTTTCATTTTCTTTCTTTAGCCGGTTGAATATTTCCTTTAATGTGTCATTCTTTCTTTGCACTTCTTTAGCTATTCTTTCATCATAAAGCGTATGAGTGAAAATAGGATCTTCTATAAAAATGACTGGCGTATCCGGATGTTTACTACGAATGATACGATAAAATGTTTCCATCCGTTCTTTCATCTGTTCTACAGAAGCATTAGGCACAAAATCTAAAACAAAAACACTGGCATCTACTTCGGCTATCACTTTGGCCACTTCCAAGTCTAAAAGTGCATTTCCACTAAATCCCAAGTTGATACATTCACGGTTCAGTCTTCTCGATATGATATTGGTATGTGCCATTCCTGGACGTGAAGCACACCCCCCTTGAAGAATGCTGGTGCCATAAAATACAACCGGCCTTTTGCGGATCGGATAATCAATGAAAGGCTGATCGATGGTGGATAACGAGTCCACTCCTATAGACAAAGAAACAAGGCCATCATAAAGAGGAAGATAAAGCATATATTCTCTTTCTTGGGGTTGCATATTGGCAATGATCGTTGCTTGATTCGTTTTTCCATTCGGGCGGGCACTGTTTACAAATCTCCACTTTCCGTTGCTTTCCCAACAGTATAAATCAAGTCCTTTTACTCCTGTATCAGTCATGTGATTCATGTGATTGTTAAAGAGATTCTCCCATTTCAACGCTATTCGGGTAGAGTTACTACGAAATCGTATCGCCATTCCTGCCGAATTACGACTCAAATTCCATAAAGGGGAACGAGAAATGTTTTTGAGAGAATCCGGTAGTCTCTCATATCTTGCCCCTGTGTCTTGTGTTGCTTTTCCTAAAAGGGGAAAGCATGACGCATCATAGTACGTCAGTTGTTGTGCCTGCAACTGTATGCCGAACAGGCACAACATTGTGAAAAGAAAGAATTGTTTCATCATCTATTTAATTCCGGCAGCGGTCAGCACTTTCCTTTGTTTGCCGTCACTGCCTTTATTGTTTTCATTGCATTAGCTACGTTGGCAATGATTAGCACTGCTAATCCTTCTGTCATGTTTCTGCCTAGAGTGCGACAAAGATAATCATTTTTTTTAATTGTTATACTGATTGTGGTGCGAGATTGACACCTTCGATAAAGGTGGTAGCTTCCAGTTCATACATAGAAAACTTCCTTTCAATGAAGTCCAAACTTCTTTTGCATACATAGTAAACTTTTTTTTAGCTAATCTCAATCTTTAAATGCAAGTTTCGTTTTTATAATTGCAAGCTTTGATTATAAAAATGAAACTTGCATTTATATAATCAAAGCTTGCAATTAAAGTTTGCCATCTATCAAACATAACTTTAGCCTCTAATCAAAAGAAGTTTGTATCTAATGAATAGTAACTTTACTATGTATAAACTAGGAATGATATATATATGTATTGTATGGCATCCTGGAGGAATAGGATCGGTTGCAAATGATCAATATTTCCTAGGGTTACAAAACAGACATAAATATAAACGAGAAAATATTCTTTTGAAAATCATGTTCTCCAAAACCATTTGATTTTAGTGAAGAACATAGTTGCTAACACAGCCAAAGAAGTAAGGATTACTCCCTGGAGAAAACCTAGCCAGGCATTTTGTTGAAAATAAGATAGCAATGAAGCAAGTCCAAGTAGATTAATCAATGGCATAATCAGCAAATCTCCGACCACATAAGCTATCATCGGATTCTGACCGGACATCACCAAAAAACGAGTACTTTTGATACACCGGAAATAATCACAAACGATACTTAGAAATAAAAGGGCCAGAAAAGCTAACCCGGAAGTGACAAAGAAATAACTAAAAGTAGTTGGATCTTTTTTAATACCATCCTGAAAAGGCTCAAAACACAAACCCAGAAGAAGTAAATATGCTCCTGCATTAAACAACTTTTTCCACAATAGAGCTATTCCATCCACTTTACGTAGAAATATACACTTGCCAGCTAATAACAATAAAACAGTAACCACAAGATTAACAACCAAATTACGAGTGTATAGGCCGTAAAGATTGCTAATGATGATAACAACGGATAATATCATCAACATGATACTCATTTTACGATAAGGAGATGTAGCATAATCATCCGTTTCTTTTTGATATGCTTTCATCCACTCCGCTAAATACTCCCCGGCTATACTGCCGGGAATAACGATAAATAAGTATTTCAAATAGTCAAACCGATACATCCACGGCAGAGGAGTATAATTAAATACACTCTGTGTCCAAGAACCATCCACTGTACTCCCTAATATCATAGCCATTAGCAATATTAGAATTCCTAAACGTATCCAACGATTATTCATTGTGAAAATGTAAAGGATAGAACCGAAAATAGCCATGTTAGCTAGCAGCAAAATTATGATGTTGCTGGAGAATAAGCTGAATGTTTTTCCATCCGCATAAGAAGTGGTAGCCAACATGATAGCAGCAACCATGTAAGCTCCGACTTTTATAGAAGTATGTGCCCAATCCGGCATTTTCAAAGGAATACGCATGAACATGGGAAATAGAACAACAAAACAGAGTATAGCCAGCAACCATGCCCTCATATCTTGCGGAGAGCTTAACATATACGGATAAAAATGCTGGATGAAAATAGCAAAGAAGGTCAACTGAATCCCCCGTTTGCCAGCTTCATAAACGAGTTTTAGCTTTGAATCACCTTTTTCAGCACGTTTCTTTATGGAAAAAGGAAACGCAGCTCCCATAGCGAACAGGAAAAAAGGAAATACAAGATCTACCCAAGTAATACCGGGCAATAGAGGATTAAATACATGATCCGGCGGCGGCGTTTGCGCATGGCTCATCCAACCGGGAAGAACATGCGTTACGATGGTAGCTGAAAGTACCATTGTAATAATCGCATATCCCCGTAAGGCATCTAAAGCTAAAGCTCTGTTATTCATATAGCTCCTCCTTCCCGCATTCCTTTTTCTATTTCTTTCCATAAATTCTTTTGGATAATGTGTACAATATCAAACACCATTAGTCCATCCGCTCGACGAAGGTTCATTTCTATTGTTTCGGATAATTTCCCCGGATTATCATAGAACTGGTCTACCAAGATACCCCCCATAAATTTGTTGTCTTTCAGAATCTGACGCAAGTGCTGACAAGAACCTTCTACACAATACCATGTACCGGCTTGAGCTTGCGAGTCTGTCTCGTTCCAGATGGTACGGTTTGTTTTCTTATATTCCTCTATCGTTATGTCTGTATAGTAATTTCCGGTAGCATACAAATCGATGAGTTCCGCATATCCGTAATTTTTATATTCAGGAGTAGCCCAATTAAAGTCTTGAGCCGGGTCATACTTTTTGCTGGCGAAATTAACTCCCACTTCATAGTAAGACGGATACCAAGCTCCGGTATAGGTGCCAAAGGAAACTTTGGGATTGGCGGCTTTAACTTTTTCTCGTACCAATGCCATATAATCAGTAATGTTTTTTGTTCTCCATTCAATCCATTTCCGGAAATACTTTCCCGGTTGGGTGATAAACTTTCCATCCGTATTCTACTTCGCCACTTTCTTACCTATATATGCTTCAAACTTTTCACGTGACAGCGGTGAGAAGTCGGCTGTTATACCATCATAACGTACACGATCGAGCATCAAACCGTCCAAATCAGAGTATTTGGTCACCACTTCTTTCAGTACATTTAGAATATGCGTACGATATTCCTCGTTCAAAGGATTAATCATAGCACCATATTTCTGTTTTTCTTCCGTAATCGGAATAATGCCTTTCTCGGGAGTATATACCATGGATGCCCAGTCCGAATGTCCGCTATACACCATTCCACGATCGAAAGCAAACTGACTTTGATAAAGTACTTCTCCCGTAATGGGCCGTATATCCACTATTGCATGAGTGAAACCTACTGATTTGATTTTCTCCAAATAATAGTCAATCGAGTCTTTATGGCTGAAACGTTCGAAGTTAGCTTCGGCATCGAACCACATTAACGCAGGTTTCTTTTTGATTACAATCCGGAAAGGAGAAGCAGGAATAGCCGCATTATTGCATAATTCTCCCAACATATAATTCCGGAAACAATAACGTACCTCTATGGGGTCATTGATCGAATCATTCCAGACCTTTACAGTAGAAGAACCACTGATAATTTCCGCTTTGGCCGGTCGGAATATACCATCCGTCCCCACTATTTCAAATCCTTTCACGTTTTGATTTTCCGGTGTCAATCCTTCTTCACCATGTTCAAAGTCTATTTCTACTACGTTCCCTTTTACCCGGTGGAATTTGTATATAGGACCGGAATATTGAATACCTTTACGATGATACGTTTTTGCCAATGCCCAATAAGCCAGTCGTTCACCCACCTTTATCTTATAGGGCGAATGAATAAAGTTTTCACTCCCGGCATCACCTGTGGTCACCATTCCAACATTTGGAACAGCTGACATCAGCTCCAGCTGGCATTGACGGAACCAAGCCCAATCCAGTTTATCATTGCCTTCCGATTTCCATGGTGCAATCTGTACGTAATAAAATGGCATTTGGGGATTGTTGAAGAATGTTCTCCATTGAGAAACCATTGCAGGAAATAATCTCTTATATAATCCGGGATCGGGTGTGTTTGCTTCACCTTGATACCAAATCACTCCTTTAACAGGAAATCCTTTCCATGGATTCACCATTGCATTCCACAATAATGTAGGAGTCCCTGCCGTCCACCTGAACTCTTTCTGTATTACATCAGGCAATGCTATTTCCGGAAAGCCCGATAAAGTCTCTTTATTCATCCAAGCCTCTATTTTTGACATACTCCAGGAACAATGTATCAGACCGACAGGAACATCCAAAGATTGCTGTAACTGATTGCCAAAGAAATAGGCAGTTGCACTGAAATCAGCGACATCTTCCGGAGAGGCTTCTTTCCATTCTCCGTCCACCCCAGCTTCCTGTGGAATGGTACTCCAGGCATTTTTTACAGTATAGAGACGCAGTGGACGTTTGGGATTAGCAGATACAATGTATGGCTGGGAACCAAACACAGGCTGTCCACGGAATCCTTTCACTGGCATTTCCATATTCGACTGTCCGGAACAGAACCAGACTTCTCCTATTAAAATATTCTGCAATGTGAGGTCCTCTCCATCCGAGAACGTAATACTATACGGACCTCCAGCTACCGGTGTTTGGAGAGAAAGTTTCCATTCACCTTTTGCATCAACATTCGTTTGGATTTTTTTATTATTCCATGAAGCGGTAGCCTGCACACGTTTTCCCAAAGTCGCTGTTCCGGAAAAAGTAACTTCCGATTGTTGCTGTAACACCATATTATCCCCCCAAATGGAAGTAAGGGTTACTTTCGCTTCTGTTTTCAGGAGAAACGAGAAGCATATCAATAATATAAAATATTTGGCTTTTAACATATGATTCTTATTTGTTTTCGACAGCTTCAGTATACACATTGCCGAAGCGATCTGTTACTTTCACTTCTATTTTAGCATTTTTATTACGGGGAGTAGCATGAAATAGATGTTCGGTAAGAACTGGGGAAATCCATTCATATTTCACCTTTTCTTTGTCAGAACAGATTGCTTTGGCTGCAGGATCATATCCTTTGTAGCGTTGCATTTCTCCCATTCGCTTTCCGTTTTCATACCATTCCACTTTCCACTGTTCATCCCAGTTCCATATGTTAGCAATAATATCGGAAGGGTACTCGTCAGATGATCCGGCCTGATATACATGTAATTGATGCTCTTTCGGGTAGCCTGCACTTTTATATAGCCATTTCACTTGGTTCCCGTCTACTTCATATACCCCATATCCCCTCGGAGTACCATCCACATTAATATCTGCACGCCACCAAGTACCGCATACGGCAGCTGTGTTATGTTCCATTAATGAGTCATTAAAACATACGTTTACATTAAAATGTGTATGTCCGGAAATGATGTGGGCATTATAACCTTCCAATAATTTATATAGTGCAGCTGTATTGACCGTTTCATCTTGATCTAGCGTGTTATATCTTAGCTTCTTCTGAAGACTGGAAGGAATGTGCATCACTACAAAGACAAGTTTGTCTTTGGGCACATAAGAGAGGTCTTTCTCCAGCCATTGGAAAGTACGTTCATCAATGTAACCTATATATTGATAATCACGGTTGACATAAAAGCAATTGTCAAGCACGATATAATGAGCATTACCTTTATTTAATGAATAGTAGATAGGACCGAAATAACTTTCGAAAGTGCGATAAGAATATTCAAAAGTACGCCCTCCATACGTCATGTCGTGATTACCAATTGCCCGATAGATGGGAATCTCTAATGATGATACCGTATCTATATAGGAAGGATATAAAGAAGGAGTATCTCCTACGATATCCCCACAATCTATGCCGAATACTTCTTTTTTGCCCATATACGGACGAATATATTCTTTCATATCTTGCAGATATTTAGCATAAGCCTTTACGTCATCTTCGGAAGTAACCTGCGCATCTGCCTGCACCAAAAACAAATGATTGATCTCATTTTGCGGATTTCTTACCAATTCGAAGTCGTAAATATCTTGCTTGGCCGGATTCAGCTTCTGATAGAATAAAGGTATTGTTTGTTCTGTTTTCGGTAAATATCCGGAAGGAGTGGATAAATAAATGAAACGAACATCCCTATTAGGGGGGAGAGTATATTGGCCTTGCTGGTCAGTCAAAACACAGTCTATTCCGTCGGTCACTACTACCCCCGGGACTCCTGTCCCATTACAGGTTACTTTCCCGCGAATAGGGTTAGAAGGAATCTGGGCTTGTAAATTCAAGCCCAGACCTATTAATAAAAAGAATTGTAATAAATATATTTTCATAATTAGTTGGTTAGTTCAAACCTCATTCTTCGATAGATTCCAGATATTTATCAAAGCCTGTTTTAAAAGCGTTCCAATAGTCGTATTTCTTAACGTGGCAAAGGTCGAAGGCAAAGAAGCCGTCACTATTACTGATACAAGCATCAATAGTATCCGGAATTTTTGCAGATTGTCCTCCGTCAGTCCATCCGGTACTGTTACCGATATCTGGTCCGCCTGCAAAAGGTACGTCTCCTTGTAACAGTTCACGTCCATTCTTACAAAAACCTTCCATAGTCCATTCGCCACTTCCATATATATTGTTCACGGAAGCATAAGCACCCAAAAAGATATAGTCCAAATGGTCCGCATATCCATAATTCTTATAATCGGAAGTAGCCCATTTCGGATAATAAGCGGAGGTGTTGTATTTAGGACTGGCCCAGTTCACCCCTGATGTATAGTATGTTGAATACCAGGCACCAACATAAACTCCAAACTTGATATTGTTATTGACAGATTTAACTTTCTCGCGTGCCTTTACTATGAAATCATGAATAACTTTCGCTCTGAATTCCAGCCACTTCTTAAAATAAACAGGCTGGTCAGAAGGTATTTCATCCGTACCGGGTGCCATAATATCTGCCGGGAAGTTTGCTACAGTTTCACCGATGTATTCTTCGAACTTCTGTTTGGAAATATCTGAAAAATCGCTTTCTAAGCCATAGTCATCATAACGACAACGATCCAATATGATGCCATCCAAATCATATTTAGCCAAGTCGGCTCAATAAATGCCTGTAAATAATCCCAAGTTTCCGTCCTTTCATAATAACTATATCCGGAATTACCCCATACATCCATACGTTTCACCTGATCTACAACATTAGTATTGAATAATACATCTCCTGTAGTGGGACGTACATCGACAATAATATCAGTGAATCCTGCCGCTTTTATCTTTTCCATATCTTTGGCTATGTTTTCCTTACTATTGGCATAGTCAGGAAAATTAGCAGCCGCATCAATCCAAATATATCGTGGCTTAGCTTCTGCAACATCCGGCTCGTCCGGCTTTTCTGTCGAATTATCGTTCCACGGCCATCCGGGAATTCCATCAGAATCATCACTACAGGAGGTTATTGTAACCGCTCCCAAGAAAGTCAGTATTAGTATTTTTAGAAATTTTCTCATATCATACTTGTTTTATTAGGTAGATACTGCCTGATATATCCGCAGTACATTTTTTATTTAAGAGTGACTACTGATGCTACGGATCTTTCGTCTCCGCTGGAGTCACTTGTCTTGATAGTCTCTTGCCCATTGACTAACATGCAACTGGAACCACCGCCATCCAAATTGATAGCATCCGTACATCCCAGTGTTTTCATGATATTAGCTACATTTTCGGTGGTCATACCGGCAACTCCCGTTGTCATTCCATCTCCTTCACACACAAAAAGAATCATTTTCTTATCATTGGTGATACCAATAGCCGAACGAGGTCTGTTCGCCGTGGCGCCAATATCTGATAAAATTTCTTCTTCGTATGTATTCTTTATGTTTCCATCCAACAGAAGTACGGGGCCACCGCCTATTCCTGTTTTAGCATTTAAGACAGTTCCTGTAGACGGAAAATTTTC
>QWCE01002207.1_pt1 | contig 25732 bp, 27 predicted proteins | sample 1972531 | NCBI WGS metagenome assembly QWCE01 (sample SAMN09866716, study PRJNA288562) | Human gut metagenome isolate term4_stool, whole genome shotgun sequencing... | reverse complement strand
TTTTCCAAAGAGGGAAGAAGTTCGGCAACCGTAACTTTTTCCACGGAGTCAGCTTTCGTACCTTTTGTTTTAGGCTTCTTAACCCTGGTTTTAAGAGGATGGATATGAGGTGACATATGATCATCATCAGAGTTCCATAAGCGGTTTATAAAATCATAAAAAGTGCCAACCCCGGGAGTATTATCCGGTTCAAATCCACTGAGAATGGCATAAAGGGGATTGATTTTAAGTTGGGCAGCCCATTCTGTTATCGAGGTAACTTTAAAGTCAATGGAAAGAAGATAAGAACGCTGCATAGAGGAAAGAGTTCTTGGTGCAGGCCCGAATTTAGAATATTTATCAGCCATAAAAGTATCGGTAAAAGATAAATCGAGATTCCAGAAACACTCGATAATATCCCATGTAGAGCGGGCAAGGGTATCAGGAAAATCGCCTCCAATCGAAAAATATCTGCCGCCGCAAGCGACGGTTCTTATTAATCAATAGGCGCGGAGCGCCGCATTTTTCGATGAAGTTGTCAAGTGGTTTTGACAAAAAAGTGGGGGATTTTAATAAAAAAGGAATCTGAAGGCCTTGTATTTACTGGCTTAGAGATTCCGAGAGATTATTGGAGTAGTAAAGGAGGATGAGAGTGGCAAGTGAAGAGAAGGGAAAAGTGAGAAAAGGATTTTATATTGAGGAAGAAGTGCTGGAGCAGATAGATGGTCTGCTCCAGCAGGCTAATGCAAAATCCAAAAATGAATTTTTGAATCAGGCATTGAAATTCTATATCGGTTATTTGACATCAGAGAAAATCGAAAACTATATGCTTTCCACTATCTCCTCCGTGATGCACGCAACCGTGAAGAACAGTGAGAACAGGATGGCGCGTGCCATGTATAAGCTGGCAGTGGAAACCTCCAAGCTGTCCCATGTGATTGCATACAGTCATGGAGTGGATGAAGCGGCACTGCAAAAGCTACAGGCGAAGTGTGCGGATGAGGTAAAACGAATCAATGGGGCTGTGAGGTTTGAGGATGCGTATGAATATCAAAGAAATTAATTATTGTAGATATGAAATCAATTACAGTGGCAAGATTTTCTGAAAATAGTATGGTAAAATGGTTATAGTTATCTTTGGAGCTGTTAGAAAAAGGCTGATGACATGAATCAATACAAAGTGTGAGGAATATAGAATGATTAGAGAAAAAGAGAATAACAACTTATTGAGTGCTAATATTAAGAAAAATCTGAATGTAATAAAAGCTTACTTTGAAAAAAAGAACGCAATATGCCAAAATATTGAAGAAAATATCTATGAATACACTTATGAAGATAAATTCAGAAGTACCGATATAAAAATAGCATGTTATTTCAATCTAAAAAAGGAAAAAGCTCTAATAAGGATTAGTAGCTGTTTCAAAGAAGATGAGTCAATTTATGAAATTGAGGATTTATTTAACAGGATATTTTCGGAATTGTTTCAAATTTTACTTGAAGGAGATGAAAAATATGTAGTACGAGTATATGGTAGTTATTTTTTAGAGAAGCCAATACAATTCCATAATACATTCAAGTGGAAAAATAATTTAAATTTATGTACGCACATGGTTCAAGGTAGAGAATGTACTTATAATGTTGAACGACTTACAGTATGTCCCAAAGAGCAAATATTATATTGTGATATTGAGGTAAATGCTTATAATTTATCGGCGGCTAGATCAATGGCATATAATCTATTTTTAGAATTTACAACGCTACTATCGGTATTACTTGATATTGGAATTCAGCCTTTTACATCTAAAGAAAATGTTGTGTTAATTGATGTATATGAAGAAAATAATTCATTTAAATTCTATGAGATGCCAGGAAGCGGTGGCATATATGACACGGAATTAGACATATTCATTTTCGATAATATGAATGGAGTAATTGGAATAAAAGACTCTGGTGAACTTGTTGCAAATGAGTATAGATACATAAGCACCAATGATACTGTATTGACAAAGTCATTTTATAACGAGATTTTAGATAAGAAATTTAAAAAGAATAACTTCGAAAAACTAAGGAATGTATGTAGAAAAGGTAAAATTGACGAAAGTATTTCATTTTATAATACGAATTTGGAACTTATCTCAGAGCATATTGGATTTTATAGAAAAGTAATTCGATATGAATATGAACACAAAAAGGAATATGCTTATTTTTACAATGCATGTAAGTTATACAATGCCGCACATTGTATGAACACTCAAAGTGCAACGGTTATGTTATCCTATTTAGTAGCCTCAATAGAAACTTTAGCCAAAGTGGAAAACAATGAAGAATACACTAAAAATAAGAGTGATATGGAAAAATTTCTAGTATTTTGCGAAAAGTATTATGAAGATGAGAGTGAAAGTTTTGACAAAGAGTTTGTGAAATATTTATATGGAAATATAAGATCGGGGCATTTTCATGCAGGTGAATTTTCTTTTATGGAATATGAATGTAATTTTGACTTAAGTATGGATAGTGACTTTTTTGGAATGCAGGATATTTTCATGCGAGCAAGGATATTATTAAGAAGAATATTTATTAAATGGATTAGGAAGAATATATTGAGCTATGAAGAAGAAATGAATTAATAATATCCTGCAAACCAAATTTAGTATTAAAAGTATTCAAAAAATATAAGGTGTTGAGTCATTTTATATGAAATGTTAGAAGGAAGAACTACATGCCTAAACTAATCTTACGTTGTAACTACCTCAAGAATGTCCCTCCCTCGCACCTGGTCAATTACATGAATTACATTGGTACACGCGAGGGTGTAGAAAAGGTAGACAGCACAATGTCTTTACTGCCGGCAACCGTCAAACAGAAAGAACTGATAGTAGACATCCTATCCAAGATTCCTGATGCAGACCGCATGCATGAGTATTACGATTATCTCCAGAGGCCAACCAGAGAGAATGCCTCGGAGTTTATCACGCAGGCATTGGAAAACAATCTGGACATCATAGCGAAAAAGAAAAACTATATTGATTATCTGGCGAACAGACCGAGAGTAGAAAAAATAGGTACTCACGGTCTGTTTTCTAATGAAGCGGAGGCGGTAGTGCTTTCCAAGGTGGCAGAGTAGGTGGCAAACCATCGCGGAGTTATCTGGACGAATGTCATCAGTCTGCGAAGAGAAGATGCGGAAAGGCTTGGGTATGACAATGCAGCACAGTGGCAGGCTCTGCTCCGCAGCCGGGTGAAGCTTCTGGCAGAGAATTATAAAATCGACAGCAGAAATCTGAAATGGTATGCAGCCTTTCACAACGAATCCCATCATCCCCATGTGCATCTGGTGGTGTATTCCACGAATCCATCCGAAGGCTATCTTACAGAAAAAGGAATCGAAGCCATGCGGTCTGCATTTGCATATGATATTTTCCGTCAGGATTTTATGTGCATCTATGAAAAGAAAACAAGGCAGAGAGATGAGTTAAAGGAGCAGGCAGAAAAAAGCCTGCTTTATTTACTTGATCAGATGCAGTCGGGAATGATACACAGCGGTACGATTGCAGAAAAAATGGAGCTGCTGTCAAAAAGGCTTATATGATCACTCAAGATTCCGAGAGATCATTGTTTTATTTGCAGGGGGAAAGGTGTGGAGCAGGATGATGAAACAGCATTCCGCTTATTTCAGAAATCCCATCAGAAAGGAAATCCTTATGCATCTTATGAACTTGGAAAATTATATGAAGGCGGCAGGGGAACGGAAAAGAATGCTGATTTGGCGGACAAAAGCTTCCAGGTCGCATTCCTTGGTTTTCTGAAGATGGAAAAGGAGTCCAGGGATGACAACCTGATGTATCGGATCGGCTGTATGTATCTGCACGGAACCGGAACGGAGCCGGACGAGGAAAAAGCAGAGCATTATTTCAAAAAGGCTGTCGGTTACAACAATGCCCATGCAAGGTATCAGTTAGCCAAAATGTATATCCGGCAGGATCAGAAGAGGAAAGAGGAACATCCGGACATGGAACCGGATCATGAAAAAATCAAATATGCCATGAACTGTCTGGAAGAACTGGCAGGACAGGGAAATTCCTTTGCCGCTTATGCCTTGGGCAAACTGTTCACAGAGGGAGACCTCATTGCCAAAGATATGGAAAAAGCGATTTACTATCTGGAACAGGCAGCATCTAAACATCACGAGTATGCCCTGTACCGGTTAGGCAGGCTGTATCTGGCAGGAGAAGATGTGGAGAAAAATGTTCCAGCCGCCCTGCAAATGTTGACGAAATCCGCAGAAAAAGGGAACCAGTACGCGCAGTATGTTCTGGGCAAGTTGTACCTGATCGGGAAAGAGGTGGAACAGGACAGGGAAAAAGCATATGAATATTTCAGATTGGCAGCGGAGCAGGGAAATGTGTACGCTGCTTATTTTCTGGAACATTGGGGAGAAGGGAATCATCCGGATTTGTTACTCATGGCTACAAGGCTTCTGCATCACTTGGAACGGATTGTGGAAGAGGATGTAACCGGAAGGAAAGGAGACAGAGGCAGCGTGGATCGTAAGCTGACACGGAAAATCCGGCAGAAGAAGATCGCACAGGGACATGCCGGGGATGACAGGGAAGAAATGGTGCAGACACAGTAGGAAGGAGAAAACGGATGGGAGATTTTATTTACTTTACGGAAGAACAGAAGGAGAGAGCCAATGCAGTACCCATATTAAATATTCTGCGTGATATGCATGAAGAGGTAGAAAAGTCCGGGAACGAATGGCGGTGGAAAAGACATAGAAGCGTCACCTTCCGGGGAAACAGGTGGTACCGTCACAGCCAACAGACAGGAAGCCATGCCATTGATTTCATGCAGGAATTCTTTGGAATGAATTTCCCGGAGGCGGTGACCTATTTGTTAAATGGCGAAACCGGGGAGGTCATTCATAGAAGAAAGCATCTGACAGTGGAAGAAAGAAACGAGAAAGAAAAACCAGAAAAGCAAATTTTCCTCGGAATATGCACTCACCGGACTGCTGCTCTGCGGAGACTGCGGACAGGAATACAGAAGAGTCACATGGTCGCGGAATGGCAAAAAGAAGATTGTATGGCGGTGCAGCAATCGTCTGACAAACGGAACCAAACACTGCAAGAAATCCGAGACACTGGAAGAGGGTGCATTAAACAGGGCGGTCATGTCGGCAATCAACCGCATCACCTGCAATGAAGGAGATTTTGTAGGAGCCTTCCGGCAGAATGTTATCCGGGTAATCGGAAACTACGGTTTGGAGCAGGAGCCGGACGAATACGATGATAAAATCAAAGCCAAGCAGGAAGAGATGGTGGCACTGATTGTAGAAAATGCAAAAGAGGGTTCCTACACCGATGAATTCGATGAGAGGTACCGAAAGATAGCAGAGAAAATCAACACCTTAAAAGAGGAGCAGATAGCAACCAGAAGAAAGAAAAAACTGGCAGATAATTATGAACAGCGGCTGCGGGATATGGACAGTTTTTTGCAGAGCCAGACCTGCCAGATACCGGAATTTGATAATGACCTTGTAAGAAGGCTGGTAGCAAGCATCAAAGTAGTCTCTGCCGATAAGCTGATCATCCAGTTCCAGTCAGGAATCGTCATGGAACAGGAAATCAGCTATGACTAAAATACAGGCAGGGATGACAACTGAATAGGGAAACGGAGTTCCTGCTTGTGAAATGAATTTTGCAGATTTATTCTTGCCATAAGCAAAGTAGTAAAAAAGCGGATTGTAGAAAAGCAGTAGTATCAAGTATAATAAAGCATGGGATATAAATATTGGTTAAAGTAGCGTGATGAAATTGAGGTGGGAGATTAAATGATAATTGATGTTTCAGATATAAGCACAATTCCTAGGGAAATAGAACAAAAAATATTGGAGAGATTTCAAAACATGCCTTGTAGCATAGTATCGAAGATTAAGGAATGTGAAATCGAATATGATAGGGATGTAAGTTGTGCAATAGAAGACTATATAGGACCCGGATCAGCATATTACTTTTACGGAGAACTGTGTGTGCTGTTTGAGAAGCATGAGATGATTTGCTATCATTCAACTAAAACACTTGATGAGAATATAATTCTCTCATCTGGTCTTCAGACCAATGAGTGGGATGCATATAGCGCACATATTATTAAAACATTACATGCTCTTGAAGTTTCAGAGGAAGAAATTACTCAAGCAGTTGATGCAATAAAAAAGAAATATGATTGGAAATATCCTTCGTATGGAAGAGAACCGCAACTATGCTTTTATTCAGATATAGGTCTATTAAGTGAAGGTATGCATGCCGAATACGAACAATTCTGTGAAAATATTGGTGGAGAATTGGCAAGAGAGGCATTAAAGGATGAGTATCCGCAGTTATATGAATATTTGAGGTCAAACGGAAAGGCATTTTTAGTAAAATTTAAAATACCGTTTTCTAATATAAGGGACTATAACCAGGATTCTATAATATACCAGTTTGTTTCTTATTATGCAGGAAAGTATTTTTGGAACTATGATTATGAAATTCATTTTGATGGAAATACCAATAAGGAGATACCTGCAACGGATATTTTGGAACTTATACCATATACAGTAAACAGGTATTGTTTTTATGAATAAGCAGAGAAGGTAGATGTATGTTTAATCAAATGTATTTGGTAATAGAACAAAATAAACTTAGAAGCCGGTTCGGAGGAACTGTTACAACTGCTATTTTAGATGTATTAAATAGGGAAACAGATGTGAAGCATCAAGAATATATTTATCAAGTATTGTCTCGGTTTAATGTTGCAGTTAAAGTAATGGATGAGATATTTGAAATTAGTCCAACGGATGAAGAATGGATAGATTATGAAGCAGAATACCATGATATGTATATCAACATTTTGTTGAATAATCTTAACAAGTTGTATTTTCGATTTGGAAAGATAAATTTCATGGAGGAATATTCACATGTTTATTGGAAACATACACAAGAATTTATATTGCAGTTGTGGAAGGAACTTCCAGAAGGTAAAATTGTTGCTGCGAATGAAGCGAGTTTTATAAAGATATTTGATGATTTGGTTAATGGAACAATGGAAGCATTTCCGGATTTTATTGTAAAGCAGTTAAAAGAGTTTCAGGATTTGTATAGAGCAAGCCGATATGAGGTGTTCAATAATTACAAATATATTATTCCCGATCCAGCATATTGCCACGATAACCGTTGGAATGATGATGGGGTGGCATTCCTGTACTTATCGTATGATAATGAATGTCAAGATTATCAGAAGATAAAACTGGCTCAGAAAACATGCTTTGAAGAGTTAAGAGCAAAAAATGGAGAGCAGCTCTCTGTGTGCAAATTTAAAGCAGTGCATAAAAGAGTCAAGATATTGGACTTGTCATATGATGGTATTGATTACGATGAGCAATTAGAGGAATTAGAAGAATCTGGGCATGACTATAAAGAAAAAATGATGAAAGTGCTACAGGACAAGCCTAAATTAAAGAATCGAGTTGTATCGCATGTAAAAAATAAAGATGAGGAATCGTTTAGAGCAGAGTTGGAGCGAGTGCAGAAAAAATTGGGCTTAGATAGAAAAATACAGCGAAAAGTACAGCTACAACTTTCAAAGATTTTGATAGGAAATATCTGTGATTCAATTTTTTATGCTGTGGATAAAGAGGATGATCCAAAGTTAGAAGCCTATATCCCATTTAGAGCATTTAGCAGATATCTGATGGCTAAGGGATTTGGAGGAGTAGCCTACAGAAGTACAAGAATGGCATTGATTGGTTTACAAGGAAAATGTATTACACATTTTTAATGTGGAAGATGCAACATATATTGACGGTGAAATGGAAGTATATGAGTATCAGCAAGATGGTTGCAAATTTATAAAAAAATATTAAAAAGATATGTTATTGTAGAATGTGCAATTGAAACTGTGATATAATAAGAAGGGAAGAAGAGTATGGAAATTGATATTTTAATAGACACATTGACAAACTGTTTAGTATGTGCAGAAACAGGAGAAGAGCATGATACAGAGTATCGGCTTGTATCTAAAACAATCACAAAACAGGATGCGATGGAGCTTAAAGCAAAAGGATGGAAATTTGACTGGAGTATTCCACATCAAAATGGATATGAAGTCTATGAATTACTTCTAGAAAATGACGATGAAGTGCAAGGTATGATTGCATTGAAACATATAAGAGATCAATATTATACTCATGTAGATATTGTTGAAGCAGCTCCGGATAACGTAGGGCACTATGGAAAGTACAAAGGTGTAGGTGCTCATTTATTTGCGATTGCCTGCAAACTCAGCTGGGATGCAGGAAACGAAGGGTATGTCCAGTTTACAGCCAAGACGGATCTGGTTGAGCATTATATAAAGATGCTGAATGCAAAATGTATTGACTGGCATACTTTATATATAGATACTTATGGTGCAATGGCATTGATCAATAAATATTTTAAGGAGGGTGAATAACATGATTGTAGCTGAAAGAAAGCAAAAGACAATAATGGATAAATTCGACAAGTTTGGTGAAGCTATGTCTGATGGAAGATTGACAGCACCTTCTGATGGAAAGGTATATCGGTTGAGGGAAGCAATATTATTGTCGAAGCAATTGGGAAGACCTTTGTCTCAAGAAGAGATGAAAAAATTCGAAGTGTAAAGCAGAGCGGAATGTAGACTCAAAAAAATTGGTATAGAAGTGGTCGGAATCAAGCCTCCAAGTTCAAAAGATTTGGAGGTTTTCTTCTGCCCATTTTTTAGAGAAAAGTAATTCCCGAAGCAAATAATCTATGATACAATTATTGTGAAAAAACAAAGAGGGTGCCAATATGGGATATGATGCATATGTGCATATTAAAAAGAAATATACAAAGTTATCTATTGAAAAATTATTGATGCTAATAGGTTATGAAAAAAGAGCGAATACTTTTTATTGTGGCAATGATGAGGAGTATAAGTTTTTTACAGGTGTTCATGTTTGGTTGTGCGATGAAGATGAAGATGAATGGGTATACAGAGTTAGAAGTCAAATATTTGCAGCAGGATATGATTTGCAAAAGATGAACGAAACACTTAGGAGTCTAAAACAATATTGCGATGCTTCATTTGAAAGTGATTATGGAAAAAATAGATATTTTCCAGAGGGTATCCTTATCAAAGGTGCAGAAAGCGGATGTTATTTTGCAGCGGAGAGATTATTTAATAATTTCAGTAGTTTAAGGTATACTTTGAGTAGGTATCCTAGTGATATGGAATCGGAGAAAGCCATGTATCAAGTCAATGGAATTCCCACTCCTAGCATGTTTAATGCAAATGTTTATTCAACATATTTATGTTCTTTGATTGAAGAATATTTCAGAACAACATATATTGCATTATTGAAATATTCTGACAGGAAAGAAAAAATATTAAATGTTAAATTTTCGCCATATGATATGGTGGATATAAGCAATGGTGATAAGACTGTAGAAGAGGTTTTTGCAAGTACATTGTCATTTCAGAACATACATAAAATTTGTTCTAATTTTCATGCGTTAGATAATAAACTGGATATAGGACAAGCATTGAAGAAGCCTTATCATAATAGAAAAAAGAATTTGTATGAACAGATTAATGATATTTTAGAGCGAAGACATGGTTTAATACATCGATTGGAAATAGATGATAGTTATCGTACTGAAAATTTACAAAGAGATATACAAGATGTGACTATTACAATTAAGAGGGTATATGATTATCTTTGCCAATATTATGACTGGGAGGAACAAGAATTAAGTTTGTAGGGTGGCAAAAAAGAATTGCAAAGTTTTGGTTGTATATATTGGAAATTGAGGTGGAAAAGTGAAAGCATTTATGTCTTATAATAATTTGGCTATTAATAATGCGAATTTCAGTCTGGAAGGAAAGCTGGCAACATTATGGTTTGATAATTTACTGTTAGGGATAGGGAAAGAGCTTGTTGAGAAAGTTATGGAAGATGTGGCGGAAAAAGAACATTGGAGTGTTGCTACTTTCAAGGAAATGAAGAAGATACAGATATCTTCAGAATGCCTGCTTCCTTCGGTTAGTTTTATGGATGAGTCAATAATCGAAGAAGATTATTTTAAGGTTGCTACTGATATTTTGGAGAATAAGTATGCAAAGGAATTATCAAAACCTGTAACATATGGTGGAGCTATGCACGAAATAAGCTGGGGAGGTTTTGGAGTAGCGAATTCTGTTAAATATTGGACGCTACTTAATGCAAAAGAGAATTGTACTTTCTTGCCGATGGATTTGGAACAGCAGATGTTAGGAAAAGTTTTTGGAAGTACAATGGATATGAAATATGATAGTTTTAGTGATATTATCATAGCGATAATACCTGATATTTCTGAATATTCATGGGATGAAATTATAGAGATAAGGCACCACAGCTATTGGACACAGTTTAGAAAAAAACTTACAGAGTTGAGCGAAAGCATTGGGGATAAAAAGCTAGGACAAGATATTTTGGAAGAAGTTATTAAAAAGGATTTAATTGAAATGGTGCAGCATTTTAGACCTCAAGTGACTAAGAATATTGTAAAAGGGGTTGTGAGTAATATTCCATTACCAATTCCTATTAATCCAGTGTCAGTGGTGTGTACAGGATACGATATAATGAAAGAAATAGATTTCGATAAAAAATATGGATGGATATACTTTTATTTGGATAATAAGAAGTAGAAGGAAATGGAGTAAATAAGTATTATATTGTTATCCAAATTGCATGTAAGTAAGAAGAAAGTGGTCGGGATTAGGCCTCCAAGTTCCTAAATATTTGGAGGTTTTCTTCTGCCATTTTTTTCAGAAAAGAATTTTCCGAAACAACCAATCTGTGGTACAATATCCTTGGAGTTAACGGACTTGTCAGAGCTGATGCATATGAAATTGCGACAGAAGCTATTAGAGAGGTGTAGGTTTTAAGAATATTACTGAAAAGCTACAGAAAGTAACAAGGGTGCTGATGTTCGACCATCCTTACAATGAAATTATGCAAGGTGAACATATAAAGAGTTGTAATGAAACTATTAACAAGTTAGCTGAAAATTGCATTTAAAACAGTGTTAATGATGGAGGAGTTTTGTGAATAGTAAAGAGAATATTTTGGAATCATGGATAATGGTAGAACATTTGTCTGAAGGAGATATAAAGCTAAGCGATAAAGATTTAAAAACTATTGAATCCCCTGCGGAAGATGATTATTACACATTTTTCTTAAATGAAATAGTAAAAAAGAAGTTAAAGAAATATCAAAAAGGTGGAATAGTATTATATTTTAATATCTTTAGATTTGAAAATGTCGTTGCATTGTTGAGAGAAAAATATAGTCTTCCAGCAACTGAAGACGATATAAAAATTGGAAACAAATTCTCGTTCGCCATTTATCTTGATAAGGAACTTAAATTAGCAGAAAATATGACTTTTTTTACAGAGAGCTATTATATTCTGAAAAATAATAGTGTACCAAATGAAAAAGTGTTTTTAGAATTTGAAGAAGAAAATAAGAGGTATATAGAAGTACTTTTTGAGTGCCCTGAAGATGAAGACTATGGTGCTTTCTTTAATAAATCTTTTGTTAAGTTGATAAGCAAATACTCACTACATCTTAATAACAGCAGAATGAAAGTGCTTACCAACTTAGAATCAGATGCAACAAATTTGCATTCTTTTTTTGTCGCAGATTTAGAGAAAGCAAAGTCTATTACATCGGTAAATCTTGATAAATACCTATTAGGAATAAAGAAAGATAGAGTAAATCTGGATAGTAGAAAGAGTAAACAGAGTTTTAATCCATCGGTATTTCAGGATATTTTGCAACCTAAATATTATCCTATGTCGCGTTTTCCTAGTAATCCAAAGTATGCACTTTCCTTTATGCAACAAGTAGCTGTAAACTTGGCAATTGGATATGACAATGAGCAAATTCGTAGTGTAAACGGACCGCCGGGAACAGGAAAAACTACGCTTCTAAAGGATGTTTTTTCGGAGTTGATTGTTGAACAGGCGATTGAAATAACAGAACTAAAATCAAAAGAAATAGAAGACAAATTACCTTATTTTGATAATGCAGGTATAGGTAAATTACCAAAATCTATAGCAGATAAGGGAATTGTCGTTGCAAGCTCAAATAATGGTGCAGTTCAGAATATTGTTAATGAATTACCATTGATAAGTGGAATTGATGAAGCTTTTGTTGAAGAATTAAGAGACGCAGATTATTTCTGGAACATTTCAAATTCAAATATTTCAACAAAATGGGAAAAAGACGAGAACGGGAAAAATGTTGAAACTTTAGTATCTAAGTTAAATGAAGATGAAAAGTTCTGGGGATTGTTTTCTTTAGAAGGTGGAAAGAAAGACAACATGGATGGTATTCTTACCTCCTTGAAACATGTTGTGTATTATTTAGAAAATGAGTATGAACCCAACGCCGATGTATATGACGATTTTATAACGCAATATGAATATATACTTGAATATAAACATGAAAGACAGGCTGTTTCTGAAAAATATTTGTTATTGGGAAATTTAAGAGATCAGCTTAATCAGGCTGTTGCAAGTCATCAAAGTAATAAAGAAAAAATTGAAAAAGAGTATAACCTTCTTGTAGAAGAATATGTAAATTATAGAAAACAAGCATTGATTAGAAAGTCTCAGCTTGAGGTCGAGATAAGGAATAATGATGAAAAGATAGAATATAATTTGTCAGAACAGAAACAAACGAATCAAGCTATTGAAGCACTAAAACTGCAAAAGCCAGGTTTTTTTTCAAAAAAGAAAGTAAAACAAGAGTATAAGGAAAGAATGCACGTTTTTTCGGAACAACTTCTTTCATTAATAGAAAATACTAAAAACTTGAATGTTTGTAAAAATAATCTTGAAAAAGAATTAAGTTCTATTTTGAGTAAATCAAAAGAACATGAGAATAAAATTGATAAGAAAAAGAATGATAATGAAAAGATCATTGATGATTCATCAAAAAATATTAATGAAATCGAAATGAGGATACAATCATTGTCAACAAAGTTAAATGCTGTATCTGAAAATGTTTTAGATATGAATGAAGATTACAGTACTCTCCAATTGAGTAATCCATGGTTTGATGAGGAATACAGAATTCTTCAATCGAAGTTGTTTATCGCTGCATTGAAACTTAGAAAACAGTTTTTATATGAAAATATTAAGAGTATAAAAGCCGCATATATTATCTGGAATAAACAAAAAGAATATCTTGATAATAAGCAGGTGATTGCACAAGCATGGAATTGGATTAATATGGTGATACCTGTTATTAGTTCGACCTTTGCTAGTATTAATGCAATGTGCAGAAATTTAGAAAAAGATACAATTGGATATTTATTTGTAGATGAAGCAGGACAAGCGTTGCCACAGGCAAGTGTTGGTGCAATATTCAGAAGCAAGCAGGTGATGGTTGTAGGTGATCCAGCACAAATAAAGCCTGTTCTTACACTTGATTCATCAATTTTGAGCTTGCTGGGAAAACATTATGAAGTATCAGGTAAATATTTATCAGACGCAGCCTCGACTCAGACCTTGGTTGATGATATTAGCAGATATGGTTTTTATAAAGAACAGGATGAATGGATTGGTATTCCGCTATGGGTACATAGAAGATGCAAAAATCCGATGTTTGATGTTTCTAATGCAATTTCCTATGGTGGTAATATGGTGCAAAGCACAGATATACCTGGTAAAGCATGCTGGTATGATGTTTCGGGAAATGCATCAGATAAATATGTTAAAGAACAAGGAGAATTCCTAAGAAACAAAATATCAGAATTGATGACTCAAAATCCAGATATCAATGATAAATCAAAAAAGGATATTATTTATGTCATTTCTCCTTTTAAGAATGTTGCGTATCAGTTATCACAAGAACTGAAGAAAATAGGATTTACAAGATATGGAGAGGACAGAAAGCCAACTAATATTGGTACTGTTCATACATTCCAAGGAAAAGAGGCACCAATTGTATTCCTGGTATTAGGATGTGATGAAAAAAGTCAAGGGGCAGCGAATTGGGCTATGGGTTCAGAGAATCCTAATATTATGAATGTTGCTGCAACAAGGGCACAAGAAGAATTTTATATTATTGGTGATAAACGTTTATTCCTTGGAATTAAGAGTGATGTTATTAATGAAACACATAAAATACTTGAAAGATTTAATAGCGGCAATAATTATTGTTGAAGGTGAATATGAAACTTCAGAGTATTTTAGGATTATCGCTCAAAAGTGAGTAGAATCAAGCCTCCAAGTCCGCAATAGATTTGGAGGTTTTCTTTTGCCCATTTTTCAGGAAAGCAATTTCCGAAACAAACAATCTGTGGTACAATATCCTAGAAGTTATACTGGCAGGAAAGTACCATAGGGAAAGAGCAGAGTACAAATCACACATAAGCCAATCCGGCTTATATCTCAAAAACAAATCTAATCTTTTTCTATGGCAGGGGCAAAGTGCTGCACCATGCTTATTTTTGCAGGTTCGGTAGGGACTGTTGCATCATTTTAAATCCAAGGCTTAACGAAAAAGCCAAGGGATGTGCATCTTTATTGCACACTCATGGCATGTGGAGACTGTGGTGTTGCTACAAAGAAAGGATATGTAGAAATCCTTGAATTTACGCACTTTGTAGAGTTTTTCAGTTTCAACTATATTGGAGATAATCACAAGGAAAAAGAACTTGTGAGAAAAGTAACCGTAGTTGTAGCATTAGACCTCGGTTGCGGGAACACAAAAAATTCTGTATATGAAAGTGAATAGAGAACTATCAGATATATTGATAGAACGTAGGGATACTTCAAAAGAGTGTCCCTATTTTTTATATAGGGCATTCCAATAGTGGAGTGCCTTTTTCATTCACTTTAGAAGGAGGTCATACAATGACAAGTACAGCGTTAGGAGCAAAGGAAAACATTATTTTTATCAGCGATGCACATGAGAAATTCTACTATGAGAAGTTAGAAGAAGTAAGGTATCAGGATGTGTACCACAAGGCACTCTGCTATTGCCTTGGCATCAGTGACGATACCAGAAGAAACATTAAAAGTATTTACGATTTTAAGACAGGTTGTGTAAAAACAGAATGTTTGCACGAAGGCTGGCAGACCAGCGGAAGTGTAAAGGTGGTCAGAATGGCATTTAATCTTTATTGCAATGGGACACCGAGTGTGGATGACTACGAGGACACCGAGGAACAGATAAACGAGTGCAGGCAGTATTCAGTGGAGGAATTGTTCTGCTGTGCCTATGCACCATATTTTTGGCAGGCGATACAGATTCGTTATCCGGAGTATGCGACGTATAACAAGAAACTGTGTGCCCTGTTTGGAGGAGCAGACTAATGTTGAAAGTCAGATTGATGGGTACGAAGAACGATATTACATGGTTCGGAAAGATTTTGAAGCGTAACCCGAAAATAGAAGTTACCGAGTTTTCAGATTTATACCCGAATAAGGGGACAAAGAAGTTTTACAGGGCTTATGTGGAAGTAAGCAAAAGAAACATAGCAGAAAAATAGCAGGAAGAAAAGGAGAATTTCATTATGTGTAAAATAATCGCAATCGCAAATCAGAAGGGTGGAGTTGGAAAGACTACCACAACAAGCAATTTAGGAATCGGATTGGCAAAGCAGGGAAAGAGAGTGCTGTTAATTGATGCGGATGCACAAGGAAGTCTTACAGCAAGTTTAGGTTTTAAGGAGCCGGACAAGCTGGAGATCACTTTAGCAAATGTGCTTGCAAATATCATCAATGATGAGGAAATGGATACGGATTACGGTATCCTCAAGCATGAGGAAGGCATTGACCTGATGCCGGGGAACATTGAATTGTCTGGCCTGGAGGTATCACTGGTGAATGTGATGAGCCGTGAGGTTGTGTTGCGTTCCTATGTGGAAATGGTAAAAGATAGATACGATTACATACTGATTGACTGTATGCCTTCCCTTGGTATGATTACCATAAATGCCTTTGCCTGTGCTGACAGTATTCTGATACCTGTGCAGGCGGCATATCTGCCCGTGAAAGGTCTGGAACAGCTTATTAAAACCATTGGAAAAGTAAAACGCCAGATTAACCCGAAATTGGAAATTGAAGGTATTCTGCTGATGATGGTTGACAGCCGGACGAATTATGCAAGGGACATCAGTGCCATGCTTGTAGAGAATTATGGAAGTAAAGTGCGGATATTTGAAAACAGTATTCCGATTTCTGTAAGAGCAGCGGAAATTTCAGCAGAGGGTGTCAGTTTTTTTCAGCACGATCCGAAAGGCAAGGTTGCAAGTGCCTACCAGTCATTGACAGAGGAGGTGCTTGACAATGAATAAGAGAGGAAGTGCAGACAAAATCAAATTAAGCAGTTTTGATGATTTGTTTGGTACGCAGGAAGCGGGTACAGGCACAGAACAGGTGCAGGAGATACCACTTTGTGAGCTGCATGAGTTCAGAGGACATCCGTTTAAGGTGCTGGATGATGAGAAAATGCAGGAAACAGTGGAGAGCATTAAGAACTATGGTGTGCTGATGCCCGGTATTGCAAGACCGAGAGCAGAAGGCGGCTATGAAATCATTGCCGGGCACCGTAGAAGACATGGCTGTGAACTGGCTGGACTGTCTACAATGCCGATGTTTGTCAGAGATTACACGGATGATGAAGCCACAATCATCATGGTAGACACGAATATTCAGAGAGAAGATATTCTACCAAGTGAGAAGGCAAGAGCTTATTCTATGAAGTATGAAGCCATGAAACATCAGGGGAAAAAGGGTACCGGAAACAGTCTGGATGAAGTGGGAGAAGCTGCCGGGGAAGTGGCAAGACGGTTCAGAGGTATATCTGGCTTTCTCGGTTATCTGATGAACTGTTGGAAATGGTTGATAAGAAGAAAATCGGTCTGGTGCAGGGCGTGGATATATCGTTTCTTACAGAGCAGGCACAGGAATGGGTGCAGGTTATCATGGAAGAAACCGGAACAAATATTTCCACTGTCCAATCAGCAAAATTGAAAGAGTATGGGAAAAAGGGAGAGCTGACCATGCCGATGGTAAGGCTCATTCTGACAGAGGAAAAGCCAAAGGAAAGAAAGGTTACATTAAAAGCAGAGAAAATCAGCAGGTATTTTCCGGAGGAGTATTCGGAAAGCGAAATAGAAAATGTCATTATAGAGCTTTTGGAGGAATGGCAGAAGAAACAGTAAAGGAGGCGGTAAAAATGGGCGGTACAATCAAGTTCGATTATTATTACGGAATCGAAGCAGAGCAGTTTTCTTTTTACCGTGTTCCACGGCTGTTGATTAAAGATGAGCGTTTCAAGGGGCTTAGCAGTGATGCCAAGCTCCTGTACGGTCTGATGCTTGACAGAATGTCCTTATCCATGAAAAATGGGTGGCTTGATGATGAAAACAGGGCGTATATTATATATACGGTAGATGCAATTATGGAGGATTTGGGCTGCGGAAAGGACAAGGCAATAAAAGTCCTTGCAGAATTAGATACAAATAAAGGGATTGGTCTGGTGGAGAGAATCCGCAGAGGGCTTGGAAAACCGGATATTATTTATGTGAAAAATTTTGTTGTTTCGCAGGAAACAGAGGAAAAGCCTGATAAAATGCAAGCGGATAGTGATGCACTTGCAGAGGTCGGAGATGCCGATTTGCAGAAGTCGGAAAAACCGAATTCAAGAAGTCTGAGAAGCCGACTTCAAGAGGTCGGAAAAACCGAATTCAGGAACTCGGAAAATCAGACTTCAAGAGGTAGGAAATTCAGTCCCTATTTATACTAACTATAATCAGACTGATCAGAATTATACTGATATGAATAATATCAATCCTATCAATCAATCGGAAAGTGAGCAGAAAAAACCTGATTCGATGGATGGGATGGAGAATGTAAACGCATATATAGAGCTGATTAAGGAAAATATTGAGTACGAGCATCACATGAAATATGCTGACTGGCAGGACAAGGCATTGTATGAGGAACTGTTTGAGGTTATCTGTGAGATTGTATGTGTAAAGCGTACCACAGTAAAAGTTGCAGGAGAAGATTATCCGTATGAGCTTGTGAAATCCAAGTTTTTGAAGCTGGACAGCGGACATTTGGAATATGTGATGGGCTGTATGAAAAATACTACTACGAAAATTGCAAATATCAAATCGTACATGGTGACGGCATTGTATAATGCTCCTTCTACGATAAATCATTATTATCAGCAGGAGGTGCAGCATGATATGTATGGAGGAGGATGGCATGAAAAAGGTATTGTTTGAGATAGTGGTTCCGGCGGTTGTTCTGGCACTCTGGATGATTATCTGTTATCCGGTATGTTGCAAAGCAGAAGGGTTTGATTATTTCCTTTACTGGATACTGGTGGGATGCCCTTACGGTATTCGGAAAATGTGTCTGTATCTGATACCAAAGAATTTTGGAATTGCCGGAAGCATGGGTGTATTTGCACTTAACTGTATAATTGGTGGTTTGATAGGTGGCATTGTTGTGATAATGAGAATTGCAAAGATATTTACGGAGATAATAAAAGTGTTAGGCGGACACTTTTGGACACAATGTCCAAAGGAATAAAAGGGCAACAAAAAAGGCATTGTCGGCTAATCATCCACAACAATACCTTTATTTGTCATCCGGAACATATTTCATGATATCTTCAATCCGGCAGTCAAGTATCTGACACAGCCTGTTCAGGATAATGGTCTTTACTACCATGTTTTGCCGGAGCCGTTGAAGCTGTGCTTTGTCAATGCCATAATCTTTGATAAGCTGGTACTGACTGATGTTCTTGGCTTTCAGTGTATGCCAGAGAGGGTCATATTTTATCATACAGGCAACTCCTTTCCTCTCTTGTATTTTAAATGTAGAAAACCTATAATAATATGGTGCGTGTATGCACCATAAATATACAGATTAAGATAGAAAAATAGATGTTAGAATAAATGAACGAACAGTAACAGGAGGGATTTATATCTTGAAAAAAAGCTATATTACAGAAGCCAAAAAAGAAAAGTGCAGACAGGTTGCTGATGCATTTGCAGAGCTGTATGAGCTTGAAAATATACTTGTCATGGATGCCGGAAGATATGGATTTGTAAAATTGCAGTATTATACAGAAAATCAGGGATTTGATAATGTGTATACTTTTACGGACTGCCGGAGTCTGTTTGAAGATCTCTGGGTGGAATGGCTGGATACAAAACTTTATCTGATGGCAAAGGGCACATCACTTTTGGAAAAAGGATACAAAGGTATATTTGAAAGCCTTCCGGAAGAAAAGAAAAAAGACCTTATGGATAAAAAAGCCGATTTTGCAAAAAAGGCAGGAATAGAATTATAGGAATAACAGCGTCAGGGCAGTTATGGGTCGAGAGATTTGTAACTGCTCTTTTTTATTGCTTTTGGACATTGTGTCCAGAAGCGGAAAGGAGAAAGCCGGATATGGAGTCAATGAGAGATGTTAATCGTGTAATGGAACGGGAGATAGCAAAGGGAAGCAGTCCTTTGAAGTTAGATCATATTGAGTTCGGAGAATATTCGTATCAGGAGATAACATCAAAAGAGAAGCTGCTGGAGGTATTGTCTTATCTGCTGAGAATAGGAAATTTCAGTCAGTATGCCGGGAAAACGGTTACCAATAATGTTTATATGGACCTACAGGGCAGAAAGCCTGTATTCAAGAGAACCAAGACGGCGATGCAGAGGAATAATATTTTTGCAACAATCAAAAGATATGCAAATAAGCTAAAGCCGGAGTATAATGGAGATGTATATCTGGAAACGGTCAGATGTTATTTCACAATACCGGAAGAAAATCTGGAGAAGTGCCGATATACATATCAGGGAAACGAAACATACGCATTTCTGATGTCGGACAAGTACATCTTGGGGTTATATACGCATTGTCTGGTAGCAAGGAAAGTTGCTGCAAGTACAGAGATGCAGGTGGAAGGCTTTACGGAAAAAGAGTATGGGATGGTAAGACTGGAGAATGTGAGAGATGTTTTGTTTCAGGCGTTGTTGTTGGATGATCTGAAGTTTGAAGATAGAAAGATATATGCGGAATTTTGTACATGCTTATTAGTTAAGTTTGGATGAAAGGGAACAATATGAAGGATATTGTATTTTATAGAGAATTAAAGATATTAATAAATGGGGTACGTTCATATGGAATCGAACATTGTTCGTATAAAAATATGGCTTCTTTGATGGCAGATTCAGACAAGAGGAAGGATTTTACAGTTCAAGTCCATAAAGGTTTTTTCATAGCACAAAAAAATGCTATATTTTTGTTACGAAAAATTCTAAAGGAACAAAAACTGTTAAATGTAGATTTAAAGCAGGCAAGAAGAGAAAAAAATAAAGATAAAATACATGAAATAGATGATTTGATAAAAAAAGCAAAGTATCAGGAAATGGTTGTGCGCAAATCAATGGATTCTATTGCATGGCAACTCTTTAATTATGATATTACTGTTATGCGCAGATTATACTACGGACAGGAATTGATTGATATTACAGATTCTAATCTCGACTCTGAGTTGTATTATATAGATGAATATGTAAAGGAAAATCCTGAAGGTTTTGTTCTTATTAGTGATTTGACGTCATTTATACAAGTAGGAGATATTGTTACGTTTACTCCTCAAAAAGGACTTCAAATAGGAGAATTGAAAGCGGGAAAGACAAATTATGAAATGTTTCAGATAATAGAAAATATTGTAAAAGAGAATTGTCTAAATTATTTGATAAGTGAACTTAACAAATTAGATAAAAAAAAGAAAGAGCAATTGAGTCGAGATATAAGACAAATTGATAGAAGCATAAAAACATGTAAAACAATTAATGAAGGAAAGGGAATTGATCTTCTTACAGGCTTATCAGTAACAATAGATAAAGATGAAATACCATTAGGAACATTTGATGATACTGTTAATGAATTATTAGGAAAATGTACTAAAAAAGGGCATGCTATTTCTGTTATTGAAGGGTGTTTATTGATTGGAGTATATGAAACAGAAAAATTCCCAAGTATTGCATTTGAGGCATGGGCTAAGGGGTTAGGAATTAATATGCCTATCGTAGATTTTAGACAAACTATGTTTGATCCACTTGGATATCCTATTTTTTTGCAACCATTTAAAGAGGATTATATTTTAGATATCATACAAGGAAAAAAAGTTGTTGAAATGACAATAGATATAAATGCGTGGATGCGTACATTTGAGAATGATAGAATAAAATGGCGATGGTTAAGTGAAAAAGAAACAGCACGAATAAATTCAAAATTCAAAGGGAAAAGTGGAATATTTAGTCTTGAAAAAAAGGGAATAGAAATTGAAAATGAAAATGGAGTGAAGCAATATATAGGAGAAGGTGTGTTTTCTAGAATTTTTACAGGATTCAACACTCCATCTTCAATAAAAAAGTTGTTAATTGCTATAATGGAAAAAGGGGAATCGGAGTTATATAATGAAAAATAAATTTGAAACTAATATAGAGAAAAGAGATGATACAATCTTTTCAATTATTCCAGTTGAACATCTTGTGATGAATTCAATTGATCGGCTAGGTGATTATTTACTTGTTTATGTTCCATTTATACTGTTTGAAGATTATCAAACCGCAGTAGAACTTAATGATGATGAAAAAGAGTTAATTGATATTTTGGCTAGTAAACAAGAGTTAATAGAAATTTTGAATAACTTACAGTATTGTACATTATTTATTCAACGTAAATTGGTAAATAAAGATGTAGAACAAATGGTGTTTAATGTTGAGAGAGCGTGCGATTTTTTGGCGATTACTCAATATAGATATGATAGAAAAGAATGGTCTATAAGTAAACCAGGGGCAATAGGAACATATCTTATGGCGTTCAATATTAATATTGTAACTGGAAATATTGAAATCCTTTATCATGAAAAACATTTTTTTAATGAAATACCAGGAATCGGTTTAGAAGTTAGTTATTCGCCATTAAGCAAAAATAATGATTTTTATCCTATCATATTCATGAATCGAACGGATGAAGTATATATGATGTGTAGATACTATATTACGAAAGCCTGCCGTACATTTACGATTCCGAGCCTTCAAAGTACATTTTCTGAACTGTTTGCAACTCTTGAGGGAATAGGAATGATAGGATGTTCACAATTTGCTAATTTTACGAAAGAAAATAAAAGAATAATGGCAGTAAATAGTGATAATCAGAAGAAATATGAAGAAAAACTAGATGTATTTTGCTTTTATTCTGAAGTATTGAGAACTTTAGTGCTGCATCAAGGACATAGTTTATTAGAATTTATGGATAGAAAGAGCACATTTAGGCTTTTGATGAATATATTTTGGGAGATTATTACTTTTGCTAAAAACTTGATTAATACTGGGATATATACTTTATGTGATATTAATATGTATATTGAAGAGAAAATGAATTTATTTTCAGATCATATTTCTTCGATTAACACATCCTTTGTTTTAAAAAATGAGGAGAAAGGTATTGAGGGTGATAGAGATGTGTTTGTTTTTCCAATAGAAAATTTGGTGCTTAATAAGTCTATTAAGCTAGGAAAAATATTGATAATACCAACAGGTTTTTTGGATGAATGTAGTCAAGAAAAGGACAAGTATTCGGGACTAGAAGATTATTGTATAGATAAAATGCTTGGCGATGACTTGATTAGACAAAATAAAGATGTAGCATTTGTTTTGTTTAAGGGTGAATATCAGATGAATCAGTTTGATACAACTATAGATTCGTGGCAGTACATAGATGATATATGTGGTGAAATTCAGAATATGTTAGTACCATTATTTATTGAAAAGGATGCACTTCCCACAAGAAACAATTGTTTTGGTGCTGTGGGTGTTTATAATGGAATAAGAGGCGGTTTCATTTATGATTCCGCGTATGATGAAATGGTATCAATCTGCGGAAGAGTCTATTCATTAATTAATTCTACGGAGTCGCCTTTTTTATTAGATGATGAAAAGGTTGACAAAGAAATTATTGACATTATTTGTTCAGAAAAAAGAAAGGATGAAGTAGCACTCGGTTGTAAAAGCGTTTTAGTAACTTTAGGAAAAGCAATGAGAGAAGATGATATAACGTATATGATGATGGATATGTTTGATGCAGTTGATAAGATATATCCCTGTGAATTTAACATTGCCCCTAAATGGAAATGGATTGCATCTTTTGTGATGGATAAAAGATCGGAATATGATATGTATCATAATCGTTTGAAAGTGATTGGTGATTTGTATAGAACACCGATGTACCATTATGGAAAAAATGCAGGTGAATTGTTTCCCAAGGAAGAGGATGTATATTTACTGTTTAATGAGGTAAAAGACTTTTTAGTGAAGTGTGTAAAGAAAATGTATACAACAGGTATTATATCTTGGGATTCTTTGAAAATGTATAGGAATAGTATAATGAATCGGTAACCCTTTATATTTGAGTCTTGTTAAATAAATCATTGAAGGAGTTTTTGAAAAAATAAAAAAACAATATTGTCAGAAGGAGTAAAATAGCTGACTTAAAAAGGCTTTATCGGTGTAAATTGGATTAAATAAACCTAAATCTTTAGAATTGGAAATATATTTTGTAGCTTTGATTATATATTATCCAGGAGAGATGTAGGTATAAAAAATATTAGGAGATTTGAATTATGAATTATGTTCTTTTAGATACAAATATAATTATTGATATGGTTGTTGACCGGAGAAATCAAATTGATAACAAATTGTTAAACAAATTTCTGAAATTGTTGGAGTTTAATGAGATAAAACTAATTGTACCGGAAATAGTTAAGACAGAAACATATAGACATCTGGATAAAGAAATAGATAATGTTGGAATACAAATCCAAAAAGTATTGGATAATATTGGAAAACTTTATGGTGTGTCAACGCTTGAGATAGAGGGATTAGATTTATCAGTTTACAAAAAGAATGCTCGAAAAGAACTCAATGCTGCATTAACATTATTTGAATCAAAACGAGAGGCTTATAAAGATGACGTTTTTAAGTCCATCGATTTGATATTTAACCATAAAAATTGTATTCAAATTGAAGATATTTCATTGATGGATATGGTATTAAAGAGAAAAATTTATAAGAAGGCTCCATTTCATAGAGTTGAAAAAGAATCAAATGGGGATGGTGTGATTACAGAATCTTTAATAAATATTAATCAATTTATAACTGTAAATGAGAAAGATATAATTTATTTTGTTACAGGAAATTATAAGGATTTTTCTAATCCAGAGAAAAAGAAGGAGCTACATCCAGATATACTTGTAGATTTGCAAAAAATGAGTTTAAGGGATATTGTTAAGTATATATGTTCTTTTGAAGAACTTATTGGTTCAGAACTTAGGGATGATGTTAAAAATGTTGAAATAATTGAAGAGATGGAGGAGGATATTAAAGAAAGAGAACGAGAAATAGCTGAACAATATGAAAAAGATATCGAAGATACCATAAGAGAAAGTGTGGGACTCTCTTCCTTAAGTTCTTTTGAAAGCTATGTTGAGGAAATATTACAAATATCGGAGTTTAGTAGTGAATTAAATGATTTAAATGAAGGATTTTCAAGTATTGAACATAGTATCGAAGAATTGATTTGTTTTTATGAAAAGGAACTTCGAGATTTGATTTCAGATGTTCCAATTAATTCCTTGAAAAATCTATTGATAAAATTATCTGAAATATGTCCAGATATTGAAACAGACGCATTGGAAGGACTATTTACATTACAGGAATGGTCAGAGGAAAAATATGCTGAGTTGCTTAATTATAAAATAGAAGGCCATTTTGAATGTATAGAATATGGAAAAAAATATGTTGTTTATTCTGTAGAGCAAGAAGAATATACTTTAGATGTTGATGAAATGTATTTGTTGCCAAGTCCAGGAGAAAAAGATGAAATAGATATTAGTTTACGAGGTGAATATGAAGATGAGATATGGTATGCAAAGGTTGATATTTCATATGGTGATATTGAATTAGATGAGGATGGTGGTATCGGGAATGCATTCGAAGAAGGTGTGTATTTAAAGGACTTAGGAATTGTTGATAAACTAAAGGAAATCTTGAATGAATGGGAAAGTTTTGTAGAGCAGGAACAAGCTATGAGAGATGATATTGAAGATATTATTGACGAAATTCAAAGTGAAGATGAAGAAGATGTAGAACCGTAATTTAATATCTATTAAAAATTAATTGAAAATTGTAATAAACTGAACTGCTCCCCGTCAAGTAGACAATTGAAAAATGGGAGTATCCTAAAGTTTGTGTAAACCTCCAAACTGAGTAATTTTATCTTACATCAGTTTGGAGGTTTACACAAACTTTAGGATACTCCCGCCCATTTGTAACTATTCACAAATCTTATATCAGTTTTTAACGTTTACACAAAACTTGAAACGGTCTCGAAAAAATATAAATTTTTCTTGCCAGCAGAGATTATCTGCTGGCACTTTTTATGCTACCTGTAAATAAATCGCATGTTTTTCCATCGGTGTTAAAACTCCGAGATTTCTTTGTAAACGTTTATTATTATAGTAATCTAGGGTATGTGAGACTTTTTCTGTAAAATAATGTTTAGAAGGTTCTTCTATGATACAATAAATATCATTAGGAGGACCGTTTATTATGGCAAAGCAAAAGA
>QWCE01002156.1_pt1 | contig 25752 bp, 21 predicted proteins | sample 1972531 | NCBI WGS metagenome assembly QWCE01 (sample SAMN09866716, study PRJNA288562) | Human gut metagenome isolate term4_stool, whole genome shotgun sequencing... | reverse complement strand
TTATATTCATTATAACATGGAGGTTTTTTACTTGAAGCTAAAGCTGTTTGGGAACACACCTGCATAGCAGGTGGTTTATTTTTATTGCCAATACAATCAAAAAAGGGGCATATCAAAGGATATGCCTCTTTTTGAAATCGGATATCAGTCTTTATCTCCTAATTCTAAGTAAAAGTTAAGAAAGTCAGTGCGTTTTTCCTTTGTTGCCGCAATCGCAGAACGCGGGTGACGGTTCATCTGACCGGTCAAAAGATAGGGAATGTTATATCCCCAGACAACACCGGACTCTTTTAAGGGCACGATATGTTTTTCCAAAAACTTAAGAAGTGGAATAATATCATACTTAGGATTTTTCAAAAATCCTAACAACTGCTCGCTGGCACAGTTTCCGGCACCGCGGCCCATGCCATTTACAGTGGCGTCTAAGTAGCTGACACCCCTGGTAAGAGCGGTGATTGTGTTGGCAAAGGCTAACTGCTGGTTGTTATGTGCATGTATACCGGTAAATTTACCAGTATTTTCAGCTGCCTCCAAATATTGGTCAGATAAGTCATCAATCTGCTCCATATAGAGAGAGCCGTAACTGTCTACTAAGTAAATACCATCGACTTCGCTTTCTCCAATCAGCTGCAGTGCTTCTGTGATTTCTGATTCCTTTGCGTTGGAAATCGCCATAATGTTAATCGTTGTTTCGTAGCCCATATTTTTGCAGTGTCTTACCATATCAAGAGCTGCCGGAATGGTATTGATGTATGTTGCAATACGAACCAGATCAATGACACTTTCCTCACGTGGGATAATGTCACGTTTGTAATTGCATCGGCCAACGTCTGCCATAACAGCAATTTTCATATCCGTATCGTTGTCACCAACGATGTTGCGAAGGTCAGACTCTTCACAGAATTTCCATGGTCCGAAATCTTTCGGGTCAAAAATATCTTTGGATGCTTTATAGCCAAATTCCATATAATCTATGCCAGCTGCAACATTCGCAGCGTATAAATCACGTACAAAGTCTTCCGTAAAACGGAAATCATTCACAAGTCCTCCATCCCGAAGAGTAGCATCTACCACTTTAATATCCGGGCGATAAGAAAGCAAAGAACCTCTTTTCTTTGACATTTTCGTGTACCTCCTTTGTAATTTTATCTTCCCTGCCTATTGTATCAGAAAATTCATAGAAAGAAAAGGATTTCTTATTGCTATTTTTTCAAATACAAGGTAAAATATATTGTTGTAACATCCAATAACAGATGTTGAGAAAGCATAGGAATATGGAGGATGATGAGATTGAAAAAATGGATTGCTTTATGGAGTGCACTATTGATGATGATAAGTATTCTGCCGGTGATGCCGGTTTCGGCAGAGGAAGTTTCGGCACTTGAGCAGGCAAAACTTTGTATTGATACTATATTGACTGCTGCACCTGCGCCGGAAGATTACACATTTTCGGAAGAACTGGCAGATGAAGTGGATAAATTAGGAAAATTACTTCAAACGGGGCTTAGCACATCTGAGATTGACACATTGGATGCGTATGTTGCCACAAAGACGACATCGGAGGTACCGGGAGAGGATGAGACAACAACAGAGACCGTTACCCGTTATCAGTCCGTGCAGAAATTCTATCAGGATTATGCCGATGCACAGAATGCGGCATTAGAGGAATTGGCAGCACCGATTCATACAGCAGTAGATGCCATGTTAGCAAGGCCTTTAACAAGAGAAAATTATAAGACGGCAAGTGAGAGTTATGCAAATGCTTCTGCTCACATAAAAGCGGCAGTGGATGCGGATGATGTGAATGCACTGAATCAGATTCGCGAACTTTTGGAACTGGTAGACAGTGCAGATCGCGCATTTTTACGAATTGAAATGCTAAAGGCAGATGCTTCTGCCGGTGATTATAACTTATTTTTAGAAGATGTTCAGTCCGCAAAAACAGCCTATGGATTGTATGAAAGTAAATTTGCGGAACTCCGCCGTTATACAAAATATGCAGACTGTTTAATCAAAGCAATGAAAAATTCCTTGTTTGAAAATTACGAGAAATATGAAAAAGCAAATATTATCGCAGACGTTGAGCAGGCGTATGATGATTTAGGTGCCTATGATGTTCTTGACGATACCGTAAAAGAAAAACTGGATGTATTGCAGGATGCAGTAGATGCCGGTGCAGCCAGCAATTTTTCACTTTCGGTTTACGACTATTACCGTGGAGAGGCAATTCAGTATGTGCTGACTCAGTACCGCAACATTGAGACCTTTGAGGAAATGATTGCATTGACCTCAGAAACGCCGAAGAATAAAACAGAACTTACCGCGGCACTTCGTGCTTACCGCTACTACAATCAGGAACTTACTGCGGATGAACAGAATTTGGTGGCACCGGAACTTGTGAAAAAGATGAACAATGCCGTATTGTTAAATACAAACTGTGAGGAAGTAAAAAAACAGATTACAGATATTGGTACGGCAGCGTCGGATGATGAATTTGAAGATTTCACCAAACGTTATGAGCAGGCATACAAATCCTATCGTTTATTTGTTAATTCTTACAGCGGAATTTGTGATATATCGGATTTGATTTCGAATCTGTCAACACTGGATGAAGCAACCGACCGTTTGGAAATGCTTAAAAGTATTCGACAGATTGAAGAGACGGAAGATGCTTTAATGTGTTCGAAGAAATTGCAGATTGAGAGTCTTTTAAATGCATATGCGTTTTTGGATGAGGACAAACAGGCAGCTATTTATAATATTGATTCTCTTCGTGAAATTAATGCCGATGTACAGGTAGCAAGTGCCCTGCGTATTCAGGTTGATACACTCCGGAGCGGAGAGGGCGGTTATTCTCTGTTAGATGAGGATACGGTGAAAAAACTCCGCGCAGACTACGAGCAGATGACGGATCGTCAGAAGAGATATTTTGGAAGCTCTTATTTGAATCAGTTAGAGGCTATTGAGAGGCAGTTAGATGCAGAAAATATGAATGCAGCACTCCGTGTATCCTCATTGATCAATCAGATTGGTACGGTGAATGCAAAGGCAAAAGACCGCATTGAGAGTGCAAGAAAGGCATATGATGCGCTCAGTGAGGCACAGAAAGCTTATGTGGCAAATCTGGCTACATTGGAAACAGCGGAGACGTCACTTTCAAAATTGGAGTTCTCCATTGCGATAGCGACAGTATCTTCCCTTGGAAGCTATCGTTACAGCGGAACTGCTCTGACCCCTTCGTTTACTGTTTCGTTAAATGGAGTTAAGCTTGTGCAGGATTTGGATTATTCCGTAACCTACTTATCAAACAAAAATGTTGGTACTGCAAAAGTAGTGATTTGTGGCAAAGGTGTTTATACAAATTCACTTACGAAAACCTTTACTATTCGTCCGGAGACAATGGCAAGTGCGGTAATTACTGGATGTAAAGCAAAATACAGTTATACCGGAAAACAAGTGAAACCTTTGATTCAGGTTGTTTGGAATGGTAAGATTTTGAGGAACAATACCGATTATACATTACTTTATAAAAACAATAAAAAACGTGGATCTGCTGGCATTGTTGTCACTGGAAAAGGCAATTATTCCGGTACGTTGAAGGCTTCTTTTACGATTGTCCGTGCCTCTGTGAAAAAAGCAAGTGTTACCGGCTTGAAAGCAGTTTATGCACGTACCGGTAAGGCTGTTAAGCCGAAAGTAACGGTGAAACTTGGCGGAAAGAAGTTAAAGAAAAAAAGAGATTACATTCTTTCTTATCGGAAAAACAAGAAAAAAGGTACGGCACTTCTTTATGTAAAAGGTGTTGGCAATTATTCCGGTACGAAAAAAATGAAATTTAAGATTCGTTGACCGATAGTACAAAAGATGGTACAATGAATTTTGATATGCACAATATATAGGAGGAATTTCAAAGATGGATTACAAAAAAGCAGGAGTTGACATTGAGGCAGGTTATAAGGCAGTATCGCTGATGAAAGAGCACATTGCATCGACTATGAGACCGGAAGTATTGACGGATATCGGTGGTTTTTCAGGTGCATTTTCGATGAAAAAGTTTGTTGGCATGGAAGAACCAACATTGGTTTCCGGCACAGATGGTGTAGGAACAAAACTTAAATTGGCTTTTATTTTGGATAAGCATGATACAATTGGTATTGACTGTGTGGCAATGTGTGTAAATGATATTGCATGTGCCGGTGGTGAACCGCTGTTTTTCTTGGATTATATTGCATGTGGTAAAAATGAACCGGAAAAAATTGCGAAAATTGTAAGTGGTGTAGCAGACGGATGCCGTCAGGCAGATTCCGCACTGATTGGTGGAGAGACAGCTGAGATGCCTGGCTTTTATCCGATTGACGAGTATGATTTGGCAGGATTTTCTGTTGGTATCGTAGATAAAAAAGATATGATTACCGGCAAAGATTTGAAAGCCGGCGATGTTTTAGTAGGTATGGCTTCTTCCGGTATTCACAGTAATGGTTATTCACTGGTCCGCAGTGTATTTTCCATGAAGGAAGAAACATTAAACCAGAAATATGAGTCTCTTGAAAGTGACTTGACTTTGGGTGAGACACTTCTTACTCCGACAAAGATTTATGTCAAAGCACTCCGTCAGATTAAAGAGGCAGGCGTGCGGATTAAAGCATGCAGCCATATCACAGGTGGTGGATTCTATGAGAACATTCCTAGAATGTTAAAAGAGGGAACTCATGCAAAAATTAAGAAAGATAGTTTTGTGATTCCGCCTATTTTCAAAATGCTGGCATCCGATGGCTCGATTGCAGAAGAGGCAATGTTTAATACATATAACATGGGTGTTGGTATGATTACAGCAGTAGATAAGCAGGACGTAGATAAAACTGTTGAGGCAATCAAAGCAGCTGGAGAGACACCTTACATCATGGGTGAAATCGTGGATGGCGAGAAAGGAATTACGTTATGCTAAGAGTAGCTGTTTGTGTATCCGGTGGCGGAACAAATCTTCAGGCAATTATTGATGCAGCAGCGGCGGGCACGATTACAAATACGGAGCTTGCACTTGTTATCAGTAATAAGCCGGGAGCGTATGCCTTAGAGCGTGCGAAAAAGGCCGGGATTTCATCGGAAGTCCTTGTTCCAAAAGATTACGAAGACCGGAATGCTTTTGGGGAAGCACTGATTCGCTGTTTAAATGACAAACAGATTGATTTGGTTGTATTAGCTGGGTATCTTGTGATTTTGCCGGAGAATTTTGTAAAAGCGTTTGAAGGCCGTATCATAAATATTCATCCATCGTTGATTCCATCGCACTGCGGTGCCGGATATTATGGACTTAAGGTGCATGAAAGCGTTTTGGCAAGAGGAAATAAAGTGACAGGGGCAACGGTTCATTTTGTTGATGAGGGAACCGACAGTGGTCCGATTATTTCACAAAAAGCAGTAGAAGTGCTTGATGATGACACGCCGGAAGTGTTGCAGAAGCGTGTGATGGAACAGGCAGAATGGAAAATTCTTCCGGAAGCAATTGATTTAATTGCCAATGGTAAATTAGAAATTGTGGATGGAATTGTAAAACGTAAATAACAGTTAGGAGGATATCTCGTGAAAGTTCTTATTGTAGGAAGCGGTGGCCGTGAACATGCCATTGCAGCAAGTGTAGCAAAAAGTAATCAAGTGGAAAAAATATATTGTGCGCCGGGAAATGCCGGAATCGGACAGATTGCAGAATGTGTTGATATTACAGCAATGGAATTTGACAAACTGGCTGATTTTGCAGAAAAAAATCAGATTGATTTGACGATTATCGGTATGGATGACCCATTGGTAGGCGGTGTGGTTGATGTGTTTGAGGCACGTGGACTCCGTGTATTCGGACCGAGAAAAAATGCAGCGATTATCGAAGGATCCAAAGCATTTTCAAAAGATTTGATGAAGAAATACAACATTCCTACGGCAGCCTATGAGAACTTTACGAATCCGGATGAGGCACTGGCTTATCTTGAGACGGCAAAAATGCCAATTGTTTTGAAGGCGGACGGGCTTGCACTTGGAAAAGGTGTTTTGATTTGCAACAACTTAGAAGAAGCAAAAGCCGGTGTTAAGACATTGATGTTAGACAAGCAGTTTGGTGATGCCGGAAATGAAATTGTTATTGAAGAGTTTATGACCGGACGTGAGGTATCTGTGCTTTGTTACTGTGATGGTACACATATCAAACCAATGACAAGTGCGCAGGATCACAAACGTGCCAAAGATGGTGATAAGGGATTGAACACCGGTGGAATGGGTACCTTTTCACCAAGTCCGTTTTATACGGATGAGGTTCAGAAATTCTGTGAGGAAAAAGTATATCAGCCTACGATGGATGCGATGAAAAAAGAAGGCAGAGATTTTGTCGGAATTTTGTTTGTCGGCTTGATGCTTACAGAAGATGGACCAAAAGTATTAGAGTACAATGCCAGGTTTGGTGATCCGGAGGCTCAGGTCGTTCTTCCGCGTATGAAAAATGATATTATTGATGTGATGAATGCCTGCATCGATGGTAAACTCGATGAGATTGACCTTCAATTTGAGGACAATGCAGCGGTTTGTGTTGTACTTGCTTCCGATGGTTACCCGGAGCATTACGAAAAAGGCAAAGTAATCACAGGTTTTGAAAAATTTGATGGTAAAGATGGTTATTATGTATTCCATGCCGGCACGAAACTTACGGATGAGGGCATCGTGACAAATGGAGGCCGCGTACTTGGTGTGACGGCAAAGGGAAAAGATTTGAAAGAGGCAAGAAAGAATGCTTATGAAGCAACAAACTGGATTGATTTTTCAAATAAGTATATGAGACATGATATCGGAAAAGCAATTGATGAGGCGTAAAACGCTTTACAATAAATAAAAAAGGAGAGAATTTATGTATTCATTTGATGAGGTAAAAAATGCCGATCCTGAATTGGCAAAAGCAATGGAACAGGAAACCGGTCGTCAGAATGACCACATTGAGTTAATTGCTTCAGAAAATTTTGTCAGCAAAGCCGTAATGGCTGCTATGGGAAGCACACTGACAAACAAATATGCAGAAGGTTATCCGGGCAAACGTTATTATGGCGGATGCCAGTATGTGGACATCGTGGAAGATTTGGCAAGAGACCGCGCAAAGAAACTGTTTGGTTGTACTTATGCAAATGTTCAGCCACATTCCGGTGCCCAGGCAAACATGGCTGTATTCTTTGCTTTGGTTAAACCGGGCGAGACAGTTATGGGAATGAACCTTGACCACGGCGGACATCTTTCTCATGGAAGCCCGGCAAATATTTCCGGAACCTATTATCACATCGTACCGTACGGTGTGAATGATGCAGGATTTATTGATTATGACGAAGTAGAGCGCATTGCCAAAGAGTGCAAACCGAAAATGATTATTGCCGGTGCAAGTGCTTACTGCCGTAAGATTGATTTCAAGAGATTTCGTGAAATTGCAGATGAAGTTGGTGCTTATCTGATGGTAGATATGGCTCATATCGCAGGACTGGTTGCTTCCGGTTATCATGAAAGCCCGATTCCATATGCTCATGTAACAACAACGACAACACACAAAACACTGCGTGGACCTCGTGGCGGTATGATTCTTTCTTCTGAAGAATTTGCTACGGAGCATAAGTTAAATAAAGCAATTTTCCCTGGTATTCAGGGTGGTCCTTTGATGCATGTGATTGCTGCTAAAGCACTTTGCTTCAAAGAAGCATTGGACCCAAGTTTTAAAGAGTACGGAAAACGTATCATTGATAATGCACAGGCTCTCTGCAAGGGATTGCAGAAACGCGGCATTGATATTGTTTCCGGTGGTACGGACAACCACTTGATGTTGGTTGATTTGGCTGCCAAAGGTCTGACCGGTAAAGAAGTAGAAAAATGGCTGGATGATGCTAATATCACAGCAAATAAGAATACAATTCCAAATGATCCACAGTCTCCATTTGTAACGAGTGGTATTCGTCTGGGAACAGCAGCGGTTTCAAGCCGTGGCATGAATCCGGATGATATGGATCAGATTGCTGAGGCAATTGCAATGCTGATTGATGACCATGAAGCAAATACAGAAAAGGCAAAGGCAATTGTTAAGGAATTGACGGACAAGTACCCATTGTACTAGAATCGTGTGCAATATTTTTATAGAACAAAACAGTAAGTCTGGGCGTATCTGCCCAGACTTATGATTTACGAGGAGTGATTCGATGCAGGAAGCAAAAAAGACGGCAAACCGTATACTGGCGGAGAAAATGATTGAGAAATTAAAGTTACGCCGGATGGAAGGATTTTATGTAGAAACAAAAGAAGAAGCATTAGCACTTGTGAAAGAAAAGTTTCTTACACAGGGGAAATCGGTTTGTTATGGAGGCTCTGTTACCTTACAGGAAACCGGGATTATGGACTGGCTGAAAGAAAGTCCCTGCGATGTAATCGACCGCACCGCATTTTCTACGCCGGAAGAGGAAAAAGAAATTAAGGCAAGAATGATTAATTCCGATTATTTTCTTATGAGTACAAATGCGATTACCACAGACGGTGAGCTGATTAATATTGATGGCAGGGCAAACCGTGTGAGTTTTCTCTGTTACGGACCGGAAAATGTGATTGTTATTGCAGGTATGAACAAAGTGGTAACGGACGTGGAATCCGGTCTGAAACGGGTTCGTCTTACTGCCTGCCCGCCAAATGCAGTCCGACTGAACAAAAAAACACCTTGTGCAGTAAATGGTATGTGTGGAAACTGCTACGGTGAGGACTGTATCTGCAGTCAGTTTGTAGTGACAAGGCGCAGTGGAGTGAAAAATCGAATTAAAGTTATTTTGGTTGGAGAAGAATTAGGATACTAGAGAGTGAGAGCATGGCAAAACGAGTTTTTATAGCAGAGAAACCAAGTGTGGCGCAGGAGTTTGCCCGCATATTAAAGATAAATGGAAGACGGGGAGACGGATATCTTGAGTCGGAAGATACGATTGTGACTTGGTGTGTTGGTCATTTGGTGACGATGAGTTATCCGGAAGTTTATGACGCCGCTTTGAAAAAATGGTCGTTAGACACCCTTCCTTTTTTACCGGAGAAGTTTTTATATGAAGTAATTCCCGGTGTGAAAAAGCAGTTTGATACGGTCAGTTATCTTTTGAACCGTGAGGATGTGGATACCATTTACATCTGTACCGACTCTGGGCGGGAGGGTGAATACATTTATCGTTTGGTAGACCAGATGGCGCAGGTTTCTGCTAACAAAAAGAAACTTCGTGTGTGGATTGATTCCCAGACGGAAGAAGAAATATTACGCGGAATCCGCGAGGCAAAGCCGATGGCTGAATATGATAATATTAGCAGTTCGGCTTATTTGCGCGCCAAAGAAGATTATTTAATGGGAATTAATTTCTCGCGTGTTTTGTCTTTGAAATACGGATTTTGGCTGAATGATACGTTAAAGGGGCAGAAGTGGACGTCCGTGTCTGTCGGACGTGTGATGACTTGTGTACTTGGCATGGTGGTAAAGCGTGAAATGCAGATTCGTGATTTTGTCAAAACGCCGTTTTACCGTGTGATTGGCAATTTTGAGTTACAGGGCAAAAAATTTCAGGGAGAATGGAAGGCGGTAGAAGGCTCGAAATACTATCAGTCACCGGCTCTTTACAAAGAAAATGGTTTTAAAGAAAAGGAAAATGCGCTGGCTCTGATTGATTCTCTGATGCAGCCGGAGCCGGTTTTATCGGAAATTGAGCAGGTCGCAAAGAAGAAGGAAAAGAAGAATCCGCCTCTTTTATTTAATTTGGCGGAACTTCAGAACACCGCCTCAAAACTTTTTAAAATTAGTCCTGATGAAACACTTTCGGTTGTTCAGGAACTTTATGAGAAAAAGTTAGTAACGTATCCGCGTACCGATGCCCGTGTTCTTTCCAGTGCGGTGGCAAAAGAAATCGGGAAAAACTTAAATGGACTGCAGGGGTATCCTATGACGGCATCTTTCCTGCCTTATATTTCGCAAAACCAGACGTATAAGGGACTTGAGAAAACACGGTATGTAAACGACAAACAGATTACCGACCACTATGCAATTATTCCGACCGGTCAAGGATTAAGTGCACTTTCACGTCTGGGAGAGTTACAGACAAAGATGTATGAAGTAATTGTCCGCCGTTTTCTTAGTATCTTTTACCCACCTGCGGTATATCAGAAGCTAAATGTAACGGTAAAGGCTGGAGAGGAACGTTTTTTTACATCAACAAAAGTTCTTTTGGAAGAAGGATTTTTGCCTGTTACCCAGTATTCTTTTACGAAAAAGAAGAATCCGGAAGAGATTCTATCGGCAGAAGAAAAAGAAGAGGAAAAAGAGGAGAGTTTTGACTTAAAAGAGGTACTTAATCTCTTAAAAAAAGGCACCTCTGTTTCTCTCAACGAATGTTCGGTAAAAGAGGGGGAGACTTCTCCGCCAAAACGGTATAATTCGGGTTCTATGATTTTAGCAATGGAAAATGCCGGGCAGCTCATCGAGAATGAAGAACTGCGAGAGCAGATTAAAGGAAGCGGCATTGGCACAAGTGCAACGAGAGCGGAAATTTTGAAGAAGTTGTTTTCCATTGAATATCTGAATCTGAACAAAAAGAATCAGATTATTACACCGACGCTAAAGGGCGAACTTGTCTATGGCATTGTATTTTGTTCCATGCCGGAAATGATTTCGCCGAATTTGACGGCAAGCTGGGAGAAGGGCTTAACCGGTGTGGCGGACGGCTCAATCAGCGAGGGTGACTACATGAAAAAACTCGAAGCCTTTGTGCAGCAGGTGGTACAGCGTGCAAAAGGCGTCGATTATCGTGCAAAACTGAATTCTTTTTATCGTTCGGTGCAGCCTCATCATGCAGGGGAAAATAAGAAAAAGCGAACCACGAGAAAGAAGAAAACGACGAAGGCGTAAAGTGAAAATGGAAAGGAGACATAAGATGAGAGCAAAAAGCAAAAAAAGACAGCGGATATGGATTTTCTGTTTGATTATTTCATTTGTGTTTCCTTATGTGCCGGGGAGCGTGTCGGAGGCATCGATTATAAGTAATGAGGAATGGAGTTATGAAATAAATAACGGCTCGGTAACGATATACAAGTATTTAGGCTCTGGGAGTGAGGTTACGATACCGGATCAAATTGATGGATATCCGGTAACGCAACTGGTAAATTCTGCATTTAGTTCAAATGATAATATTACAAAGGTGATTTTTCCTGATACAATTACAAAAATAGGAAAGTATTGTTTTTCCTATTGCAGAAATCTTGAAGGACCTCTTGTTTTGCCGAAAAATTTAACAAGCTTGGGTGAAAGAGCGTTTGAATTTTGCAGCTCATTAAATGGAGATTTGGTAATTCCGGATGGTATAACAGAAATAGAATCACAGGTTTTTTGGGGAGCAGGTTTTGATGGAGTCCTTACGCTGCCAAATAATTTAAGAAAGATTGGTTATGAGGCGTTTCGAAGCTCAGGTTTTAGTGGAACATTAGTGCTTCCTCCCAATTTAAAAAGTATTGGTGAGGCTGCTTTTTATTGCACAGACTTTGAGGGAACCGTTACAATCCCAAATTCAGTTACCAGTATAGCAAAGGATGCATTTTATAATTGTAACAACATTACTCGGATTAATTTGTCTAATCGAATAAAGACCATTGAACAGGGCTCTTTTTGTACATACGGAATGAAGGAAATTTATATACCAAAATCGGTGACAACTATTTCACGAGTTGCTTTTCGCGATGGACAAATCATAAAGATATTTGGGTATAAGGATAGTTATGCGGAAACTTATGCATTGGAGAATGGTTATGAGTTTGTCGATGTGGAGGCGGCAGAACCAGCAGAAACACCGACTACGGTGAACAATCCTATTGTAGCTGACGGGTACACCACATGGGATTGTGTGTACTTTGGTAATTACTGGCAAAGCGATACGAATCGGGATGGCACTGCGGATCAAAAGGATGACAAACAGCCGATTAAATGGCGGGTATTATCGGTAGATGGTGATGATGCTTTTTTGTTGGCAGATAAAAATCTGGATAGCCAAGCTTATCATACAAGTGAATCCTATGTTTCGTGGGAAACCTGCTATTTACGGGAATGGTTAAATTATGCATTTTTCTATGCTGCCTTTTCTACAGAGGAGCAGAATGCAATTCGTCTAACAAGTGTTTATACACCGCCTCAATATAGTTATGAGAAAGCATGTACAACGGAGGACTATGTATATCTTTTATCACTTGATGAAATTCAAAATCCAGCCTATGGATTTGATTGTGAAGTTAGTCAGGGCATAAAAAAAAGAGAATCCAGAAATACACAGTTTGCAAAAAATCGTGGGGGCTGGTCCTCAACAACAGATGCGTATTTAGGTAACGGATGCTGGTGGCTTCGGAAAGGCGGACCGAGTAAAATGACGCCAATTATTACCAGTTTTGGTGCTACAGAGGAAGGTTTTAATTATTATGTAAATGATGAGAAGCCGGTTATACGTCCTGTGATTCATATAAATCTTTCATCCGGTCTCTGGAAATGGGCAGGTAAAGTACGAGTGTACGATGAAATGTGCGAGCCAATTATTACGCCGGAACCGACCGAGATTCCAGCAGAGACACCAACTCCTAAACCAACGGCGACAGCAACACCAACGGTAAAACCAACAGCAACGCCGACCCCGACCCCGACGGCAACGCCGACTCCGGTACCGACGGTAACGCCGACTCCGGTACCGACGGCAACGCCGACCCCAGAACCAACGGCAACGCCGACTCCGGAACCGACGGCAACGCCAACACCGGAACCGACGGCAACGCCGACACCAGAACCGACGGCAACGCCGACCCCGACCCCAACGGCAACGCCAACTCCGACCCCGACGGCAACGCCAACTCCAACCCCGACGGCAACGCCGACCCAAACCCCGACGGTAACGCCGACCCCGACCCCGACGGCAACGCCAACACTAGAACCGACGGCAACGCCGACCCCAACGGCAACACCGATGCCGGAGCCAACGGCATCACCGATACCGACGTCAACACCTGTGTGGGGTGCAGAAAAGTCAACAAATGCACCAATTCCAAAGCAAATTCGTGCGTGGCGGTTAAAGGGAGGAGAAGCTGCTATTGCGTGGAAAGTGGTGCCACAGGCATCTCAGTTTGAGGTGTATCGCAGCAGCAAAAAGAACGGAAATTATAAAAAAATAGCTGTTTTGCAAGGGCAGGTGACGCATTATCCGGATAGCAGGACAAAGCGGAATAAATACTATTTTTATAAAGTGAGAGCCCTATATCAGATAAACGGAAAAAGCGAATGGAGTGCGTTTTCCAATACAGTGAAAACGAAACGGATACTCTTACGAAACCCCAAAGTCAGAACAAGGAAAAGTAAACATATTTTGACGCTTACTTTTCAAAAGTATGAGGGAAGATATATAGATTTATATGTGGGGAAAAAGGGACGAAAAAAGAAAGCGGTAAAGCTGAAATCCAAGAGAATCAAAAAAACTCTGCGATTGCAGTATGCGGTTAAAGAGAAAAATGTATATTTGTATATCCGCACGTATCTGGGACATGGGAAGAAAAAGAGGTACAGCAAATTTGTGAAGAAAAAAATTAAGTAAATGGTGATGGTAATGGAGCAGCAAAACCAAATAAATAATCAATTTCTCCCTGTACACACAAAGTTGCAGGAGCGCTATGAGATACTTAAAGTGAACGGCGAGGGCAATTTCGGTATTACTTATATTGGCTGGGACTGCCTGCTGGAAAGTAAAGTAGCAATCAAAGAATTTTTTCCGGTCAGCCGCGTAAGACGTGATGTATCGAAGGGAGAGACGGAAGTTTATGTTTTTCAGGAAAAGGAATATGAACAGATTCTTGAAAAATATTTGGAAGAAGCGAGAAAACTTTCAAAACTGAATCAAATTGATGGAATTGTGTCCATTCGTGACTTCTTTTATGCGAACCATACGGCGTATATTGTGATGGATTACATTGAGGGAACCAGTATAAGAGATTATATTCAGGAGAATGGAACCATATCAGAGCATGAAGTTAAACAAATGCTCAAACCGATTTTTAGCTCATTGTCGAAAATCCATGAGCAGGGAATTATCCACCGGGATATCAGTGCCGATAATATTATGATTACGGATGATAATCGTGTGATTCTTGTGGACTTTGGATCCGCCAGACAGATTAATCTGGATGAAGATAAAAGCATGACGGTAATGATAAAACGTGGGTATTCGGCACCGGAACTTTACCGGAGTCATGGGGAACAGGGTCCATACACCGATGTTTATGCCGTTTGTGCAACCATTTATTATATGCTTACGGGAAAATCTCCGGATGAAGCAATTGACCGGATTTTGGAAGATGAAACAGAGTCTTTGGTGAAAATGAAAGGCGTGCGTTCTTCCAAGGAGTTTCGCCGGAATGTTATGAAGGGGATTTCCCTAAAAGCAAAAGAACGTTTTGCCACGATGGAGGAATTGGAAAATGCTCTTTATGTAGATAAGAAAAGGGGCAGGGTGCTTGTCGGTTTGGTTGTTATTATACTTGTCGGGTTGCTTGGAACATTTCTTTTCAACTTCCCAAAAGAGAAAGTGGCAACTGTTCCGAAAGAAAAAACAGAAGCAGTGACGAAATCGCCGGAGCCGACACCACAGATGTATAAAATGATTTCAGGAATCGGGAAAACAAAGCAGGAAATTTTAGAAACACTTCCCGGATTAAAGGAAAAGGCAGTTACTGTGACATGGAAGAGTTCTTATGATGAAAATTTCCAAAAAGGGTTTGTAATTGCACAAAGTATTCCGGTGGATGCATCATATTCGAAAGAAAAAACAGTTCATGTAACCTTCACGTTAAGCAAGGGAGTGAAAAAGGTTATGGTTCCATCTGTTGTGGGAATGAACTGCAAAGAGGCAGAAAAGAAAATAAAATCCAAGGGATTTACTTATAAAATTGTTTGGAAGAAAAAGCTAAATGGCAAGGCGTATGTTGTGCTGTCGCAAAGTGTAAGAGCAGGAACAAAAAAGCGAAAAAAAACATGTATCAAACTTACAGTATGCAAAAGCATAACACCAAAGCCGACGACAAAACCAACGAAAAAGCCGAAAAAATATGATGGTGTAATAACTTATTAAGGAGCATGATATGTCACTTGAAAATGCATTGAAACAATTTCTAGAAAAAACAGATTTTGTCCGGTTTGATACCTTTTTTACAGGATTCATGCTGGGCGTTCCAAAAGATTGTTATACGGAAGAAGAAAGGAAACAAGCATGTTCTCTTTTTTGTGAGAAGACAGATAAGAGAGAAATCGCCTCATATCCGACCATTCGTAAGTGGTTTGGTTTAGGCGGAAAAACAAAGCCGGACCGTATGCAGATTTTTGAAATTGCTTTCGCCCTTTCTCTTTCGGCACAGGATGTAAACTTGATTTTAAAGGATGGAATGTTTGAGCCGGGAATCCGCATTAACGATTATCGGGAAATTATTTTCTGGTTCGGTTTATTAAATCATTTGTCCTATGAAGAGTGTTGCGTGATGATTGAACAATTTGAACGGCATATCAATTCTGACTTAGTCATTGTGCAGGCAACGAATACCGCCGAATTACTGTATGCTTTTGAGAACAACAAACAACTGTCAAAAGATGATTTTACGGACTGGCTTGATTCGATTGCCGGTGTTTTCAAGGGATATGGGAAAACAGCATTGAATTATATGCTCAAATTGAAAAAACTGGTTGTTTCCTACATGCGGAAAGAATGGAAAATATTGCTTGAAAATACGCTGGCTTCCACCGATTTTGAAACTTGGAAGAAAAAGAAAAGAAACCACCATAAATTATCCGAAGGAGAACAGATTCGGCAATATTTGTATAAAGAAAAATCGCTATCGGATGAGAGACGCAAAGAAATTTTAGATATGGTTTCTTTCGTCTATTTTGAAGAAGATAATAATGTTCGTGTTCTCACGGAAATTTTTCCGGATACACGTATTTCCCTTTTGCGTGACACCCTTTTACGTGGAATGACACAAAAGCATTTGTCGGATTTGTTAAACATTGCGAAGCAGAAAGAAAAGGATATGGAGCTAACAAGAAAGCGTTACGAACTTTTGGATTCAATGGAGAAAAATCCGGAAGCGGTAAAGCAGTTGTCACAGATTGAAAAAAACAAACGGGAGCACAAAAGACGCATGGTTCAAGTTGAGCGTGCAGATTTACTTCCATTCATACAGTACGTTGCCGTATTTCGTTATTTGGAAGAAATCAGTGCCTGCGGAAAAAAGTATGAGGCAAAAAAAGCAAAAGAGCAATTTGTCATTCTTGCCGACCAGATTCTTACCGCCTGTAATATGTCTGTTATCTCAGAAAAATATGAGCTCGATTCGTTGTTGTTACTTGGCTTTCAGGAAGATGACTGCTATTTGTACGAAGAACTGGCAGAACAACTGGTAATGATGAAAATGGATTAGGATAAATTTATTTAAAAAGAGCCTGTTAATCAGCTTGATTAGGGCTCTTTTTTTGATGCAAAAAGAGAACATTTGTCGGATAAAAAAACGGAAATTGATTTTTCTTTTGCTCGGTTATAATAACATTAGTTTAGGTAAAAAAAGGAAATTCAAGGGGATAATGACCGCGGATAACAACACAAGTATTATGAAATTGATTGTGTTAGAATTAGTAAATAAAGGAGGATAAAAGATGAGTGCGGATTCATTTGAAGAAGAGACGAAGTATGCGGAAATTTATATGGAGTTTTCGGATTTGATTGGCGAGAGCAATATGAGAAAAGTATACAATCGTTATCGTGGTCTGAAGGTTGATTTTCCAAAACGGATTTATTCAAAAGAATATGTCGTGCAAATGCTTCGCAAATTTGAAGGAAAAAAGACAGTGTCTGAACTGGCTAAAGAGTATGATTACAGCGAGCGGTACATACGGAAATTAATCGCTCAGGTGAGAGATGAGGAAAATGACAGATGAGGAGGAAGACGGCGATGGCAATAGCAGAAATCATAAAATATGAAGGGGATAACAAAACATTTGTGTGGAAACATCCAAGTGAAGATTTTAATAGTCTTACGCAGTTGATTGTTCATGAGTCGCAGGAAGCAATCTTTATGATGAACGGTCAGGCATTGGACTTGTTTGGTCCGGGACGCTATACATTAGAGACACAGAATATACCGGCACTTGGTAAATATTTAAATCGCACGACCGGTGATAAGACACCTTTTCACTGTGAAGTATATTTTATTAATAAAACAGAACAGATGTCTATTAAATGGGGGACGGATACGAAAGTTCAGTATATTGAGCCAACTTATGGATTTCCGATTTCAATCGGTGCTTCGGGTGAGATGTCACTTAGGGCAGAGAATAGTAAACGGCTGTTACTTAAATTAGTTGGTACTGAAAGAATGTTAACGCAGGAAAAATTAACTTCTGTATTCCGGGCTTTTTTGATGACAAAAGTAAAAACATATATTGCACAGATTATTAAAGAGCGTGCAATCAATATATTTGAGATTGATGAAAATCTTACGATGTTTTCAGAGGAATTACATAAGTTGTTAGTTCCGGACTTTGCTGAGTATGGAGTATCATTAGAACGTTTTTTTGTAAATACCATTGTCAAGCCGGATGGAGACAGGCAGTTTGAGCGATTTAAAGAACTGCATTTTCGTCAGTATGCGGATATAGCCGAAGCAAAACTTCGTCAGCAGACTGATTTGATTCAGGCTGAGACGGACGCACAAAAAACAATATTAGAATCAAAGGCGTTGGCAACCAAGCGTGCACAGGAAGGTTACAGTTATCGAGAAGAGCGCAGTTTTGACGTAGCAGAAGCAGTCGCAAGAAACGAGGCAGTCGGAGAACTTACAAATCTTGGTGTTGGTCTTGGCACTATGGCAGGTGTTGGCGGTGCCGTAGGTGGTGTTGTAGGGGACAGTGTAAATCAGGTAATGAATCCTGTAAATATGAATGAGCAGGAAACAACTGTTAATCCAACGGTTTGCAGTGAATGTGGGGCAGTGCTTGTGCCAAATGCTAAGTTCTGTATGGAATGTGGTCACAAATTATAATTTTGGAGGAGAAATGTATGGATAAGTATGTAAAGAAATATGCCATTGTATGGCTGACGTTAATTGTTATGTATCATGTTGTGATTTTTTTTGTGCCACAGCCGTGGCTTAGCGGGGAAAAATTGAATCAAAACTTTTGGATTGGATACGGCGTTGTTTGGCTTGCATTAGCCGGTCAGTTTTTATGTGTTCTTGCAGCCGGAAAATATAGAAAATTAGAACAGATTTTTTTGCGCATTCCATTGATTACAACGAGTTATCGTGCGCTTATTGTAACAATAGCAGCAGCTACGATCTGTATGTTTGTCCCAATGATACCGGTATGGGTAACGATTATTGTTTGTGTACTTGCGCTTGGTTTTTCGGTAATCTCTGTGGTGTCTGCACAGACGGCAGGAGATGTGGTGAGTGATACGGAACAAAAAATCAAGGAAAATACTTATTTTATCAGACAGTTGACTGCGGATGCAGAAGGTGTTGTTCGTAAATCAAAAGATGACAATACAAAGAAAATCAGTAAGGAAGTTTATGAGGCAGTTCGTTACAGTAATTTAATGAGCAATGCTCAGTTATCGGAATTGGAGACGCAGATTCGCCTTGCATTTGAAGAGTATTCGGCGGCTGTTGAAATGAATAACGAAAAGACAGCTTCACTTGCAAAAGAGTTAGTAAATTTGCTTGAGGAACGCAATCGAAAATGTAAGCTGATGAAATAAGAATTGATTTTGTGGAGGCAAAAAATATGGTTTTCAAATGCAAAATGTGTGGAGGAACACTGGAATTTAAATCAGGAGATACCGTAGCAACCTGCGACAGCTGTGGTACATTGCAGACCTTGCCAAAGATGGATGATGAACACCGGATGAATCTATATGACAGGGCAAACCACTACCGTCGTGCCAATGAGTTTGACAAGGCAATGGGAATTTATGAGCAGATATTAAATGAGGACAGGACGGATGCGGAAAGTTATTGGTCACTTGTCCTTTGCCGCTATGGAATTGAATATGTGGAAGACCCAAACAGCCACAAACGAGTACCAACGGTAAATCGTGCACAGTACACATCTATTTATGATGATGCGGATTATAAGTCGGCTTTGCAGTATGCAATGGTGGAACAGAAAAGGGTGTACGAGGAAGAGGCAGAGAAAATTAATGAAATCCAAAAGGGGATTCTTGCAATTTCGCAGAAGGAAGAACCGTTTGATGTATTTATCTGTTACAAAGAAACGGATGCCAATGGACGCCGGACACAGGATTCAGTTCTTGCAAATGACTTATATCATCAGCTGACACAGGAAGGATTTAAGGTTTTCTTTTCTAGGATTACCCTGGAGGACAAACTGGGAACCGCTTATGAACCGTACATATTTGCAGCGTTAAACAGTGCAAAAGTAATGGTTGTTTTGGGAACGAAAGAAGAATATTTTAATGCCGTATGGGTAAAGAACGAATGGAGCCGTTTCCTTGCCTTGATTCGCGAGGGAAACAAAAAGATATTGATACCGGCATACCGTGATATGGACCCATATGATTTGCCGGAGGAATTTTCGCATTTACAGGCGCAGGATATGTCAAAACTCGGTTTTATGCAGGATTTGATTCGTGGAATCAAGAAATTGGTGGGAGTGGAAAAGAAATCTCAGATGGAATTAGAAGGTGAGCCATCTGGAAATGTGCAGAATGATATTGAACCATTGCTGATTCGCACCGCTATGTTTTTAGAGGATGAAAACTGGGAGAAAGCAGATGAATATGCAGAGCGGATTTTGGATATGAATCCAAAGTGTGCACAAGCTTATTTGGACAAGATGATGGCTGAGTATAGAGTACATTCCAGTGACGAATTAATGGAGTATTATGATGAGGTTACAGTAAGTGATTCTTTTAAAAGGTTTATGAAGTATGCAAGTGAAGAACAAAGGGATAAAATAAATGAAATTTTGTCTTCTGTTCAAGCGAGCGAAAAAATTAAGCCTATTTATGAAGTGGCAAATGAAATTTTTGAAATTGCAGGACATGTTATTTATGATATTCGATCATTAGATGATTACAATTTGGCAAAAGAGAAGTATATGAGTATTTTAGGGTATCGAGACTGCAAGGAAAAGGCTGAAGAGTGTGATGCCATTATTAATGATATAATAGATAGAAATTATCAGGAAATAATCGAGGATTATAACTATGCAAGTAAAATTGAGGATTATGAGAATATAATTTCTAAGATAAAAATTTTAGCACAGTATAAAGATGTTGCCATGTACTTGGATGGATGTAAAAATAATATAAACTATTTAAAAGCGATCGAATATATGTCATTTGATAATAAAGCAAATTTGGAAAAGGCAAAAAAGATTTTTGTGGAGCTAAATGGATTTGAGAATTCAAGAACAAAAATAGATGAAGTTGACAAAAGAATAAGGGCATTGAATACAAGAGAGTTCGTTGTAGGGATAGTCAGTTTCGTTTTTTTGTTTTTATTGATTTTAATATGTATGGGTGTACGATGATTGAAAAAGATAGAAAAGAGGATAAAAAATGACGGCATTCAAATGTAAAATGTGTGGAGGAACACTGGAATTTAAATCAGGAGATACCGTAGCAACTTGCGACAGCTGCGGTACATTGCAGACTTTGCCAAAGATGGATGATGAACACCGGATGAATCTGTATGATAGAGCAAATCACTATCGTCGTGCCAATGAATTTGACAAGGCAATGGGGATTTATGAACAGATATTAAATGAGGACAGGACGGATGCGGAAAGTTATTGGTCACTTGTCCTTTGCCGCTATGGAATTGAATACGTAGAAGATCCGCATAGCCACAAACGAGTACCAACCGTAAATCGTGCACAGTACACATCCATTTATGATGATGCGGATTATAAGTCAGCGTTGCAGTATGCAACGGCAGAACAGAAAAAGGTGTATGAGGAAGAAGCAGAGAAAATTAATGAAATCCAAAAGGGGATTCTTGCGATTTCCCAGAAGGAAGAACCGTTTGATGTTTTTATTTGTTACAAAGAAACGGATGCCAATGGACGCCGGACACAGGATTCAGTTCTTGCAAATGACTTATATCATCAGTTGACACAGGAGGGATTTAAGGTTTTCTTTTCCCGAATTACGTTGGAGGACAAACTGGGAACCGCTTATGAACCGTACATATTTGCAGCGTTAAACAGCGCGAAAGTAATGGTCGTTTTAGGAACAAAAGAAGAATATTTTAATGCGGTGTGGGTAAAGAACGAATGGAGCCGTTTCCTTGCCCTGATTCGTGATGGAAAGAAAAAGATATTGATACCGGCATACCGTGATATGGACCCATATGATTTGCCGGAGGAATTTTCACATTTGCAGGCGCAGGATATGTCAAAACTTGGTTTTATGCAGGATTTGATTCGCGGAATTAAGAAACTGACAGGTGGAGAAAAGAAAGGAAAATCTGAACAAAATATCGATAATAAGGTTAAGAATGATGTACAACCATTACTTACTCGTATGTTTATGTTTTTGGAAGATGGAAATTGGGAAAAAGCTGACAGGTATGCAGAGCGGATTTTGGATATGAATCCGAAGTGTGCCAATGCTTATTTAGGTAAATTGATGGTTGAACTGCGTGTTCAAAAGCTGGAACAGTTTTCAATGCTGGAAGAAAGTTTTGAGGATAATAAAAATTATAAAAAGTATATTCAGTATGCAGACGAAGAGGAAAGAAATAAAATTGAGCAGCTGCTTTATAACATAAAAAGCAAACCTGTTTATGAAGAAGCCATCCTGATTTTGAGACAAGCAGATACAGCGGAAGAATGTCAGGCGGCAAAAAAGAAGTTTGAAAGTATTGAAGCATATGAAGACTCCGAAGATCAAATTAGGCAGTGCGAAGAAAAAATTGCAAAAATTACGGAAAGAAATTATAACAAATTAGTAGAGGCATTTAATGGTGCATATGTGCTTCATGACTATGAGGTTATCCTTGAGCGGCTGCAGGAAATACATGATTATAAAGACTCAGCTGACTACATGACAAATTGTGTAAAACATATTGACTATCTGAATGCAATGGATTTGATGGAACAAGGTGATATTACATGTTTGAATAATGCCAAAGAACTGTTGCTTGGTTTAGATGGCTTTTTGGATTCAAACGATAAAGTTACGCAGATTGATGAAAAAATCAATTCCATTTTGCGTAAGGAGGCTAGGAAGAAAAAATTTAAAATGCTTTCTGGACTTACACTAATTACAGCTATTGTTATTGGAATTATTGTACTTATTGTTTACTTTAATTCAAACACTTATAAAATTTCCAAGGCAAAAGAGTTAGTTCAGGATGGAAAATATCAACAGGCACGGAAAATATTGTCAGAAATAGAGTATGATGATTCAATGAGCAAAGCCTATGAAGAAATAGGAGATATTTGTTTCAAAAGAAATTCGTATAATGATGCGTTGGAAATTTATCAAAAAATTAACAACAAAAAGAAGATTTATGATACCAAGTCTAAACAGGCGGAGGTTGATATAAAAAACGAAGATTTTGATGGTGCAATATCAATTTATGAAGGAATTGGGGAAAAAGGAAAGGTAAATGATACATTAAGAAAAAAGGCCTATAAATTATTAGAAACAGAGAAATATGTAGATGCAATTGCTATCTTTGAAACGTTAAAGGATAAAGATAATATTCGAAGCAGCAAACAAAAATGGGCTGATTCTTATTTGAGAAGAAATGAGTATAACATGGCTTATAAAATTTATAAGGAAATAGAAGATGAGGCGGGAAAAACGGCTGCACTTGCAGCAAAGGCAAAAGAACTTTATGATCAGAAAAAGTATTCGGCTGCACTAAAAATATATAAAAAGGTTGGGTATAAGGAAAATGTTAGTAATATTAAAAAAATACTGAAGAACAAGTCTCTTTATAAGAAGGCCAAGAAACAATATAAAAATGGATTATATGAGGAAGCGCTGGATACAGTAAATAAAATACATGGTTATACCCCTGCTGAAAGTTTGAAGGAAAAAATAGAGGATAAGATAGACAGTTTAACACCAAGTGCACCTATTGTTGGCGAATTCTATGACGCTACGTATGAATATTCAAGTGGCGAAGGTGATGATGGTGCTACAGCCGAAGTAAGTTGGAATCAAGTTGAAGGGGCAGATGGTTATGAGTATTATTGTTGTCAATATGATTGTACCAATGGAACGATTCATCCTACTTCTGCACCGTATGTTGATAATGCGCTAACGTGCCGATTGTCGTATCATGTTAGTTCATGTGACCCAATACGAGTTACGTTTAAAGTTAGGGCATATAGTCTAACAGCGTCGGGAGAAAAAAGATATAGTGAATGGAGCAATACCGTTAGCTGTAGTATGAATCTTGAATCGGATTAAATGATGATGTCTGCGTGAATATTTATTATAACTTTTGAACTTGATTAGGAAGGTGATTACATGCAAAAAGGACAAGAACAAGATATGAAGTTGTATTACATAGTTGACACCATCAATCCGATAAATGTTCAAAATATTCAAAAAAAGCAGGATATCATGGAACTAATAAGTATAAAATTTCCAGTGAAAAGTATGCAAATCAGACTTTAGTGGTAGATAAGGGTAATCTGAACTAACAGAATATTTAAGCAAAAATGGTGTTCCTGTTGAGCAGTCCAATATAAAAAAGGCGGATGCAGAACGATTGACAAAAGCCATGAAAAAGGAGGTAGATATTAAACAAAAAATTACGAATAAGGAAACGGTAAATGCACCATTGGTATCTCAAATTTATGGAGTTTCTTGCGAATTTAGAGCAATGCATGCGGCTGGATGTAAAGGGGCAAAGGCTGTTGCACCATTTGCAGCGGGAATTAGTTTGGGAGAAAATTTGTGTCATTATATGGGAGGTGATATGGAACTAAAAGAATCACTTGGCAAGTAATGAAATTTCAAGCGATTTGAAATCAGCATTAAAATGGGGATTTGATGAAAAAGTTATTGATCGGGCGTATAGTTCGATCTCGGGAATTGTACTGAATTACGAATCAATCCTAAAAAATGAATTGAATAATAAAGTAAGGAAACTTTAGGAACTGATAAAATAGCGAGGAGGAACCAAAATGAAAAGATTAAGATTTATTGTAGTGATCTGCTTACTCACTTGCCTTGTTTGTGGATGCAATATTGAACAGGGTGTTAATGATGCAATTGATGGAGTAAATGGAATTGGAAATCATGACAATCAAAGAGAAATTGATGTGTATAATGATGCAAAAGATATCATCAGACAAAATTTACAATCACCATCGTCCGCAGTATTCCCAACATATGATTCGGATGGTGTAAATGTTGTAGCAAAGTATGATTCGCCGGATACGTATGTGACAGGATATGTTGATGCAGACAATGCCTTTGGTGCAAATGTGCGTATTAACTATGTCGTACATATTGTGTATGAGGAGTATGCCGGCGTTGGAAATTATCAATATGAGATACAGCAGTTTGGTTAGAGAGAATTGAGGAGGTGATTTTATGTAGATATAATGAATTCATACAGACCTTGGAGAGGGTCTAAAAAACTACTACAAAAAAACATGAGGTGATTTTTTATGAAAAAGTTAAGGATGGTAATAATTTCATTGTTTATGTCTGTGGCACTATGTGTTTGCTCTGTTGGTGTACATACGCAGACATCAGAGGCGTTTATTGTAGGATGGCTTGTAAAAAAAGCAGTAAAATCGGTAGCTAAAAAGGCAGTTGTTAGTGCAGTTAAGAACAATGTCGTGGGGAAAGTAAAGAATGCATATAAGAAAAAACAGAAGAGTTTTAAAGTTAGTTCTAAATCGCATAAACTTTACGTAGGTGAAACCGTTCGACTGAAGCCATTTGTATGTTATGGTAATAAAATCAAATGGAAATCCACCAAGAAATCAGTTGCTTCTGTGTCTTCCAATGGAGTAGTTAAAGCTAAAAAGGCCGGAGTTGCATATATTAAAGCAACCCCTAGTATTAGTAAAAAAGTGTCAAAAATTAAAATTACAGTAAAAAAACGCAAGACAATTTATAAGAGTATCACATTGGAGGTTGATGATGAATACTTATATGAATCAGATGTGCTGATTAATGGTAAATCCAGTAAACCGTCAGTTGCAGATGTTGAAATAGACGAGTATGAGGGAGCCTATATTGTCGCTTACAAGGCAGGAACTTGTAAAATTACATTGGTTAAGAGTAACGGACAAAAAGTAATTATTACAGTAAAGGTGAAAAAAGTGGCAAAATCAACGAAAAAGCCGGTCGCAGTAGCTACACCAATACCAACACCGACTGCTAGCCCAACACCTACACCTGAGCCGACTATGGAACCAACGGCAGAGCCGACACCAACAGAGGAAGCTAATGCTACAGAAGAGTACTAATGATATTATCAAGTAGCTGAGTGATTTTGCAGTTGGAATAATATGTGATTTTAATTTCATAGTTAATTAATCTACCCTGCGTCATAAAACTTATGACGCAGTTTTTTGTATTGGCAATAAAAATAAACCACCTGCTATGCAGGTGTGTTCCCAAACAGCTTTAGCTTCAAGTAAAAAACCTCCATGTTATAATGAATATA
>QWCE01002148.1_pt1 | contig 25795 bp, 29 predicted proteins | sample 1972531 | NCBI WGS metagenome assembly QWCE01 (sample SAMN09866716, study PRJNA288562) | Human gut metagenome isolate term4_stool, whole genome shotgun sequencing... | reverse complement strand
TGGAATGATGCGTGCAGTTGGTATGGACAAGTTTCAAATTAAGAGAATGATTAAAGTAGAATCAGCAACCTATGGTTTATTTGGTTGTTTTATAGGGATAATAGTTGGTGTTTTACTGAATAAAATAATATTTACAAAATTGATAGAAAATCACTTTTCATATGCTATTTGGCAGTTTCCAATTTTGCCAGTAATGATTTCGATAGGATTTATATTGATTTCAGTAATTATTTCAACTTATAAACCTATTAAAAGAATTAATAAGATGTCCATAACTGACAATATAAATGAATTGTAAATTATTCTTTATTATAGCTATGTTTGCAGGTCATCTTAGTAGTATTATAACTAGTTTAATTAGAGGATTTAAACAGCTCTTTTGTAGGGCTGCTTTTTCTTAGCGGTAAAATGATATAATAATTATAAGATGTTTCTTGATTAACATATTCCCACATACGGGGCTTTTGAAAAATTTCAAAAATAATCCATATTGACCACTCAAGCCACGTTGAAACATGTGTCCTCTTAACGAAACAAGCCTAAGCTCCGTTGAGTTTAGAGGCACAGTTGGTCTGCGACTGTAGTAGCAGGGTTTCCTTATGTATTACTTGTCAAGGAACGAAGAGACCCAGTAAAAAGTTACGGAGACTGCGCAATAACTGTCGAATGTTTTAACTGCAGAAACCTAATGAAGTAGGGATCTAATATGTGAAATGAAATGAATCTAGAGAAATGATACGACGAAGTGAGATAAATATTAAAAAATATCAGCTTTAAAAAGAGTAGGAATATAGTTATCTCATTAAAGGAGATTACCTAGCTATTGTTTCAATATATGTCTTTATACGGGAGCAGAAAGATAAAAAAAAGCGAAATATTTTGTTGAGTAATAGCAAAGAGATAGTTAGTAAGAACAGTAGATGAGCGCAATAAAAGTGTTGATTATATAAAAATAAACTTGATTCATTATTCATGTTGATATAATAGCTTTGATATAGAATTGTATTCTAAAAAAATGAATAAGTAAACAGAGGATGTCCTATACTGATTTTTATGGCTGGAGACAGTTAATGAGTGTAGGACTATTTTATTAGAAAAAGAAAAGATTTTTAAATTTTTTGTTAAGTTTTTGTAAAATTATATTTTTCTATTTGTGGATGCCTCAAGATAGGATAATATATATAATATAAATACTTAGGGAAGGGATTTGTATGGGAGAAAAGTATAGGAATCGATTCACAGATCCTGAAATTATTAAAAAAATTGAAGAACTTGAAAAGTCTCCACAAGCTCAAGCCAAATTACGAGAAGTAAAAAATGGAATGAGAGAGAAAATTAAAGCTCCTTTTTATATAGGTTGTCTTAGCATAATTATCATAGGGATTATTGCAATTAAAATAGAGACCTTTGTTTTTGTTTTAATTTTTATTGCTTGGAAGTTTTGGTCTAAGTATTTAAAAGAAAATAAAGAGGATATTGCAAGTGCTTATATAGATAATTTTTTGCTTCCTATACTAAAAGAAATAATACCAGACACAACTATCAATTACTTTGAATTTATGGATTTAGAGATTTTAACAAACCTAGTATCTGATTCTGATGCTTATAATTCCCATTGCCATATACTATTTGGTGATGATTATAAAACTGAGTTTTGTAATATGAAGTCCTATCACTATTCAGAGGACAGTGATGGGCATAAGACAACAGTAGGAGATTTTACTGGTCAGGTCTTAGTAGCAAAAATCCCCACAAATATTAATGGACATATACGAATTGTTCCCGTTTCCAAGAAAAGATTTTTAGGTCATAAAAACTATGGAAGATACGGTAATAGAAGAAAGGACGAAGAAGTTTTTGAAACGGAATCCATGGCTTTTAATGATGCCTACTCCATTTTTTCTAATGATGATTTTTACGTACATTTGATTTTGGACCCAAAAATTCTGGATATTTTGACAAATTGGAAAGGCAAAATGAGAGTTTGCTTCTATATGAATAATGAATATATTTCTATAGCTTTTGAATCTAATGAATTCTTATTTTCTATTCCCAAAACTCCGAAAGAAGTAGATGATTTGTCCATTGCAGGGGAGTATAAAAAAGTTAGATTGAAGCTAGCTGATTTTTATAAGTTAATTGCTATTATTGGAGAAAAATTGTGAAGGGGGAAGTTATGGAAAATTACATTAGTATACTAGGACTGCCTTTAGTCATCTTTGTCCTTATTTTATGGTTTGTTCTATGGTTTATAAAAACATCTAATAGCTTAAATAGGTACCAAGTCAAGATTAAAGAATCCAAGAAAAATGTGGATATTGCTCTTGCTAAGCGCTACGATACAATATGTGAAATGATTAAAGTAGTAAAATCTTTTTCTAAACATGAAAAGACTACTTTTACCGATGTTATTAAACTAAGGCAAAATAATGATATTGAAAGTGCAAACAAGGAAATAAGAAATCAAAATAAGATAATTGATCAAATCTATGCTTTAGCAGAAGCTTACCCAGATCTTAAGTCTTCTAAAGAATATTTACGACTTCAAGAAGAAATTGACGATGAAAATGAACAACTAGCAGCTGCTAAAAGAATCGTCAACAGTAATATCAGTATGATAAATCAAAAAATAGTAAGTTTTCCTATATCTTTAGTAGCAAAGTCCAAGGGTATGAAAGAGTTTGATTTTCTTGAAGAAGAGGACCTAGATAGAAAAAAATACATTAATAACTTTAATTATTAATTTTAAAGAAGATGTAAGTAAGTTCTTTAAAATAAAGAATAAATTCTACAAAAATTTTAAAAGAAATTATATTTACATGTTCTAATACATAAAAATTTTAGTTACTAAAAAATTTTTCTATGCGCAAACAGTAAAAAAAGAGTGAAATAATTTAAAGTTATATTGAATGGTAAAGAGTGATAGTAAAAATGAAAAGTATGCTTTAAATTTTAAAATCAATTTCTATTTCCATTTATAATGATTTATATCCTCTTATTACCACACTTTATTGCTTCAAATTTTAATAAGAAAATTCTAGAGATATTGTTCCTATAAAAAACTGTATCATGCAAAAAGATTCTGCTAATGAAGTTCTCAAAATTATGTGGATTTATAAAAAATTAAAGGAACTTAAGAGAATAGGAATTAGGACAAACTACAAGGGAGAAATTCATTTAATACTAGTTAGTAAAAAGGGAAGAATAGAGATAAAAGATGTCTTGTCTGATCTTATAGATGCAGGGGTTAAATCAATATATTTAAACTATAACAAGGAAGATGGAAGGCACAACTCACGAGAATTCGAAAAAATTTATGGAGACGACACAAATAGAAGAAAAATTACTTGGGATAGATTATAAAATTTCTCCAGAATCTTTTTTCCAAATCAATGGACCGGCAACAGAAAAATTATACAAGAAGGCAATAGACTACCTTGACCCAAGAGAAGAATATAAAATTTATGACCTCTACTGCGGTGTTGGATCCATATCACTTTCACTTGCAAAGGAAGGCCCTGAAGTTGTAGGAATAGAAATAGTTGAGAGTGTAGTTGAAGATGCAAGAGAAAATGCAGAAAACAATAATATTTCTGCAAGATTTGTACATGGACATGCAGAAGAAAGTATAGAAAAACTTTGGGAAGAAGAGAAAATTTCTCCAAATAAAATTATAGTAGACCCACCAAGAAAGGATTTAGATGAAAAATTAGTGAAATTTTTAAAAGAAAACTCAGTAGAAAGACTAGTCTATATATCTTGCAAACCAGAAACCCAAGTAAGAGATCTAAAGTCTTAAAAAAAGTTTATAATGTAGAAAAAATATCACTAGTAAATTTATTTCCAAATACGGTTCACGCAGAATGTATAACTCTTCTTTCAAGAAAATAAAATAATAGCTTATAAAACTGTTGAAATCAATGTATTTTAGGATCTTTAGAGGGTTTTGTATGAATTTTGAAAAAATTGTAATTAGCTTATTACCAATGGCAGGATTGTTTTTGTCTTTCTTTTATAAGTATAAAGAAAAGAGAAATATCAGTAAGTATAGTGGATTTAGAACTGAATTAAGTATGAAATCAAAAGAAAACTGGAATTATGCGCATAGGTATGCAGCTAAACTTTTGCGAATATATGCTATATTTTTTATTTTATTAAATATTATAATAATATTTAGTAATAGTCTAAACAATACAACTATGACAATAATAGTTGTATTGCAAATGCTATTCTACTTCATCATTGGATATAAAGTTAATAATGCTTTGTCCAAAAAAGAAAAAAAGTAATATTTAAATCTTGAGTTGAAATAGAAATTTGACAAGGAAATAAGTAAATATAAAATAACATTAACAGTACCCGGCACGACTCTTGAAGCGTTGTAAGTCGGGTATTTTAATTGCAAAAATAGCCACACCATGTATGGTAAGGGCTTGTTTATTAGAAATTATAACATAAATATTTAAATATAGAATAAGGACAAACATCTGAACAAAAATAAATAATTTGCCTGAATAAATTACAGATACATATTTGAATTAAAAATGATTAATAGATAAATGACATTAACTACTAATTCAAATGATGTAAGTCAATTTAAAAAAATGTCCTATATGGAATAATTTCTAAATAGAGTTGAATTACATGAGCTTATACTTTATGATGAATTTAGATTAAGTTCCAAAACGGAAATAATTTTAAATAGAAAGAGGTGTAAGTTTATGGAAATAAAGCGTGATTACTATCTAGATAAATTAATACGAAAAAAAGACAATGGATTTATTAAGATTATTACAGGAATTAGAAGGAGCGGGAAATCTTATTTGCTTAATAATCTATTTTATAATTATTTGACCCAAACTGGCATTGATGAAAACCAAATTATAAAATTTGCCTTTGACTCAGGTAGTGACTTATTAAAAATTGGTGAAGATTTAATGGATTTAGATGTACTAAGTGGTGAAAGATTAGTAGATCCTAAGAAATTTTTAGACTATATCATGAGCAAAACGAATGACAAGGAAAAATTTTATATTCTCTTAGATGAAGTTCAATTGCTTAAATCTTTTGAGCAAGTTTTAAATGGATTTTTGCGTCAAGATAATTTTGATGTTTATGTTACTGGGAGTAACTCTAAATTCTTATCGAAGGATGTCATTACTGAATTTGCAGGTAGAGGTGATGAGATCCATATTATGCCGCTTGTATTTTCTGAATTTCTTCAAACTTATGATGGCGATAAAGAAGACGCTTTTGCTGAATATCTAACTTACGGCGGTTTACCAGCTGGAGCTTTAATGAAAAACGATGAAGATAAGATGAATTATTTAAAGGGGCAACTCGAAAATGTATATTTGCGCGATATTGTTCATAGGTATGACATACGCTTAACTTCTGAACTAGAAGACTTGCTCAATATTTTAGCGTCAGGCATTTCAAGTCTTACTAATCCAAGCAAAATAGCTTCAACTTTTAAGTCCATAAAACAATCAAAAATTTCAGCCAATACCATTGATAAATTTATAGGCTATTTTGAAGATTCTTTTATACTAAAGAGAGTATATAGATATGATGTTAAAGGGAGAAAATATATAGGGACTCCTTATAAAATATACTTTGAAGATGTAGGACTTAGAAATGCAAGATTAAATTTTAGGCAAATAGAACCAACCCACCTAATGGAAAATATTATTTATAATGAATTAAGATATCGTGGATATATGGTTGATGTAGGTATGGTGATAAAAAGAGAAAGTAAAAAAAATAAAGATATAAAGAAACAGCTGGAAGTTGACTTCATAGCTAATCTTGGAGATAAAAGATACTATATTCAATCTGCCTATAGCCTTCCATCAATCGAAAAAATAAATCAAGAAAAAGCGTCCTTGTTAAATATTGATGATTCATTTAAAAAAGTAATTATCGTGAAAGATAGAATTAAACCGTTTTTAGATGAAAATGGAATACTCACTATTAATTTATTTGACTTCTTATTGGATAAAGATAACTTAGATTTATAATTAATTACCTATAAGTTATGGATATATTCCCAAAGAAAAGGCTTTTGAAAGCATCGAATTATATTAATGCGCCCACTCAATCCACACGGAATATAAAATTCTAATTTCTAAAATAGATTAGTAGACGTTATCCTAAAAGCATGAAGAAGATAGATAAGTATTATTTTGTGAATATAATTTTCGAATTGAGAATTGGAAGAGATTATTATAAGTGTGTTAGATAGATTAAAAATACGGTTCTAGAAGTGTTGATAAAAAAATTAAAATTTCAATATAAGGGCATTATGAGATATATATCAACAACAGATAGAAAAGAATATTCTTATCTTTTAGAGATTTTAGATGCAATAAGTAAATATATTGTTAATTATAAATGGCTAATAACAGATATCGAGGATTATCCTTTGCGTAGAGATTTGTTTGATTTAATCAATGAAAGGGACTATATAATATTATCAACAGATAAATTAATAAATTATTTAAATGAAGAAAATTTTCAATGGATATGGGCTGTTTTCTCTGCAATACCAAAAACTATTTCAGATGAAAAAATATCGAGGTATAGGCTCCCTAAGGCAAGGGATAATAATCAAATCTATGAAGATGATGTATCTATAATCCAACATCCATTGGATGAAATTGAGATAATAGTAGAAGATTCTTCAGCTATTTCTATTGTTACGGACAAATAGGAGAAACATTATACCTACTAGCAATAGATGAGATAGAATACAACTTATTAAATTCAGCCACAATAGCAAAAACAAGCCTATTAGTCATAGTGTGACCCTTAGCAATAAAATCAAGTTCTCTTTCAAAACGACAACCACAAGACTTACAATCATACCTTGTTTTCTTTAAATGAATAATACATTTCTTTCCACGAATATGAGTATCCTTAATCTTTTGAATCCTATGATCATGAACCCAAATTCTCTTAGAACCACAGTGAGGACAAGTATTCATCTTTGTAACAGACGCATTGATATGAACAAATTCATTATCCTCACAAAAACTATCATAAACCACATCTTTAAAACCTAACAAATTCATGGTATTATTATCTTGCACTTATATGCACTTCCTTACTTAGTTTGTGGTTATTTTAAGTTTAGGACTAAATGCATATAAGTGCAATTTTTTACATAAAAATATCTGTTAGAGATTTACTCCCCAACAGATATTATAGAGTCATTTTAATTCATGAAAGATCTCTAATAGACCTTTGATGCAGAAAGTAGAATTTAAATATATGTCCCATAAACACAGAGATCTGTCCCGATTTATGATATAATAACAAAGAAATAGGAGGTATGGCAATATGAAAAAACAAAATGTTTTGAATTTAATAAAATACCATGTGGAAAGGAATGAAAATTCCTTTAGAAATGAGGCAATAGCAATAGCAAGATATTTTGATAGCATAGGAGATTATCAGTTATCCGAATATATTATGGGGTTAATATCTGAATCAAATTTATATTCGCCACAAAGTAGTGATTTTGAAAGTGAGTTTTTAAAACAAGTAGAAATAAGAAATTTAGAGGCTTTAAATTTACCACTTGAAATAACAGAAGATATAAAAGGTATTATTAACGCTGTAAACCATAATCTTGGTATTAATAAATTTTTATTTGAAGGATTTCCGGGAAGTGGAAAAACAGAAGCAGCCAAAAATGTTGCAAGATTATTGGATAGATCTCTTTTTAGGGTGGATTTTGAAAACTTGATAGATAGCAAGTTGGGACAGACTAATAAAAACATAATAGAAGTATTTAGAGAAATAAATATGCTTCCAAATGCAAATAAGGTTGTGGTTTTATTTGATGAAATTGATGTTATTGCATTGGATAGAATTAATTCTAATGATATTAGAGAGATGGGAAGAGTAACATCCACAATTTTAAGAGAATTAGATAGATTGACAGACCTTAATAAAGAGATTGTACTTATTGCAACAACTAATCTATATTCAAATTTTGATAAAGCATTAATTAGGAGATTTGATGCTGTTATTAATTTCAATAGGTATAGTAATGAGGATTTAATAGAAGTTGCTGAATATTATTTTTCTTCATTTATCAAGAATTTTAAAGGAATATCCAAGGATGCAAGATTATTTAAAAAAATATTGAGAATATCAAAGAAAATACCTTATCCCGGAGAATTAAAAAACATTATAAAAACATCACTTGCATTTAGTGATGTTGGTTCTGAGTATGATTATTTGAAAAGATTGTATAATAGTTTGATAGGAAACCTGGATCAAAAGGACATAAGCCAACTTCATGAAGAAGGATTTACTGTAAGAGAAATAGAAAAGTTAAAAGGGGAGTCTAAAAGTGCTGTATCAAGAAAGCTGAAAAAGGAGGAGTAGATAGTGAATAATGTTTTGGAATTAAAAGGTAAACGCTTTGTACAAGCACGTAAAAAAGTTAATGGCGGTGGTGTAGCCATGAATGGGAGAGTGGAAGTCAGTACAGAGCATTTATTAAGGTTAAAATCTCAGTTAAGCCAAATTAAAGAATTTTGGGATAAAGAAACAAAGCCATTTGAAGGAGTTTTAATTAGTGTTTATTATAATAAAATTGTTGCGAAAAGTAATCGAATTGCAGGACTTTTTAAAGGGACGACTTCTAATGATGCAATTGTTGGTGCAAAATTTAATAGAGATAAGAGCAAACATATCATCACATATTTTCTTGATGAGTATGATTTGACTAAAAGTATAGAGTTGATTATAGATACTTCAAATATATTGTCTCAAAAATTTGCAGGAAAGATTAATAAGAGCATATTTGAAGATAAAAATATTGTCAATCCAAGAGTTTTTAAAGACTTCTCTGTGAGCATGTCAATATTTAAACAGGTGATTGCAGATGTATCATATATTGATTCTTTTGAGGTAGAGTTACCTACGATAGATGTAAAGCAGAGCATTATAACTTTGTATGATGTAAGAAAAGATACAAAATTATTATTTGAAAGATTAGGGATAGATATTTTAAGTAGCAGAATTTTAGATAATCAAACTGTTTACTTAGACGAAAAGCAGGTAGAACTACTTTTTGAAAAAGCCCCTTATCTTGTTTCAATGGCAACCGTTGATTTGTCAAGTTTATCACCTGATGATTTTATAAATGAGTATCAAACAAAAATGGTAACTATATCATCCCCAACTATTGAACCAACAATTGGTGTGATAGATACCTTATTTGATGAAAGTGTTTATTTTAGTGATTGGGTTGAATATCATGACATGGTCTCAGAAGATATACCAAAAAAAACAAAAGATTATAATCATGGGACAGCAGTATCTTCCATTATTGTTGATGGAGCAAGATTAAATCCTTGGCTAGACGATGGCTGTGGAAGATTTAAGGTTAGGCATTTTGGAGTAGCGGTAGGTGCTGAATTTTCTTCCTTTTCAATAATAAAGAAAATAAAGAGTATTGTAATAAATAATTCAGATATAAAAGTCTGGAATATTTCACTTGGTAGTAATCAGGAAATTAATGATAATTTTATTTCTGCTGAAGCTGCAATATTAGATAAAATTCAGTTTGAAAACAATGTAATATTTGTTATTGCAGGAACAAATAAACCAAGTTCAGATATAGTAAAAATAGGCTCTCCGGCAGATTCTGTTAATAGTTTAGTTGTGAATTCAATCAGTAAGAATGGTCTGTCTACTAAATATGCTCGTAAAGGATTAGTATTATCTTTCTTTGCAAAACCTGATGTGAGTTATTATGGTGGCAGTGAAGAAGAGTACATTAGGGTTTGTGAACCTTTAGGGGCTGCAAGTGTTGCTGGCACTTCTTATGCTGCACCTTGGATTGCGAGAAAATTATCTTATTTAATTGATGTGTTGGGACTTAATAGAGAAGTTGCAAAAGCCATGATTATTGATGCTGCAAGAGGTTGGGATGAAAAACCGACTCCTGAGGAAGTTGCTTTATATGGGCATGGAGTTGTACCAATTCGTATAAACGATATTATTCAAACAAAAGATGATGAAATAAAATTTGTGGTATCAGACGTTAGTGAAAAATGGAATACTTATAGCTACGATTTTCCAGTACCTCTAAAGGATAACAAGTACCCATATATTGCAAAGGCTACTATGTGTTATTTTCCATTGTGCGATAGATTGCAAGGTGTTGATTATACAAATACGGAATTAAATTTACATTTTGGGCGAATAGGGGATGATAAAAAAATCAAGGATATTAAAGGGGATAAACAGAATACAGAAGACGCCTTAGATGGAGAAAGAAACTATCTTTTGGAAGGTGAAGCCAGAAAGCATTTTAGAAAATGGGATAATGTAAAGTATATTGCCGAGAGTGCTACAAAAAGAATGATACCAAAAGACTCTTATAGAAATAAAAACTGGGGTATGGAAGTAAAGACAAATAACCGATTAGCTCCTCAAGATGGTATAGGAGTTAGGTTTGGCGTTGTTGTAACACTCAAAGAAATGAATGGAGTTAATAGAATTGATGAATTTATCAGAAGTTGTACATTAAATGGTTGGTTAGTAAATGTAATTGATGTTGTTAATAGAGTAGATATTTACCAAAAAGTTAATGAAGAAATTAAGTGGGAATAGTATTTGTTTTTTGCATTAACGATAGTAAATGGAATGGTATGGAATATTTATAAAAATTATAGCAAGTATAAAATGTGGAGAGATATGGAGGATCAAGATAAGATATATGAAATAGAAATTAACAGTTGTGGTATAGGAGGGAATCTAAGGATACAGAATAGTAATAATAGAGTTTTAGCAAAAATTGGAGATGCTTTATTAGATAAACTGAATTATTACAGATGGAATAATGCTGTAAAGTTTTTTGACAAATATGAGCAGAAAAAAACGAAAAGAAGTTCAATTGGCAAAGAAATACCATTGCCCCAAAATATTTATTTGAAATATTAGGTAATGCTTTTATGGAAGAGGAGGATGAAGTGCAAGATTTGTGGGATAATCTTCTTTCTAATTGGCAGTTTGCTGAAAATCGTACAGACATAGTAATGGTGTTTATAGAAATATTAAAAAATCTATCTAAAAATGAAATTCGTATTTTATCAATGTTTCATATCAGTTTAGATAGAAATAATCATAGGTATAACAAAAATTCTTACGTATATGGCAATGTTGTACTAGAACATCTTTGTTTGTTTAAAGAAGAATATGAATTGGCAATGCTTAATTTATTTAGATTATATTGTTGTGAAGGATTTCATCAAGAAACATCAGCAATGTATTTTGGCAACATACCGATTCAAGCTAATGGAGGCATTAAAAAAAATTAGGATTACTGCATTAGGATATAAATTATTAGATATTATATTAGAAAAGGATTAGGTGGAGTGATGACTATGCCTGATACAATTATATATTGGTTATGGGGATTGGTAAAAGCAATACCTGAAGATATTATCAAGGGACTAATAGTATCATTTTTAATTTTACTTATAATAAAACTTGTTAACAAAATTAAATTTTTAACTTCTAAAATTAAAAATATCATATTAAAATTGTTTAATGCGAAGATAGAAATATCTACTAAGACCACTTTTATTGAATCTCCAGATTATCGTTACACTACAATAAGACGAGCTGAAAGTGTTAGAAGTGAAAATTCTAGTGACAATGATGTTTTTTTGCTAATCATTGCAGGAGTATTTGTAGCTTCTATAGTAGTTAGTTTTTTCAAAGAATATGTAGATTATATTTCTTTGTTTTTAAAGTGGTTTGGACTTATTCCGCTGATGATATGTATATTATTTTTATTTGTTATATCTATTAGTCAAGAAGTTCAAAAAGTTACAGTTAAATTCATCGCAGTTTCAATAGTTGTTTCTGCATTGACCTTATATTATGGCCTTAATCTTAAAGAAATGGCGACAACAATGAGTGCAACAATAACAGATGGAAGAAATTTTTCTGCATCGGTATATAAAATTTTTGGCGTATTTATAGGAGTAATGCAACAGTTAATATCTTATATATTATTGCTTAGAGTAATAAGTGTTTATATTGATAGAAAAAAGAAAAAACCGATACAATCAGTCCGTCGTTTCATTGCTAAAACAAAACAATTTGAATCAGTTACGTTCCTTAGCATTATAGTAATATTTTTGTCAATTTTATCATACACATTTACATTAGAAGCTGTTCATAAATTTCTATTAAAACAATAGGCAGATTTAATAGCCTATCTCTCCATCTCCCTGCCCATGTAAATTCCATAGTTCTTTCGTATTTGACAAAGCTCGTCCATAGCAGATTTTGTAGAAGAGTACTATTACATAAGGGTATTCTTTTTTCTTACAATTTATCAAGTTTAGTCAAAATATCTTTTGAATTTGGCAGCTTAGAATGGGTTTTTTTAAGCTCTGATATGGCAGTTTCGTATAGAACGATTTGGAATTTATATTCCTCATAAAATGCCTTATCTGATGGTTTTGCTTTATATTCTTTGTAGTAGGCTCGATACTTTTTAAAAGTATTAACTTGTTCCATAGTATCAGAAAGTAGCTGCATATTCTTATCAATTTCTTTGATTTTATCTTGTAAGTTCTGTCTTTATTCAGCAGTTTTCTTGATGTATTCATCAAGCTGCTTGATAGTGTTAATGCCATGTTCTCTTATGAAAATAACTGACTCAGCCATTGTATTTAGGTTAAGTTTTGTTGCCCAATATTCATAGCCTTTGCTCTCTTTCACTTTGGCATTGGTATTCATATTGATAATATTTTCGATTCGTTTTTTGACAGGTGAGGTTTTAATATCTTGATTTTCTGTAATTCAATCTTTTAATCTTTTCTCGGTATAATCTTCTCCGATAGTATTCGCTCTTGTAAATATTTGCTTATTTTTATGGCGAAAAGCAATGTGTTTACCAAACTTAATTTCATGATCAAGAGATTTCATATTTTCTAAAAATTCTTCCCACTAGTTAGACTTATTAATCATTCTGTCTATATCAAATTGCAGTTTAGACTTCCAAGAATTTCCTTTCTTATTTTGGTCATATTCGTACCAAGACTTACCAGCAGTTTTATATTTTCTTTTGTAAGCTTCATAGTATTCATCAATAACTGAAAGCTTATTTTCTTTACATAAATCATCACTTTGATACCTGATTTTATGGTAAGTTTTTTTGTTAGATTGGTAGCATTTACCAGTCTTGTAATTAACATTATTAAAAATAATATGGTTGTGTATATGCCCTCTATCTATATGGGTTGCTAGAACAAATTCATATTCTTCTTTTAATACTTTCTTACACAATTCCATTCCAATTTCGTGAGCTTTTAATTGTAAGGATGCTATTATAAGTATTTCAGACGATATATTAATTGGATATTTAGGTCAAGAAAAAATATTTAAAAATTCATATAAGGCGTTCAGCTATAAGTTATTTGATGGTAAAGATTTTTATGAAATTTGGAAAGATATCTCAAAGGATTGAAATTAGATAATTTATAGATTATTATTTTAACTAATTCATAAATCTCACAAAAACTGGGATTTATGAATTATTTTTTTGCCTAAGGGTAAGTTATTCTTGTAAGCTATTTTGAGGAACAAAGGAGAATATAATGATTAGATACCAAGGTGTTTCTATGTCTTACGACGGAAAGAAAAAAGTCCTCGATGATTTAAGTTTTGAAATTAAAGAGGGAGAATTTTTCGTTCTAGTTGGTCCTAGTGTCAGCGGAAAGACAACGACACTTAAACTTATAAATAGATTAATTGAACAGAGTGAAGGAGATATTTTCTTTCAAGGGAAAAATATTAAAGATTATCATCTAAGAGACATGAGACTTGAGATGGGTTATGTTTTGCAAGAAATTGCCCTATTTCCAAATCTAACAGTGGCTGAAAATATTGGTCTTATTCCTGAGATGAAAAAAATGGGCAAAAAAGAAATTTCTAAAAAAGTGGACAGTCTTCTTGAACAAGTTGACCTTGATCCAAAAGTTTATAGAAATAGACTGCCAGAAGATTTATCTGGTGGAGAAAAACAAAGGATTGGAATTTTGAGGGCTATTGCTGCAAATCCAAAAGTTCTATTAATGGACGAGCCTTTTTCTGCTCTCGATCCGATTTCAAGGTCTCAGCTCCAAGATTTGGTGAAAAAACTTCACAGAGATTTCAAGATTACAACTGTTTTTGTAACTCACGACATGAGAGAGGCCATAAAACTTGCTGATAGGATTTGCATTATGAGAGCTGGAAAAATTGTTCAAATTGGAAGTCCTGATGATATTGTAAATAATCCTGCAAGTGATTTTGTGGCAAACTTCTTTAAAGAGGAAGGTGAAATTCATGAATAGTTTAATAGCAACTTTTTCTGAGAGAAAGGGTCAGTGGGTCATTGCTCTTCTTGAACACTTACAAATTTCTCTTATGTCCCTTGTTATTGCAATTATAATAGCAATACCACTTGCCATATTTTTGTCCAATCGCAAAAAAATAAATGAAGGAGTTCTTCAAGTTACTGGAATTTTTCAAACTATACCATCACTTGCTCTCTTGGGACTTTTTATTCCTTTTATGGGAATAGGCAAAGTTCCAGCAATTACTGCCCTTGTAATTTATGCAATTTTTCCAATTTATCAAGGAGCCGTGACAGGTTTTTCTGAAATTGATCCATCTCTTGAAGAAGCGGCGAGAGCTTTTGGTATGACTAAGTGGGAAAAGTTAAAGAAATATAGGTTGAGCCTTGCCATGCCAATTATAATGTCTGGAGTCAGAACTTCAAGTATTATGATTATAGGAACAGCTACACTTGCTGCCCTTGTGGGTGCAGGAGGTCTTGGATCTTTTATTCTTTTGGGGATTGATAGAAACAATTCTTCTTTAATATTAATTGGAGCAATTTCTTCTGCTATTCTTGCAGTTTTATTTGGAGCTTTAATTAAATTTTTACAAAATAAAAAATTAAAAACAATTTTAATTTCTTTTATCATGGCATTAGTTCTCTTGGCTCTAAGTTTTGTTCCCTTTGGAGGAAATAATAAAAAACCCCTTGTGATTGCAGGAAAACTTGGTGCTGAACCGGAAATTTTAATAAATATGTATAAGGAATTAATTGAAGATGAAACTGATATAAAGGTTGAAGTAAAGCCAAACTTTGGGAAGACAAGTTTTTTGTATGAAGCTCTAAAATCTGGCAGCATTGATATTTATCCAGAATTTACAGGGACTGTTACTTCCACACTTTTGGAAAATGACCCAGGAGAAATAGAAAAAGATGCAGAAGAGTATTATAAAGTGGCTAGAGATGAAATTTTAAAACAAGATGATTTAGTTTATTTAAATCCAAGTGAATTTCAAAATACCTATGCTCTAGCTGTTAGAGAAGATTTTGCAAAGGAAAATAATTTGGAAAAAATTTCTGATTTGAAAAAATTAGAAAAATCAATGGTTGCAGGATTTACTCTAGAATTTAACGATAGAGAAGATGGAAACAAGGGACTAAAGAGTTTATATGATCTTAATTTTGACGTAAAGACAATGGAACCGGCACTTAGATACACTGCTATTTCAAATAAATCCATTGATGTCACTGATGTATATTCAACAGACAGTCAAATAATTACAAATAAACTTAAACTCTTAGAAGACGATAAAAAATTATTCCCACCATATCAAGCAGGACCACTTCTTAGAAGTGAAACTTTAGATAAATATCCGGAACTGGAAAAAGCTTTGGGAAAATTATCTGGAAAAATAACTTCAAAGGAAATGGCAGAGATGAATTATGAGGTAGATGTCAAGGGAAGACCAGCAAAGGATGTTGCGAGAGATTACTTGATAAAAGAAGGATTAATAGAAAAATAAAAATCATTAAATTTTAAAAATTGTTACAAAAAAATGGAGCCTGTGCTCCATTTTTTAATCTAGAATTTTATTTGAATTTATTTTATATGCCAAAAAGGTAAATTGAAGCTTCATAAACTTGATTATCGACAACTTTTCTTACAGAAGCAAATCCACATTTTTTAGCAGATTTAAAAAGCAAATTTTGATTGTGACCAGGGGATTTAATCCACCTTGATAAACATTCTTCGTTTATATCGCTATTTTTGTAAGCAAGAGTGTAATAAGAAAGTGCCAAGTTTTCTCCTAAATTCTTGTTGTAGCCGCCAGGACTTTTATGATCGCCATCTCCAGTATTTATATATTGTTCTAATTCTTCATTAGCTCTTAAAAGTGCCAATTCATTTAATTTTTTGTCTTCCTTAATTTGAGCTAAGGAATTAGCAGTTCTGTAGTTATTTAACTTTTTTACAAATAAGTTTGAATTTCCAATAGAGCCAACTTTAATTTTGGACTCTGGATTTTCAACTAATGTAGGATTTGCTGTAGTTTGAGCTTGGGCTTTTACAAGAATATTAGCTGAAATATTTTTTGGTGCTGTATTTGTAGAAGTTTTTCCTGCTGCTGAAACTGTAGTAGGCACTAAACTTACAAGAAGTAATGATGCTGCTATTATTTTTTTAAAATTAAATTTTGTATTAAATAAATTGAACTTTTTCATAATTTATCTCCTGATAAAAAATATTTTGCAGATTTATAAATAGTACACCTCCATGATACAATTGAAAATATATCATACATACCAAAGAAAGGTCTATTTAAACTGATTTAAATATTTTTTTACAAAACTGTATTAATTAATAAAAACTATTTCTTTTATAATTCAAGTATAGCAGTAAAAATACAGATTATCAAGAGATTAAAATCTTAGAATTTATGTACTATATAAATACATTTTTGAACAATTAATACCTATTAAATACAATTATAAAATGTTATACAAAATAGATATATTTAATAAAACTAATAAATGTATCTCTTTTGTATATTTACAGCCTCAAGTAAAGCTGTTAAAATAGTGGTTTTCAAATTGATTAATATTGTACTTTTCTGGAGTTGAAATTTTTGAATAAAATTGAGAAAGGGACTAATTAAAAAATAAGCTGATTTGGGAAAATTTTTGACAAAATTCTTTTGTGATATATTATATAATTGACAAAAATATTGATTCATAAAGATAAGAAAATATGCTTGTTTATGAGTTAAAAAATTTAAAAGTTAGTAGAAAAAGGAAAATTAAAACTAATTATGGTAAAATATTTCTATAAATGTGATTTACAAGGGGGATAATATGTCAGAAAATAAAAAAATTGCCATTCAAGAAACTTATGGAGAAAGATTTCAATACTGTTGGGGTTGTGGACCAAAGAATGATGAAGGTATGCACTTAAAATCTTATCCATCAGAAGATGGAAGTGAATGTATTGCAAAAATAGTGCCTGATAAAATGTACACTGGAGGAGTTCCAGCAAATCTTTTTGGTGGAATGATTGCCATGATTTTTGACTGCCACGGAACTGCTTCAGCTGCTTGGTTTAAACATCATGACAAGGGACTTGAGCTCACTGAAGATACAGTTATTGGAAGATTTATAACAGCAAGACTTGAAGTTGACTTCAAAAAGCCAACTCCAATGGATGAAGAAATAACAGTTACTGCCACTGCTGAAGAAATTGGTGAAAGAAAGGTAATTGTAAACATGCTTATGGAAGCTGAAGGCGAAGTTCGTGCCAAGGCAAAGATGGTTGCTGTTGGTGTAAAAGATAATATGTAAGATTATTAGGGGACAAGTTCTCCTAATTTTTTTACATAATTTTATAAAAATTCAAATTAAATTGGAGGAATTATGAGGTTAAAGAGCAAAAAAATATTATACATTTTACTTTATTTTTTGTCCTTTGTAATTTCTTTGGGATTTTTATTTCTTGTTACAAAAATTGAATTTATTCCAATAATTAATAATATTATACTTGGTCTTAACTTTTTATTATTTTTAGGATTACAAATTTTCTCTATTTGTAAGATTTTGAATTTTGATTTTAATAAATATTTTAAAATTTTCATAGGAATAGTTTTAACGGGAATTTTGCTCTTATCCATATTTTATTTATTTTTGGCATCTGTCTTTTCTGGGAAGGAAGACCGAAATCTAATCTATGATGGGGATAAATATTATGTCTTAAATGTGGGCTGGATGGATCCAATTTATGAAGTCTACAGAAAAAATTTTATAAGAATGGATAAGCTAAGTGAAGATGAAATTAAAAATACCTTTGTTGATTTAAATAAGATTGAGGACCAAGACATAAGAGAAATTTTAGAATTTTTGATTGACAGAAATGAAGAGTCAAAAAAATCCCCAAATGAAGATAAGGATAAAAACTTTTCAGAAAAAGAAGAAGTTAAGAAAACAGAAAATAAGGAAGAGTTGCTAAAAAATTTTAAAGTAGAAGATGTTATAAAGATAGAAAATTCTGACTTTGCTCTCTTGGAAGTTGATAGGGCAGGTGCAAGGTCTCACTGGTTTTTTGTAAAAATTTCTGGAGACAAAATTAAATTTTTATCGGAACTTGAAGAGACAAGTCCAAAAGTTTCTGGAAGTATTGATGAAGATGGCGTAATACATCTGGAGTTTGAGGACATAAATAATAATAAAAGCAATTATATTTCAAGGGATAAAGGAAAAACTTTTGAGAAAATAAAAGAAGAATCATAACAGACAGATTAGCTGATTGTTTTTATTCTGCAATTTCTAATAAATTGTTAAAAGCATAAACCTCATTTTCTTAATAAAGTTTTTGGGATAAAAGAATATTTATGAAAGTGTGGTATAGTTTAGTGAAGATTATATAAGGATTTAAACTCATAAATAGGAGGAAATATATGGAATTTATTCTTGGAATCTTGGCAATATTTTTTGCTGCGAAAAATGTAATAGGATGGTTAAATGGCAAAGATCCAGCAAAGGACAGGTTTCTCAGCATGGCATTTACAAGTTTAACTATTTTTGCCTTTTACAATATGGGAGCAGAATTTCTTGTAAAAGAAGATTTTGCAGGAGCCATGGATGTAATACCTACTATATCAACAAGTCTTTTTACTTGCACTATTGCTTCGATAATTATTAATGGAATTACTCTTTTTAAGAGAAAATAAATATTAGTATTTTTAAAAATTTATTAAGATTTTACAATATTATTAATTAATAATGGTATAATAGAAAAACTAATTATTTTGGAGGAAATATAGTTGAAGGATAAAAAAATTTCTAGAGCTATGCTCTTTATTATATTGTTTGGAATTGTAAGTCTATTTTCAGACATGACACATGAAGGTGCATCAAGTATTAGAGGAGCTTATTTGGCACTACTTGGCGCATCAGCTGGGACAATTGGTTTTATATCTGGACTTGGCGAACTCGTAGGTTATTCTATGAGATATGTCTTTGGAAAAATTACTGACAAGACTAGAAAATATTGGCCCATGGTAATTTTTGGTTATATACTTGATATTTTAGCTGTGCCAGCACTTGCCTTAGTTGGAGATAAGGGCTGGATTGCCGCATCAATTTTACTTGTCATCCAAAGAATGGGAAAGGCAATAAAAAAACCTGCTAAGGATACAATAATGTCATTTGCTGCAAGTCAAGAAGGAGTTGGAAAATCTTTTGGAATCCAAGAGATGTTAGATCAAATTGGAGCCTTTCTAGGTCCATTTTTCCTTTATCTTGTGATGTTATTTAAAACTGAAGGATCTACTTTTGAAATCTACAGAACTTGTTTTGCTTTTTTGGCAATTCCTGGATTTATAACTATTCTACTTTTGCTTTTTACTAAAAATAAATTTCCAAATCCAGAATCTTTTGAACCAGAGTCAAAAAAAGAAGACGCTTTTGTAATGAAAAAATCCTTTGTCTATTATATAGTTGGAATTTCCCTTTTTGCCTTTGGATTTATGGATTATGCTCTTATAATTATGCACATTTCAAAATCCCTTGCAGGTCTTTCTCTCATAAACGAAGAAACATTGCCACTTTTATATGCAGGCGCAATGCTTGTCGATGCAATAGCTGCCCTAATTTTTGGACATATTTACGACAAAAAAGGAGTAAAAGCTCTAGTAATTTCAACTTTAATATCTGCTCCCTTCTCGCTTTTGATCTTTGGAATTAAAAGTGAATGGGCAATTTTATTTGGTCTAGTACTTTGGGGAGTTGGCATGGGCGCACAAGAATCTATTTTAAAAGCTGCAGTAACTTCTATGGTTCCAAAGAAAAACAGGGCAAGTGGTTATGGAATTTTTGAATGTTCCTTTGGAATTTTTTGGTTCTTGGGTTCTTGGTTGCTTGGAGTTTTGTATTCAGTTTCTATTCCACTTATGATAGGGATTTCTATATTAGCTCAAGTTCTTGCAATTCCATTTTATTTAAGTGTTTCCAAATTAAAATAAAAAATAAATTTTAGACGGCTAATGAATAAATCTATAAGTTTTTTTAGTTCAACTTATAGTGAATTCACAGCCGTTTATTTTTTTAAAGTTTTTTACTATTTCTTTACAAAATTTTTACTTTTACTTTAAAAAAAGATAAATATATTGTAAGATGAAATTGAAAAACAATTTGGGAGGACATATGTCAATTAATTATTTTATTGAACTATTGGGAGGACTTGCTCTTTTCCTTTATGGAATGGAAATGATGAGTACAGGCCTCGAATTAGTCGCAGGTGATAAGCTTCGAGTTATCATAGAAAAGATGACATCGAACTTTTTTAAGGCCATACTTGTAGGTGCTGGTGTAACAGCAATTATCCAATCATCTTCAGCGACTACAGTAATGGTTGTTGGTTTTGTAAATGCAGGACTCATGACTATTTATCAGTCTGTTGGAATTATTATGGGGGCCAATATTGGTACAACAATCACTGGTCAATTAGTTGCCCTAAACATTTCTACTTTAGCACCTATAATTGCCTTTATAGGATTTCTGCTAAATACTTTTTCCAAAAACAAGAAGAAAAGATATGTAGGTCAATCCATAATAGGACTTGGTTTCTTATTTATGGGAATGCAATTTATGAGTGACTCCATGGAACCACTAAGGGACTATCCTGGATTTGTAACTTTAATGACTAAGTTTGACAATCCATTTTTAGGAGTAATAGCAGGTACTGCAATAACAGCCTTGTTGCAATCATCTTCAGCTTCTCTTGGTATCTTGCAGGCCATTGCAAATCAAGGAGTTATAACACTTCATTCAGCAATGTATATTATTTTTGGATTTAACATTGGTACTTGTGTCACTTCAGTTTTATCATCTGTTGGATCTTCCAAAAATGCCAGAAGAACTGCTTTAGTTCACGTTCTATTTAATATCATAGGAACAATTATTTTCGTAACTATTTCACTATTTGTGCCTATAGATGAATTGATAAAGAGTTTTTCAAGAGACTTGCCAGCCGCACAAATTGCCAACCTTCACACAGCTTTTAACATTGCAACTACAATTTTATTAATTCCTTTCTCCAAAAAACTTGCGGACTTATCCTTCAAGATTATCCCTGGTATTGACAAGGAACAAGAAGAAATGTCTTTACAATATATAAACTTAAACGTTGTAAAGGATGCACCGGCAACTTTTACAGATGTAAAGGCAGAAATCAGAAGACTATTAGACGTTGTAACTATGAACTACGAGTCTTCAGTTAGCTTATTAAGTGAATTTGATGAAGAAAAATACGATGAAGTCTTTAGAAGAGAAGGAGTAATAAATTACTTAAACAAACAAATATCAGCCTTTATAATTGACTCCTTAGGACTCTCTATGAATGAAAAAACTTCTGCAAACTTTGCAGCATATCTTAGAATTTCAAGAGATATGGAAAGAATTGGGGATCACTCCAAGAATATTGCCGAAGTTGCAAAACTAAAGTACGATGAAAAACTTGAATTTACGGACATGACTTTTGAAGAATTAAGAGAAATTAATTCAATTATTGAGAAGATGTTCCACTCAGCTATTGACAATTTAGACAAGGATGAAAGAGTTACCTTTATGCGTGAATCCAATGAACTTGTCCAAAAAGAAGCATCTAACTTTAGAAACAATCACATGCTTAGAATGAGAGAGAAAATTTGTAATCCAGAATCTGGACTTCTTTATGAAAAAACACTGGCAGCCTTGGAAAGAATTTCATCTTACATTTCTAATGCTAGCAAGCTTGCAAATTAAAATAACTTGAAAAAATAATTAATAAAATAGTAAAAAAATTATCTGCTCTAGGGCAGATTTTTTTGTGGGGAAAAATATTTATTTTTAAAAAAATTTTTAAAAGTAAAATTGAAAATAGAAAAACATATAGAAAGCAGAGAAAAGAATATTTGTTTACAAACGTAAGTTTCAATGATAAAATATTTTTGGTGGTAATATGGAATTAAGAGAAAAAATTAGAATTTTATCAGATGCTGCAAAGTATGATGTAAGCTGTTCTTCTTCTGGATCCAATAGAAAAAATAATAAGGGACTTGGGAATGCAAGCCCCAGTGGAATTTGCCACTCTTGGTCAGAAGATGGGAGGTGCATCTCCTTATTAAAAATACTTTTTACCAATCACTGCATCTATGACTGTAACTATTGCATCAATGCGAGAAGTGTGGATTCAAAAAGGGCTGCTTTTACAGTTGATGAAGTAGTAGATTTAACTATAAATTTTTATAAGAGAAATTACATAGAAGGGTTATTTTTGTCCTCTGGAATTTTTAAATCTTGCGATTACACCATGGAAAAATTAATTGAAGTTGCAAAAAGATTACGTCAAGAAGAAAATTTTAATGGCTATATTCACATGAAGGCAATTCCAGGTGCAAGTCAAGACCTCATAAGAGAACTTGGTAAATATGTGGACAGGATGAGCATAAATATAGAACTTCCCACTGAAAAAAGTCTTGCTCTTTTGGCTCCTGAAAAAACTATCGACGAAATAACAAGACCCATGGATTTGGTTTCAAAGACCTTAGAAATTAATAAAGTAGAAAAGAAAAAATATAAAAAATTTTCAAAGAAAGATTTATTTTTGCCGGCAGGTCAAACAAGCCAGATGATTGTAGGAGCAGCTGACATTCACGATAGAGATGTGCTAAAAAGATCTCAAAGTCTTTATGATGACTACAAGTTAAAAAGAGTTTATTATTCTGCCTATGTGCCTGTTAGAAAAGATTCCAAATTGCCAAATGTTAAGACACCACTTTTGAGGGAACACAGAATTTATCAGGCAGACTTTTTACTTAGATTTTATGGATTTAAGGCTGGAGAACTTTTAAGCGAAAGTAAAAAGGACTTTGATTTAAATATAGATCCGAAAATGGACTGGGCAATAGAAAATTATATAGAACCCGTTGAAATAAACAAGGCAAGTCTTGAGGAACTATTAAAAATTCCTGGTTTTGGTCCAAGTTCTGCACGAAAAATTATAAGGGCGAGAAGATCTTTTAATTTGACCTTTGAAGATTTAAAAAAACTTAGAATTTCCACAAAGAGAGCCATAAATTTTATAACAGTTTCTGGAAAATATTATGGAAAAAATTTTGACTCAAGAGAAGCCTTGAGGTCCTTAATCCTAGAAAGAGAAGGAGGCGAACAACTCAGTTTTTTTGACTGATTAAATTATGATTTATGTATATGATGGAAGCATTGAGGGATTATTTACTGTAATTTTTAATGCCTATAAGGTTCTAGAAAAAGTTGACACAATAACAAAAAGGTCTCAGCAAATGGATTTTATAAAGGACAGGATAAAATGCACTACAGAATTGGATAAGGCGAGACGAGTAAAAAATTCTATAATAAAAAACTTTTCTTATTCCTTTTATGACAGCATCCTAAAGGTTTTTGCCTCTTCCAGTGATAAAAAGGAAATAGCCATAGCAAAGACCCTAAAAAAATTATATGTCAATGGATTTTATTATTTGGAAAGTGCAGATGAAGACGTAATTCAATTTAGGAATTTATTAAAGAGAGTTTCTGGAGAAATTCATTCTTTCAAGGGACTACTTCGCTTTGATGAAAAAGAAGGAATTTTATTTGCAAAGTTTGAACCACAAAATGATATTTTATTTTTTATTTACAGACACTTTAAGAGTAGACTTGTAAATGAGAAATTTGTAATTGCAGATTTAAGACGTGACAAGGCAGTTATCTACAATGGCGAAAGAGGAGAATTTTTTACATTTGAAATGGATGAAAATTTAAAATCAGAAGATGCTTATGTGGATCTTTGGCTTTCTTTTTACGATGCAGTTGCCATAGACGAGAGAAAAAATGAAAAATTGAGGATGCAAAATATGCCAAAAAAATATTGGAAGAATCTTCCAGAAATGAATAGACTTAATAAGTAAGCTATATTAATAAAACTTTCTTCAAGGGGTATAAATATCACGGGAGGAAAAGATGAAAAAAAATAGAATTGCAAACTTAAATACTTATATAGAAAAAAATTATCCTGGAGCAAAATTCATGGAATCTAGTGATATTGATTTGCCAGATTTTTTGCAAAGAGACTTTGAAGCAGGGCTAAACAATTGTACCATTGCCAGCTTAACTAGGGTGATAACTTATTATTTTAAAGATTTTGACAAGTTTGAGGTCTACAAAGAAGTTTTTGAAATTGCAAAAAGAAATGGCTACTTCAAAAAATATGGAACTCTCCCAGTTTTTATCTCCCGCATTGCAAATATTTACTTCAAGAGAAATAATATTGGCATAAGGGCAAGAGGTGTTTATCTAGGAAATTTTTACTCTCATGTAAAAGATGAAATAGATAACTTTAGACCACTACTTATGAATTTAGCTTCAGGCTATTATAAGAACCACTCCTTAGTTATTTCTGGATATTCAGTTTATAAATTTAGGGGAATGAAGGTGAAGTTTCTCCACGTTTATGACGGTTGGAATAAGGAAAAATCCTATATTGACTACAATGACTTAAATGGATTTTTGAGCCTTCCAATTTTTTCTTACAATGTTTTTGACATTGACTTAGATGAAAAATTGTAATAAAGTTTAAGACCAGATAGGGTGATTTTATGGAAAGAAACTATTTAAAATTTTTGGTGTCTGAACTTATTTTTGTTAAGGAAGATACCTTGATAAATTTAATTCCAAAAACCGATGAAAAGTATAGGGAAATTTTTGGCGAATTAGAATCCTATGTAGATAATTTAAACTTGAGTATAAGAAAGCTTAGGAGAAATTTGAGACTTTTGGATAAACTTTCTCCAGAACTTGCTCGAAAAAAGGCAGATGAAGAATTTAAAAAAGATTTTGCTGAGTTAAATGAAGAAGAAAAAATTGAAAATAAAGCCCAAATTATAAGTGATGATGACAGGAAAATAATAGAAGATTTATTTAGAGAAGTTATTTTTCACTACAGTCCAAGGCTTTACGATTTTCCTTTGGAAAATTTTGATGAGGCAAGACAGTATTTTAAAAATTGTGACAGAGAAGGTCTCGAAAGATTTTTAAATAAAAAAAGACCAGAGGAATTAGATATAAGCGATGAAAAACTTCAGTATATGAGAGATGATCTAGAAATAGAAATTTCGATGTTATTTGATAGATTTCCCCTAAATCAGTTGGATATGCTAGACGATAAGGAGGCAATAGATTTTAATTTAAATAGACTAAAAAATGTCTATGAAGAGTATCAAGAAATCTATGGAAGTCTTGGAGAAGAATTAAATATAAAGATTGCAGAAAAATATACTACCCCATAAAAATTTGAGGTGACCCCATTAAGTTGGACCAAATACCAGAGAGAATTTATATTTTCTCTGGTATTTTTTATGCTGCATTCTTTTCTCTGTATTCTATTGGACT
>QWCE01002448.1_pt1 | contig 25859 bp, 16 predicted proteins | sample 1972531 | NCBI WGS metagenome assembly QWCE01 (sample SAMN09866716, study PRJNA288562) | Human gut metagenome isolate term4_stool, whole genome shotgun sequencing... | reverse complement strand
TAAGTCCACTTTGTTTAACTGCTTGTCGAATGCTAAGGCGCAGTCGGCCAACTTCCCCTTCTGCACGATCGAGCCCAACGTCGGGGTCATCACCGTGCCGGATGAGCGTCTCAATAAGTTGGTCGAGATGGAGCACCCTAAGCGGACGGTGCCTGCCACGGTAGAGATTGTCGACATTGCGGGGCTGGTCAAGGGTGCCAGCCAAGGCGAGGGGCTGGGCAATAAGTTCCTCTCTAACATCCGCGAGACCGATGCGATCATACACTTGCTGCGCTGCTTCGACGATGACAACATTACCCATGTCGATGGTTCCGTAGATCCAGTCCGGGACAAGGAGATCATCGATACGGAGCTACAGCTCAAGGATCTGGAGACGGTGCAGACGCAACTCAAGAAGTCCGAGCGACAGGCTCAGACGGGTGGTGACAAGCAGGCGAAGATCCGTGTGGCGCTCCTCAAGCGTATCGAGGAGGCTCTGCTACAAGGGCTTAACGCGCGCTCGGTGACGCCAGAAAACAAGGACGAGGAGCAGGCACTGCGAGACCTTTTCCTCCTAACGGCTAAGCCTGTCCTCTACGTTTGCAACGTTGACGAGGCTAGTGCCGCAACGGGCAATGCTTATGTGGAGGCCGTTCGCAAGGCTATCGCTCACGAGGATGCCGAGCTACTGGTCGTATCGGCGCATATCGAGAGCGAGATAGCAGAGCTGGAGGAGTATGAGGAGCGTCAGCTCTTCCTTCAGGAGTTAGGGCTGGAGGAGACGGGCGTCAACCGCTTGATCCGTGCTGCCTACAAGTTGCTCAACCTCGAGACCTTCTTTACGGCTGGAGCTGATGAGTGCCGTGCCTGGACTTTTGTCAAGGGGAGCAAGGCTCCTCAGTGTGCGGGCATCATACACACCGACTTCGAGCGCGGCTTCATACGTGCTGAGGTGATCAAGTATGAGGACTACGTCCACTACGGCTCTGAGAATGCTGTCAAGGAGGCTGGTCGCATGGCGGTCGAGGGCAAGGACTACGTCGTGCAGGACGGAGATATCATGCATTTCCGCTTCAACGTATAGCGCCTCTAGTACAAAGTATTAACACCGAAATAGAATCAACCTATGCCGGACAAGATAATTATCGCAGACTTTGGCTCGCAGACCACACAGCTCATCGGGCGTCGTCTGAGAGACCTGAACACTTACTGCGAGATAGTCCCCTACAACAAGATTCCCACAGACCTGACGGGCGTTCGCGGTGTCATCCTCTCGGGGAGCCCTTACTCGGTCTATGCTGAGGAGGCTTTTACCGCAGACATAGCCGCTATCCGTGGAAGACTACCGATCCTAGGCATCTGCTACGGTGCCCAGCTGATGGCGCATCAATGCGGAGGTGCCGTGGAGAACTCTAATACTCGTGAGTACGGCGCCTCTACACTACAATTGGTAGACAAAGACGATCCACTGCTCGCAGGGCTCTCGCCACAGCACACGGTCTGGATGTCGCACGGTGACACGATCACACGTCTTCCCGAAGGCTTTAAGGTGATCGCCTCGACTCCCTCGGTGCAGTATGCCGCTTATAGGATAGAGGGCGAGGAGACGTGGGGCGTACAGTTTCACCCAGAGATACATCACAGTGAGGAGGGTACGAAGCTCCTCGACAACTTCGTCACGCTCTGTGGCATCAAGGGTGAGTGGTCGTCCGAGTCTTTCATCGAGAGCAGCATCGCCTCAATCCGGGCTCAGGTAGGTGACGAGCAAGTCATCATGGCGCTCAGCGGAGGCGTGGACAGTTCGGTCGCTGCGGTCCTCCTGCATCGTGCTATCGGCGATCAGCTCACCTGTATCTTTGTGGATCATGGGCTGATGCGACTAGGCGAGGCGGAGCAGATCTTGGCGGACTACAAAGCACTCGGACTAGGCTGTATCAAGGTTGACGCAAGTGCGAAGTTCCTCGGAGACCTGGCGGGCGTCCGTGATCCCGAGGCTAAGCGCAAAGTGATCGGCCGAGACTTCATCGAGGTCTTTGAGGCTGAGGCGAAGAAGCTGCCGCAGGCTCGTTGGCTGGGTCAGGGAACCATTTACCCCGACATCATCGAGTCCATCAATATCACGGGCAAGGTGATCAAGAGCCACCACAACGTGGGCGGACTGCCTGAGCGCATGCACCTCAAGCTGGTGGAGCCGCTGAAGCATCTCTTTAAGGATGAGGTGCGTCGTGTCGGCTTGGCACTCTCTATGCCACGACATATGATCTTTCGCCATCCCTTCCCAGGGCCAGGCCTAGGCATTCGCGTCCTGGGCGAGGTGACGCCTGAGAAGGTGGCTATCCTCCAGCAGGCTGACAAGATATACACCGACCTGCTCCGCAAGTACAATCTCTACGATGAGGTTTGGCAGGCAGGAGCTATCCTCCTGCCGGTACAGAGCGTGGGCGTCATGGGTGACGAGCGCACCTACGAGTACACGGTGGCTCTGCGAGCGGTGACGAGTGTCGATGCGATGAGTGCTGACTGGGCTCGGCTGCCGTACGACTTCCTCGCAGAGGTCTCTAACGAAATCATAAACAAGGTGCGTGGCGTCAATCGCGTCTGCTACGACGTGTCGTCCAAGCCACCCGCAACGATTGAGTGGGAGTAACCTTTCGCTCAGTCTATCTACTTAATATCTAAATCAATATGTCCACCTATCAAGCTACCGATAGTCGCAAGGTAACCACCCGACGACTACTCGAGATGAAGGAGCGTGGGGAGAAGATCTCCATGCTCACCGCTTACGACTACTCTGCAGCACAGATCATTGATGCTGCTGGTATGGATGTGATCCTCGTAGGCGACTCTGCCAGTAATGTGATGGCGGGTAATGTGACTACGCTACCTATCACACTCGACCAGATGATATACCACGGCAAGAGCGTGATGAAAGCGGTGCAGCGTGCGCTGGTCGTCGTTGACCTCCCCTTCGGCTCTTATCAGGGCAACTCTAAGATCGCTCTAGAGAGTGCCATCAAGGTGATGAAGATCACCCACGCTGATGCGATCAAGATAGAGGGAGGTAGCGAGATCCGTGAGTCGGTAGAGCGTATCCTCTCGGCCGGTATCCCGATCATGGGGCACCTCGGGCTCACGCCTCAGTCGATCAATAAGTTTGGCTCTTACGCTGTTCGTGCTAAGGAGCAGGCAGAGGCAGATAAGTTGCTGGCCGACGCCCATCTCCTCGAGGAGCTAGGGTGCTTTGCCCTCGTACTGGAGAAGATCCCAGCACCGCTAGCCACCAAAGTCGCCTCTGAGCTAACGATCCCCGTCATTGGCATCGGCGCCGGCGGTGGGGTGGACGGCCAAGTCCTCGTCATGCACGATATGCTCGGCATCACGCAAGGCTTTAGCCCGCGCTTCTTGCGTCGCTACGCTGACCTTGGCTCCATCATGACTGATGCGGTACAGCACTACATAGCCGACGTCAAGAGCCAAGACTTCCCCAACGAGGAGGAGTCCTACTAGTCGCCACAGGCCACACATATAATATATATAGCGAAGACACCGCCAGCCAGTGAGCTTGGTAGTGTCTTCGCTACATGCTACAAATCTCTCGTCGAGCCCTTTGTCGGGGCGCAAGTGCGACTTGTGTGCCTCTATATTAGGATTACTCGCCTCATCTAATCTTTAGCGGGGACTTATTTATCAGCATAGTGTCCTATCATGGAGATGAGGATGACTAAGACTTCGTCGTTGTCTATACTGTAGATGACTCTGTTTTTCTTATCAATACGTCGAGACCAAATTTCTTTGTCTTTATAGTGCTTGAGTTGCTCGGGCTTGCCAGTGCCTACCCTAGGGTTCTGCTCTATCTCTGCTAGGAGGTTGATAACTTTTCTTACGGAGGCTTGGCTCCAGTTCTTAGTGATGAAGTTGTATTCGCTCTCAGCTCTTTGTGAGAAAAGGATTTGAAACATAGGGCTACTCGGTCATACCAGCTTTAGCTTTTAGCTCTTTGATAGAGTAGCTCTTAGTGCGTCCCTCTTTGTAGTCTGTTAGAGCTTCGTCAATCATCGCATCTAGCTCACGATCGCTGTATACTCTGTCGCTTTCAGTTAGGGGCACGATGCGAAACGAACCATAATCACGTGTGTATAGAATTATGTCTCGCCCGTCTAATGCTTGCTTTAGATACTTGCTTTGGCTCTCTCTGAAGTCTCTTGCGGATATTGTGATCATAGTGTTTGTTGTTTTTATGGACACCAACTTGGTATCCACTGCAAATGTACAGACAATTTATAATAGATGCAAGAGGCAGTGAGAATTTAGAGAGTGGGATGTACGACGACTTGTGGTATTGATGTCTTTGTGTCTATGCTCCCCGAAATGAGTACTTTTGTGGAGCACTCTTTCGCTTACTCAACGAAAGGGTCGCCCAGCTCAAGTTCTCATGCCAGCAAAGCCAATCTCCATACTGATCCCCACGCGCAACTACGACTGCCGTCCACTCGTAGAGACCCTGCATCGTCAGCTCCTACAGGCGCACGTGGATGGTGAGATCATCCTCGGAGACGACTCCTCCGACCCTTGCTATGCTCAGCTATACGACTCACTCCAGCAGGAGGGACTCATACGGCTCGTTCGCCCCACGACACATCTTGGGGCGGGGCGCATGCGCAACTACCTAGCGCAGCAAGCCGAGGGCGACCAACTCCTCGTCATCGACTCCGACACGATGCCCGCCTCCGAGAGCTTCGTCGTGGACTACCTGCGGGCAGCGCATCCCGATAGGGTAGTGGTAGGGGGCTTTCGCTATCCCACCGAGCGCCCCACCAGCGACAGACTTTTGCGCTATAAGTATGGGCTCAAGGTCGAGACCCGCAGCCTTGTCGAGCGACAGCAAGCGCCCGCAGATGCTTTCGTCAGTATGAGCTTCCTGATACCTCGTCACATCTTTCTAGAGGAGGGGTTCCCCGCAGAGATGGGTATGGGCTACGAAGACGCCTACTTCGGCTATAGACTAGCCGAGCGAGGGGTCGCCATCACGCACATTGACAACCCTGTCATCCATGCGCTGAAGGAGACCAGCGACCAATTCCTCGACACCACCGAGCGCTACGTGGAGAACCTCTACCGACACCGGGCCCTGCTCGCGTCCTATCCGATACGTCTCCTCCAGCTCTACCTACGACTGGAGCGCGCCAGGCTCGTCCCGTTGCTCGGCAGCCTCGCTCCGCTACTCAAACCCCTGCTACGACGACAGCTCACCTCGCGCCACCCCTCGCTCCGACTCTTCGCTCTCTACAAGCTCCTCCACCTCTGCTCCCTCCGATCGTAACCTCCGTCGATCGTGTAGCGAGTGCTTTCCTCGGGAGCAACTGAGACAAGCTCGTTTTTATAATGCGTCAGCGTATTTTCCACTCCAAAATGCAATTTGGAGTATAGCTCGCCCTGCTCCAGATGCCCTTGAACAAGAGTTGGCTAATTCAAATAATGTTTCTATATTAGCGGTTGAAAACAACAGGAGCCAGCTCCTATCTAGAACTATGGACTCTTATCCTATAAGGTATGAAACGAACTCTACTTACTCTTCTGTCTAGAAGAGTCGTGTGCTAAGCTTTACACTCGTCTCTGTATCTACAACGCAGTCCACTTTAAAGTCATCTAGTTGTGTTGTCCATACGCTACCTTGTAGAAATATCGAAACTTACTAAACAAAGAATCTGTAATATGAAAGCATTTTGTAATGTGAAAGTGGTCGTGACACTGCTTCTATCTATGCTAGCCATAGCTTCGTGTCAAAGTCCCAACTCTTGTCCAGACTTACCTGACCCCACTGAAAACACCTTTAAGGCGGAGTTCAAAGCGACTCCTGATGCATTCTCAGCTCAAGGCGGAGAGGGACTTGTAACAGGTGTCTTAAAGGAGATCAACGCAGAGGGCGTAGAAGTCTCAGAAAGGCCTCTTACCAAGAGCGAATTCACACTCAAGATCAAGTCTGGCGATGCTAGCCAAATCTCAATTGACAACGATACTAAGAAGTTTGTCGTAGTTAAGGGATCAACAGCAACTTTTGAGCTAGAGGCTATAGCAACGGTCGAAAAAGCGACAAAAAACTCTCAGGTATTAACTATAGTACGTGGGGGGAAAGTCAGCTACTCATTTGTCGCTACACCAGCTGTCTTTACTGCAATGGGCGGAACTGGGACAGTCTCTGGCCTCTGTAAAATCACAAATGCATCGGGCGAGATAGTCTCAGAGAAAGCTCTTGAACCAAGTGATTTCACCCTTTCTCTCAAGGCCGAAAACAAAGAGATTACTGTGGATGATGCCACTAAATCCTTTAATGTGGCTATGGGCAATGATGCCACATTTGAGCTAATTGCCTCCTGTGCTGGTGAAGAGTCTCAAGTTTTAACTATCAGTCGCAAAGGTAGATTGACTTACAAGTTCAAGGCTGAGCCGAGAACTTTTGATGCTGCGGGTGGAAAGGGCTTTGTTGCAGGTATCTGTACTGCTGTAGATCAAGCTGGTAGTCCACAGATTAGCTCATCGCTAGCCTCTGAAGACTTTACCATCTCGCTCAAATCTGGGAACAAGGCTGAGATTGTAATTGATCAAGCAGAGAAGAGCTTTCTGGTAAAGGCTGGAGAGAAAGAAGCTGACTTTATACTGGAAGCAAAAGCATTACACAAAGATGCTACTCCACAAGAAATTAAGATCCATAGAGAAGCCAAAGCAACCCCTGCTCCGACCAATAGGTTGCCGCTAGAATATGTAGCAGAGTATAATATCGACCCTAGCGGGACGGGATTTGTCAAAACTCATGCGACGAATGAAAGTGGCTACTTTACATTTGAAGACGCTGTCGCTAAGTTTAGCGATATAACTATTGCAGGCAAGAAGTATCATTTGCCTAGTCATGAAGAGTTGATGTCAATCGTTCCTTCATTCAGCATGAATCTAGGTAGTAACTTTATGACCCCAACCATTGTCAAAGATGCGTCAGAGACCGTCACCATTAAGGGTAGAACGGTTTCCTCAAAGAATGACTATCGAGGAGGGATCTCGGGGGTAGCCTATGCAGTACGATTCAAAGGAACAGACTTTGTCTCTGCGTGGAAATATGAATGTACACGGCTAGACAATCATCTGGTGATGAAAGTGACAGCACGACCTCTCAAGGGCTCGGCCTCGATTATCATTGACGATGTGGTAAAGCCTAGCTTTTGGGCAAGTTCTACAGAACATGATGTCGTTAGGTACTTCCCTGCTTCTGGCCTAATAAAGCCTGGTTCAGAAAATGTATTAGAGCGTGATGTCATGGGCTATTTTTGGGCTTCCGACTCATACGATGCTACTAATTCGTGGGGTTGTTTCTTCAATCAGATGTCTTCGTTCGTCGCAATGAGCAAACAGGAGTTTAAGTTGACGATTCGTCTCTTTGAGACTAATTAGGAGTTTAGACGTCATAGTCTCCACAGTCGAGGGCAGCCCGCTCATTATGGCGACGGTGGACTATGCAGTGAGCATAATGTAGACTATGTCTGTGCCGACGAACGTGTCGGCGACTGAATGATAAGAGGGGACTCGACCGCCAATATTGGCGATCGAGTCCCCTCTGCTACGTTGATCCGCTGGACCATCTGTTGCGGTGTTCCTTTTCTCACAGGATCCTATAAGTGGGAAGCAACGAGAAAATCTTAAATAGCTCTATGGAAAACGAAAAGTCTTCATGGAGGCGGTGAATGAAACTTCGGAAGAACGAATCGTTTCCTCCGAAGTTTCATTTCATTCTTCCGAAGTATTATATCTCGCCTCGGTGGATAACTTTCGCCTCCCAGTGAGCTATTTGCAAATTCTTCGGAGCGACTCCAACTCCGCGAATCTCACAAGTAACAATAAGTATGGACGCTCGAATAGAACTTACCGTGCCTCCCCACAGCGAGTTACTCGTTTTCTCTGGCGCTCGATTTGCGGCCTTGCGTCTTCGTGTAAGTATAGGGTAATCCGAATAAAATGTTTATATTAGTGGTCGAAAAACCACTGGAGCCAGCTCCTATCTAGAACTATTAACTCTTATCCTAAAGGTATGAAACGAATTTTACTTACTCTTCTGCTCATTGGCTTGTTGCCACTGAGCCAATTTGCTCAGGAAGAGATCTCCTTTGTAACCACGCTACCAGTAAAGAGTGAGATCCGACTGGAGGTCAATGCCAACGGAGATGTTGTGACAGAGGGACTGAAGTTCTTGCGTAGCGAGCAGATGCAAGGGATTACCTTCTCGTATTACACAATCCTCTCTCAGAAGGTCAAGCTCAAGGGCTCTATCTTAGGACTAGACTGTAGCGACCAAAAGATTACTCAGCTAGACTTATCGCGAGCATCAAACTTGCGGACGCTCTTTGCGTACAAGAATAAGTTGACATCTATCAATCTTAGCACCAGCACAGCATTGGACTTTGTTGATCTATCGTACAACGAGCTGACCTCCGTGAAGATACCCGCCTTGCCTCGGTTACAGCGACTAGCCCTCTACAATAATCAGCTGGCGGAGTTATCTATCGGACACTGTCCACTGCTTAGCTATTTGGACATCCATGGCAACAACCTCTCTCAGTCGGTGTGTGAAGCACTGCCTAGCCTCTTGCCACAGCGAAGTCAAGCTGGGACACTGGTTGCCGTGGATAATACGCAGCAAGAGGCAAACAAGTACTCGAAGAAAGCTGTTGAGGCTGCGAAGATGAGAGGCTGGGATGTCTTTGATTATAATGGGAGTCCTTTCAGTATGAAGCCTTATAGGGGCTTTGACTATGTACCTCAAGTGTCAAATCGTCTCATCACGATATCCTCTGCAAAGCCTCAGAATGGAGAGATCTCTATCACGATAAGAAGTGAGGAACCCTATCGTATTGAGGGGGCAGAGATCATTTCAGAAGAGAAGTATTTCTCCGGAGAGACGCTTCTGAAGCTACAACTAGGGAGCGGTGGCACGGTGCAGCTCTATGGGGATATCCTCTCCCTGGACTGTTCTAAAGCAGAGCTGACCCAGCTGTCCTTCTCTACGGAGTCGCTGATCTCTTCGCTGATCTGCAGGGACAACGCTCTGGATCGCCTAGATCTTACCAGCTTAAAGCAATTGAAGCAACTAGACTGTCGCAACAACAAGCTGGAGGAGGTACTGTTGAGTCCCAGTCTACCGCTGACCCTCTTCAACGTAGCCAGCAACAAGTTGTCAGACGCTAAGGCAGCATCGCTCGTAAGTGCATTGGCGACGAGTGATGATGAGAGCCTATTTAAGAGGGCTATCGTCTTTGACAGCCGTGAAGGAGGTGATGCTAATCGCTTTTCTGCAGAGATGGTAAGCCAGCTCAAAGAGAAAGGCTTTACTCCGCTAGCCATCGTCAATGATGAGGATAAGCTGACATACTACAAGGGCTGGGACTACACGCCACATGTGGCTTCAGAGGCAGGAGTTACCTTTAGGACGAGCCGACCGGTCGGAGAGACACTCCTCATAGAGGTAGCGCCTGTGGCTGGAGAGGATTGCTCCATATCGGGAGCTACGCTACTCTATCTAGACGCCCCGGGGGAGACCCCCTACGAAGTCTATCGGGTAGACAAAGAGCTGATTACCATAGCTGGTAATGTCGCAAAGCTTGACCTTGGGGACTGTGGTGTGACGACACTGGACTGCTCTAAGGCACCTGCGCTGACGGAGCTACTGCTGGTCAAGAACCCACAGCTACAAGCTCTAGATCTCACTGCAAACAAAAAGATAGAGACACTCCAGATCGTGGAGTGCGGTATCCCGACGATAGACGCTCGCTCACTGACAAATCTGCGACAGCTATATGCTGGTTATAGTGCGCTAAGGGAGGTAGATCTATCTCAGTGTGAGAAGCTGGAGACACTGAATCTAGATAAGCTACAGCTGAAAGAGCTTTCACTGGCAAACAACAAGAGACTCAAGTCTCTCTCCTGCTCTGAAAACAATCTGACAGAGCTAGATCTCTCAGCTCATCAACGTCTCGAGGATCTGGACTGCAGTCGTAACGCTCTTACGCTATTGACCCTGCCTCAAGAGGCTCCTTTCTTGAGGATTGATGCTTCGCGCAATAAGTTGCAAAGCATCCCCTTAGGAACCTATCCTGACCTACAGCATTTCGCTTGCTATGGTAATAAGATTGATACGCTCCATGCCTCTAGTCTCTTCGCAAGCTTGCCTAGCAGACTCGATGGAAGTCGCGGTCGGCTACTCTTTTGCGATAGTTCAATAGAGACCGAAGGGAATAGTGCCTATCAGAGAGATGTAGCGCAAGGGGAGGAAAAGAATTGGCTCGTCCTAGACTTCAACGGCAGTCCCACACGAGCTAAGCGATACAAAGGCGTCTCGAATCCTAACTCTATCGAATCCCCGCTACAACGCCACTGGACGGTGGTACAAGTGGGACGGGAGCTTCAGATACGCCATCTACCCATAGGGGAGGAGCTCGCCGTATTCTCTCCGACAGGAGTACTGCTGTATAGGACGATAGTCCGAGAGGAGATGACGCCAGTAGATATAACTGACTATCCGCTACAGATAATAATCTCAGCAATGGGGCAAAGTAGCGTGGTAGCTCTCTCGAGAGGCGAATAACAAAACATACAAGACTAGCTTAAACATCTATAGATATGAGAAAACAACTACTCGCTATCGTATACGCCCTACTAGGGATCTGTATACCTCACGTCCTCCTCGCCTCAGAAGGTGAAGAGGTGACACTCTCCTTCGAGAAATATCCTGGCACGGAGGTCTCCATAGAGATAGAGTGTGACACCGATCCAGCTGTCGAGGGAGCTCACTTCCTCCGCATCGAGCCGAAAGATGGGGCAAAGCACTATATCTACCAGCTCAAAGAGTCCACCATCAAGCTCTCTGGTGGCAACATCCGAGCTATAGACTGCTCACACTCTGACCTAGCACAGATTGATGTGACCAAACTGCCTTACCTGCGAGAGCTACGTATCGAGGGAAACAATGTTGAGGAGCTTGACCTCTCTGCTTCTAAAGAGTTAAAGATCCTAGATGTAGGAGACAATCGCCTTTACGACCTGAATCTCACAGGACTTACCAAGCTGGAGACGCTACTAGTCAATGGAAATGGACTTTCTCAGCTAAACATCTCTGACTGTCCAGCCCTAAAACTGATAGCCTGCTATAGCAATGAGATAAATACGGACAATATGAAGCTCCTAGTGGAGTCTCTTCCGACCATATCGGGTAGCAAGCCTGCGCGCATGATAGTCATCGACACAAAAAGTGCTCTGGAGGGTAATGTCTGCTCTATGAGTCACGTCGCTATTGCTAAGGGTAAGAACTGGGAGATGTATGACTACAAGGGTAGTGTCCAAGATATGGAGCCATACTACGGAGACGATTATGTCCCCGTTGTCTCATCAAACTATATAACCTTCAAGACAAATATGATCGCTGGAGACCAAGTCAAGCTAATGTGGAAGACCAAAGAGGAGAATCCACACGTAGAGCTGGAGGGAGCCTCCATCGTACGTACAGACGACTATGGCAAGGGGCCCGTCTACGTCTGTGAGCTCTCAGCCTCTGAGGTCAAGGTGAAGGGGGATCTCACCATGATTGACTGTAGTGACAATCTAATCTCATCACTCGACCTGTCTCACTGCACCATACTCGAAGAGGTGTACTGTCACAAGAACGGTTATCTCAAGAGCCTTGACGTTTCCATGCTACCATCTCTAAAGCATATAGTTACTACCGACTGTGCGCTAGAGAAGCTAGATCTCACACATGCTCCACTGCTAGAGACTGCTTACCTTGCTAATATGCCTCTTACGGAGATAGATCTATCAAATAATCCACTGCTCAGAGTACTCAGTCTTAACTGGACAAAGTTACAGCAGGTAGACCTCTCACACAATGCCAAGATTGAGGACTTACGACTGAACGGGACAAACGTTCAGACCGTAGATCTGAGTGCCTTGCCTCTCCTCAAGATGCTCTATATCAGTGAGGCCAAGCTTACTTCACTCAATCTAACCCACAACCCACTGCTCAAGCGTGTTCGACTCGGTAAGAATGCGCTCACAGAGGTGAAGCTAGGGACGCATCAGCAACTACAGGAGCTGGACGTAAGAAGCAATAAACTCTCGACTTCAGCTTTTCAAGAGATTATCTCTGCTTTGTCTTCCTATAGTACCTCTCAAGAGCATCGCTTGATAGCTGTCGACAAGAGTGACGCTCAGGAGGCAAACGTCTGTACCGTGACAAACGTATCTGACGCCAAGGCTAAGGGATGGACGGTGTATGACTTCAATGGGAGTAAAGAAAACATGAAGCTCTTTGAAGGCGATCCCGAAGAGGTCAAGCCGTACGCTTACTTTAAGACAGAGCTCCCCAAGGGCGAGAAGGTCTTTATTACGGCCGTCACCAAAGATGGCTCTCCTATTGAAGTAAAGGGACTAACTTATGATGGTAGCTTCATGGAGGGGGATCAAGAGGTCCTTTCGTATATAGTGTCTGATGTAGAGCAATACATCTACGGAGATATTGTGCTATTGAATTTGCAAGAGAACTATCTCACTGCGCTAGACATCACGCACCTACCCTCACTAGAGAGTCTTATGGCAACAACAAATAAGAAGCTAGCCGAGCTAGATCTCTCACACTCTCCACAGCTTAAGAAGCTTTATCTTGCTTCTACTGGGGTAACCAGCCTACTCTTCCCAGAGGGTAGTCAGCTAGAGGTCCTAAACGTACCTTCGACAGCTATCACCTCACTTGATCTGGCCCATTGCCCAGCACTTCAAGAACTAAATATCAACGCAACGAATATCACCGAGCTAGACCTAACACACTGTCCTAAGATCACCTACATATCGATGACTCGTGTTCCTGTGGCAGCTCTAGATCTCTCTCAGTGTACCTCGCTAGAGAGACTATATCTCGATGATTGCAAGCTAAGCTCACTAAACCTCTCTAAGAATAGTCAGCTAAAGCACCTCTACTGTGCAAACAACGGACTCACACAGCTTATCATGCCTGCATCTAAAGCTCTAGACAATCTGTTTTGCTATGGTAACAAGCTGAATAGTGCTGCCATGCAGTCTATCGTAGAGGCACTGCCCGATAGAAGTGGTAAGGAGCGTGGTCGCTTTGTCGTGGTCAATAAAAAGGCAGCCACCGAAGTGAATGAGTGTACCAAAGAGCAGGTGGAAGCTTCTAAACTGAAGAACTGGGATGTCTTCGACTATAATGGGGACTCCCTAAACATGCTACCTTACGAAGGGATCACCAGCAATACGTTAGTAAGTAGTCAGCAGGTGAAGGTCTATAGAGATCGCACTACGCAGATGCTCTACGTCACGGGTCTAGAGCCTCTCGAGGAGGTGTCGCTATACCTCGCTACGGGAGAGCTACTCGTACGCACGCTCAGTGACTCCGAGGGGGCTTGCACGATCTCACTCTCCACAGTCGAGGGCAGTCCGCTCATTATGGCGACGGTGGACTATGCGGTGAGTGTGATGTAGACTATGTCTGTGTTGACGAACGTGTTGGCGACTGAATGATAAGAGGGGACTCGACCGCTGCATTGGCGATTGAGTCCCCTCTGTTCTGTTGCTACTGACTATACCGTCAGGCTGTAAGGCAGTTATTGCCTAGTGAACGATGACTTTGCGGACGAGCGTCGTGTCGCCCCCCTGGATGACCACCAGAAGGGTCTCGCCAGTCGTGCTGACCATGCGTAGGGCATTGTTGCCTGAGCTACGTAGTGTAGTGAGGTCATAGATAGAGATCTGGCCCTCAGCAGTGACGCTGAGCATATCGTCAGCAGTTGTTATCTGGACATCAGGAGCGAGATGACGCTGACAGTTGGTAGGCAGGGGAGCCTCCTCAAGCGGTTTGATCTGGGCAAAAGCCTCTGCATAGGCTGGCACCTTTTTTTAACTGACAATGATTAGTGCGTCCCCACAGCGGGTTACTTGTCATTACTATTGCTTCGATCCCGATTACCTCGGAGGAATCGGGAAATATCCATGGAGCTATTTTTCATTCTTCACGGAGGCGGGAAATAAAAGTCCGGAAGAACCAATCGTTTCTTCCGAAGTTTTATATCTCGCCTCGGTGGATAACTTTCGCCTCCCAGTGAGCTATTTGCAAATTCTTCGGACAAACTCCAACTCCGCGAATCTCACAAGTAACAATAAATAGGGACGCTCGAATAGGACTTACCGTGCATCCCCACAGTGAGTTACTCGTTTTATCTGGCGCTCGATTTGCGGCCTTGCGTCTTTGTGTAAGTATAGGATAATCCAAATAATATGTTTATATTAGCGGTCGAAAAACCATTGGAGCTAGCTCCTATCTAGAACTATTAACTCTTATCCTATAAGGTATGAAACGAATTCTACTTACTCTCCTGCTCATTGGCTTGTTGCCACTGAGCCAATTTGCCCAGACACCCACCGAGGAGCCGCAGTACATTATGACGGTTCATCTCAAGGGTGAGCAACCTATCCTTGTCCCAGTCGAGGAGATCGACAGCGTACGATTCGTCGTCAGCAAAGCGGTTCAGGACTTTACACTCTCACCCGCACAGGTGGAGCTCAATGTCGGCGACACTAAGCAGCTGACAGTTGCCGTGACCCCCACGGATGCTAGCTACGCAGTCTCCTACGAGAGTAGCAATGCCACCGTCGCCACCGTCACTGCAGAGGGCTTGGTGCAAGCCTTAGCTGCCGGCACAGCAACCATCACGGCGACCATCGGCAAGCTACAAAAGCAATGCTCCGTCACCGTCCTCGCCCCCGCAAAGCTACCACTGGAATATGTTCTAGAGTATAATGTAGATTCAAGTGGCACTGGATTAGTTACGACACATGCGACTGATGTGAGTGGCTACTTTACATTCGAAGATGCTGTAGCCAAGTTTAGTAATATAACTATTGCTGGCAATAGGTATCATCTGCCATCTACAGCTGAGTGGAGTGCTATCATCCCCGCTCTTCAGTCCAATGATAAACTGTGTGCTAAGTTCGATAAAAGCAACAAGTCTTTTATGGACGTAAATGAAAAAGTCGTAGTGCAGGGGGATACGATTATCTCTAACAATGACTACCGCTTAGGAGTTAATAAGATAACTTATGGGTTGCGCTTCAAAGGCACTCAAATGGTCTCAGCTTGGCGGTATGAGTACACTAAGGTGGATGGTTGTCAAGTCTTGAAGATTACAGCCCGTCCAGTAGCAAATGGTGCAAACATTTCTATAGAGAAAGTTGCTGATCCCGCCTTTTGGGAGAGAGATACCGATGCTGATGTCATTCGCTACTTCCCCGCCTCTGGCTATAAGACGTCCGATGACGGAAACGTTTTCTACGGAGGCAGTGATGGAAGCTATTGGACTGCTACGACAAAGAGTGACAAAAATGCCTGGGGTATGTACTTCTACTATGAGGAGGCACACCTATTTGACCTTAGTCCGAGAAGTTTCCTTCGAAGCGTACGGTTGTTTTCAGAAAAGTAACTTGAGCTTCAGCATTAAGAGACAAAGAAACTCTTGTCATGTGTAGCTCACCGTATACCACTCCTCGGGAAGTCTCGTATACGAGAGCACACATCCTCAGAGCGGTATGAGCCTGAATGTGTCAGGGTGGGCGCCTGGAGCCTATATTGTTGTGCTACAAAGAGACTCTGAGAGAGCCTTGCTAGGCAAGGTGATGATAGGAGGCTAGATGTCATCGTATCCACAGTCGAGGAGAGCCCGCTCATCGTGGCGACGGCTGACTATGCGGTGAGCGTGATGTAGACTATGTTGGTGCTGACGAATGTGTCGGCGACTGAATGATAAGAGGGGATTCGACCGCTACATTGGCGATTGAGTCCCCTCGTATTATGTTGAGTCGCTGGGCTGTCTATTGATTTGTTCCTTTCCTCACAGTATCTTGTAAGTTGAGCGAAATGTGCGAAAGTGGGGCGCTTGAGGGTAAGTTTGTATCTTTGTACCTATGAATGAACGTGTAGAGAGAATAGAGTCGGTCGACTCGATCATACAGCGTGAGCTGGTGACGCTCCCTGAGGAGCTGCGTGATCCTAGTCGCTACGAGGTGATGGCGCCTGTGGGGTCGTATGAGTGCTTGAGCGCTGCGATACGTGCTGGAGCGAATAGTATATACTTTGGCATTGAGGCGCTGAATATGCGTGCTAAGTCGGCCTACAACTTTACGACTGACGACCTTTATCGTATCGTGGAGATTTGCCGGCGGAGTGGCGTGAAGAGCTACCTGACGGTCAATACGATCATTTACGACGAGGACTTGACACTGCTCCGTGAGATCCTCTACCATGCGCAGCAAGCGCAGGTTACGGCGGTGATCGCTGCGGATGTGGCGACGCTGATGGAAGCGCATCGCCTGGGTCTGGAGGTGCATCTCTCTACGCAGCTCAACATTAGCAACTGGGAGGCTTTGCGCTTCTACGCACAGTTTGCCGATGTGGTTGTTTTGGCTCGTGAGCTTAACCTAGATCAGGTGGCGGAGATCAGACGCAAGATAGCTGAGGAGCGGATCATCGGGCCGTCGGGTAGGTTGGTGGAGATCGAGATGTTTGCTCACGGTGCGCTCTGCATGGCGGTCTCGGGCAAGTGCTATCTGAGCCTGCATCACCAAGCTACGAGTGCCAATCGGGGCAGCTGTGCACAGATTTGTCGCCGTGGCTATCGCGTCTACGATGATCGCCAGGGGGTGGAGCTGGAGGTGACGCACCCGAACATTATGTCGCCGAAGGATCTGAAGACGATCCACTTCATCAATAAGATGATGCTGGCGGGTGTCTCGGTCTTTAAGATAGAGGGTCGCGCTCGTGGTCCGGAGTATGTCTCGACGGTGGTGCAGTGCTACCGTGAGGCTATCGACGCTGTCTGTGCGGGTACTTACGACGAGGCTCGGATAGCGCAGTGGAATGAGCGACTACGGGAGGTCTTCAACAGAGGCTTTTGGGATGGTTACTATCTCGGTCAGCGGCTGGGCGAGTGGACACCTTTTGCCGGCTCTAGTGCTGTGCGGGAGAAGGAGTACGTGGCGCACATTGTCAAGTACTTTAGCAAGATTGGGGTCGCTGAGGTGGAGGTCGAGAGTGGCGAACTAGCGCTGGGTGATCGCATCCTGATCATCGGGCCGACAACGGGCGTGGTGGATATGACGCTCTCGGAGATGCGCTACGAGCTGGAGCCAGTCTCTCATGCGACCAAGGGGCAACGTATCTCTATCCCTGTGCCACGCAAGGTGCGGGCGAATGACAAGCTCTACCTCTTTAGAGAGCGAACGGAGGTGCATCATTTCAAGGGCTAGCCGAGTTTGACTAAAAGCATTTTACCCAAGACACTTACATATCATATGAAACAACCAATCAAATATCAGTATGGTCTCACGCTCAAGGTGCGAGACTACGAGTGCGACCTCCAGGGGGTGGTCAACAATAGCAACTATCAGTGCTACATGGAGCACACGCGTCATGAGTTTTGGCTGGCGCTGGGCGATAGCTTTGCGGAGATGCACGATTTGGGCCTTGATCTCTTCGTCTACAAGGTCTCGATCACCTATCATCGCTCGCTGCGTAGTGGGGACACCTTTCACACGGCACTGCGTGCGAGACGTGAGGGGGCTAAGCTTATCTTCGACCAAATCATCGTGCGCAGTGACGGCGTGAAGTGTGCCTCGGGTGTGGTCGAGGCGGTCGCTGTGCAGGATGGACGGACGACTCGTGGAGAGTGCTTCGATGGTATCATGGCTCGTGCGGAGGCTTACAGCGAGAGCCATCCGTATGACTTAACGATCCTCTCCTAATGGCTCAGCTCCTCTTCGTCCTCTACCTGCTCTCGGTCATCGGGGGCATAGTGATCGTGCTCGGAGAGGAGCGTAGTGCGGTCTCTTCGATCCCGTGGATCCTGGTGGTCATCTTTCTTCCAGTCGTAGGGCTCCTACTGTATATCATCTTTGGCTACTCACTGAGACGTAAGCAGCTGATCGATGTGGCGGTGCGAAAGGCTCTCTCGGACGCAGCTACAGAGACGCACTCCCTCCCTAGTACGGATGTGGCGGAGGATGCAGATCACACGTTGCAGTCGCTCTCCTCGCTGATAGAGCGAATGAGTGATACGCCCCTGACGACTGCTTATGAGCTGACGCATTATGACGATAGCCGAGCGTGGCTCTCAGCTTGTCGTGAAGCGATCTCACGAGCAGAGCGCTATATCTACATTGAGCTGTATCGTATTGAGGAGGGACCGTGGCTAGATGTCTTACTAGATCTACTTGCGGAGCGCATTCAAGAGGGGGTGTCGCTTTACTGGCTCTACGATGACGTAGGGTCACGCAACCTGAGCCGTCGCTACCGTAAGCGCATGGCGCAGTTGGGCGGACAGGTGGCTGCCTTTCTCCCTGTACGCTTTAGGCTGCTGACGAGTCGTGTGAACTATCGCAACCATCGCAACCTCGTGGTGGTGGACGGTGCCGTGGGCTTTACCGGAGGAAATATTCTTCTCTCGGAGCTCTCGCATCTGCGAGAGGGACTCTTCCCTCTGGCGACGACTCATCTGCGCATAAGCGGGCCAGCGGTACGACAGCTGGAGTACAGCTTTGCGCTGGACTGGTATGTGGCGACACAGCAACTGCTCTCGCCACAGCCGCTCCCCGCTATGCAGCCGACGTCTACACCTATCCAGCTACAGATCTTCCCGACGCATCCTACGGACGACTTTCCCTCGCTAGAGATGATCTTCACGCATGCTTTCCTACAGGCGCGTCGGTCGCTCTACATCGAGTCGCCTGTCCTGATCCCCACCTCTAGCATACAGCAGTCACTCATCTCTACGGCACTCTCTGGGGTACAGGTGCGGGTCATCCTCCCGCGTCATGGTCGTAGCCGGCTGGCGCCTAAGGCTTCGCACGCATTCTTTACCGACTTACTGCGGGCTGGCGTGGAGATATACTATTACGATGGTTTGCGTGAGGCGACCTATGCGGTGGTCGATGGGGAGAGCGTGCTGACGGGAACGCCGTATCTAGACTTTAGAAGCTTTGAGTACAACTTCGATCTGACCACCATTGTCTACTCTTCGGAGGTCGCACGGCAATTTGTCGATAGCTTTGAGGAGGCGCGCTCGCTATGCCACAGAGTCACGCTGCAGCACAATAGGTTGTGGAGACGTATCGCCCATGGGGTTATGCGTCTGCTCACGCCGTTGCTATAAGACCACTGATTGCACTACTAAAGTGCGTAGATCCAGGCTCCTGCGAAGCTATCGGATAGTGCAGAGACCGTGCGGCGCAGCTCGCCTGCACGCTCATCGGAGGAGCGAATGCCTGCGATGACGAGACAGCGAGACGACTCCTCTACAATCTGCAGAGAGACACCATCAGTCTGAGCTGGGTCGGCGCTAACCTCTTGGATAAACCGCTCTGCACGCTTGGGCCCTTTGAAGACACCTACGACGACTGCGTGGCTACCTTGCTGTAGCGCCTCGTCATGTGTGATCAGTAGAGCGTGAGAGGCGGAGGCTTCCGAAGCTTGTTCTGGTGTAGCAGAGACGATCTCTGCTTGTTCTGTTGCCTTGTTGGATTGCGTGGCTGTTGTCTCGCTACCCGACAAGGCTTGCTTTTGGTCAGAAATCACTACGCTCGCCTCATCGAGCCAGCCGTAAGGTACGAAGCCCGCACTGTAACGGTCTGGATTACTGTCCGAGCTGATGGGTAATAGGCACAGGAAACATATAGCACCCGCTGCAGCCCAATTGGCCGCGGTCCGATTGATACGGATCGTCCAGTACTTCCGGTCACCCTTCGCCTCGCTAGTTGGCTCGGCAGGGGTATGAGCGGAGGGCGCAATGGCTGGGAGCAAGCAGCTCTGCGGATATAGCCCGTAAGAGTGTATCGACCTGAGCCCTTGACGCTCCTGTACTGGGGTGAAGAGTAGCTCGCCACTCTCCTGTAGCGTGATGGTGCCGAGGTTGGAGCCGATAGTCAGAGAGCCCGACTGGTATAGCTGGTGCCTGATGACGGTCACGTCGGAGTCTACTACGAGACGCGCTCTGCGTACGGATAGCCCTAGGGTACGTGCGTAGCAACTGTCTAGGATGCCGTCACGCTCGACTAGAGAGGCGTTGAAGGAGATGCGCTGACCTGCGGGCGTGATGATATTGAGATCCTGGTCATAGAGTGGAGGCGTTTGCTCCACGATGAAGGCTCCTATCGTGGGGAGTACGACGCAGTCGTGCAGTAGTAGAGCTTGCTCTAGGATATCTCCGATGCGATACATTGGGATGTACAGGCTAAGAGTGGATGGTTACGAGTCAAGAGAGGCTACATGGCGTAGCACCCTCGGGAGAGGGGAAAGAAGACTTCCGCTCCTCACCACAAAGTTAAGCAATCTCCACGAACTGGAGCGTGTGGTGCGGAGCGGAAGTATCAGTTGTTTTCGTTAAGTCCTTGAAAGCTAGCGATTCGTCGAGAACTAGTCGTTCATCGAGGCGAGGAACTCAAGGTTTGTCTCCGTCAGCTCGATGCGCTGCTTGAGGAACTCCATCGCCTCCACCGTATTCATGTCAGATAGGTGGTTGCGTAGGATCCACATGCGCTGTAGTGTCGTCGAGTCTAGTAGGAGATCGTCACGACGAGTGCTACTCGCGAGGATGTCGATAGCGGGGAAGATACGCTTATTGGACAAGCGACGGTCAAGCTGTAGCTCCATATTGCCGGCACCCTTGAACTCCTCAAAGATGACGTCATCCATCTTGGAGCCGGTCTCGGTCAGAGCCGTTGCTAAGATGGTGAGGCTACCGCCGTGCTCGATGTTGCGCGCAGCACCGAAGAAGCGCTTTGGCTTTTGCAGCGCATTAGCCTCGATACCTCCCGAGAGGATCTTGCCCGAGGTGGGCTGTACCGTATTGTAAGCACGAGCGAGACGGGTGATCGAGTCTAGCATGATGAGCACATCGTGACCGCTCTCGACCATGCTCTTAGCCTTAGCGAGTACCAGCTCAGCGAGCTTCACATGGTGGTCAGCAGGCTCGTCAAATGTAGAGGCGACAACCTCCGCATTGACATTGCGAGCCATATCGGTCACCTCCTCAGGACGCTCGTCGATCAGGAGGATGATCATGTAGACCTCAGGATGGTTTGCGGAAATAGCGTTGGCAATGTCCTTGAGTAGCATTGTCTTACCCGTCTTAGGCTGCGCCACGATGAGGCCGCGCTGTCCCTTGCCGATGGGGGTGACTAGATCCACGATACGCATGGCGGTCTTGTCGTAGACAGCTGCGATGCCCTGAGACTCTAGCTTGAACTTGTCCTCTGGGAAGAGAGGTGTCAGCATGTCAAAGGAGACACGATCCAGATTGTCCTTAGGATTGCGTCCGTTGACGAGGAGGATGTTCTGAAGTAGGAAGTACTTCTCGCTACCCTTGGGCGGGCGGATGCTGCCCTCGATGACGTCACCCGTCTTGAGGTGCCACTTCTTGATCATGTCCCCTGGGACGTAGATGTCGTCTGGCGAGGGAAAGTAGTTGTAGTCCGAGCTGCGGAGGAAGCCGTATCCATCTTGAGCGACCTCTAGTAGTCCGCTAGCGGTCAGTATATTGGAGAAGTCGTATGAGGGCTCTTCCTCTTCTTTGCTCTTGTTAGGTTGCTGCTTGCCCTTGTGAGCTGAGTCGTCAGAGTCTGTCTCCTTCTCTCGCGGCTCCTTGTGTGACTCGCCTAGTACCTCGCCTAGCAGTGAGTCGGCGTCGGGATGTGTGAAGACCATGGGCGTCTCCTGCTGCTCTTCAGCATGCTCCTGCTTGCCCTCATTGTCGGACTGATCAGCAGGCTCTTGGCGCTTGTTGTTTCGGTTGTTGCGCTCGTTATTATTGCGCTCCTTATTATTGTTGCGCTGGTTGTTGCGCTTCGAGCGGCTGGACTCTTGAGGCTTGGTGTCGCCTTCCTTGGTATCGCCATCTTCGGACTGAGCTGCCGCAGCCTTCTCAACGATAGCAATAGCCTCCTGGCGGTCTATCTCTGTGGGCTGGTCAGCTGCGTCACCCTTGGCGGGACGCTTGTTTTGTCGTGCGTTGGTGCGGTTCTTTCGCTCGGGGCGCTCCTTCTCGTCTTTAGACTCTTTCGTCTCCTCCTTGTTGGCGCGGTTACTGCGTGAGTCGCTCTGCTTGCGCTTCTTGCCCTGCTGTTGCTGCTCGACAGTTTGCGTAGCGACAGCTTCAGCCTGTGCGTCAAGAATCTGGTAGATGATCTCCTTCTTTTCGGAGGCCGTCTTGGTAATCTCAAGCTGGGAGGCAATCTCTTTGAGTTGCTCTTCCGTCATACCGTTGAGATCTACGATGGTGTACTTCTGCATGGTGTGTACTATGTTATGCTGGATAAATGCACCTTACCGCTTATTGCAAAGGACTATCACGTTACAGCGCTGAGCCTCTGTGTGAAGCTACAGATGAGATGATAGAGGCAAGGGAACCGACTCACTAGCAGGAGCTGTGTCGAGACAAGCTAGCTAGGATGAGGGGCCTACCTAAGTAAGGTGTGTCATGTGTGAATAGGATGCGTGATGGGTCAGTCCAGTGTGATGTCGGACGCGCTGTTCGGTCGTTATCATCTGGTTCGATACAGAGCCACAGCTACTTCGTAGCAGATCGTAAGCATCTCCGTATGAGCCGTATCGTACTGTGCAACTCTTTGTCTCCGTACAGCCAGGGGGGTGCGTCGATCTAGTGACTCATCCACTACTAGTGACAAAGGTACGAAAAAGCGCGCAGATAGAGCATCCCCCGCCTCTGTCTTCTAATCTCTAACTTCTAACCTCTCTAATCCCTCCTTCCATAAAAAACATTGCTGTCTGGTAAGAGTCTCTTGGAGGCTCGAGTAGGTCGTCCTACAGAAATTAGCTAACTATCAGTACCACTTGGGTGAAACAAAAGTTTCATGCCTTGTGGCACAAAAGTTTCATACGGGAGAAACTAGAGTTTCATACGGGAGAAACTAAAGTTTCATGGATAAGAAACTAGAGTTTCATAGGTAAGAAACTAGAGTTTCCTCGGAGGAAACTGGAGACTGGTCGAAGTCAAGTATTCGAACAGCAATAATGAAAAAGGACGCACGGATCGCGCCTACCCCATGAGCGGGTGACACGTCCGTGCGTCCTGACGGGTTGTCTCACCTTTGCTGTGGTCGTGCCGATAGAGAGCAGGTACATGCCAGCCTGTGGTGCGGTGAGCGTGCAGAGCTTGTCGGCTACGGTGCGCTGCTCGATGAGACGACCTGCGTAGTCGTAGAGAGCGATGGTGCCGAGAGCACTACCCGTATTGCTGGTCAGGGTAATCGTCTGACCCTCTAGGGCAATAGTTACGTTGGCATTGGCTGCTGTAGGAGCCTCGATGGCGTTGCCCTCTTCCTCCTTGGCGTAGTAGGCTACGATGCGTAGATCCTTAGTTGCCTTGGTCGTGTACTCTAGCGAGCCATCGACAGGGTTGATGCGCTCCTTATTGACCATCCAGTGGTCTAGACGGTAGCCCTTATCAGGCTCGACGTAGACACGTATGTTCGTATTCTCAGGAGCTTTGCTCTTGAGAGCACTACGTACACCGCCTATCTCTAGGTAGATAGGACCGCCGTTGCCCTCCTGTGACACATCAATCGTATAGTAGACCTTGTCACGCTCGAAGAGAACCTCGACGACATAGTCCTTGCCCGAGATGACTTGCCACTGATTGTTTTCAGCAGGCTTGGGGCCCTCCTGACCATTGACGAACCACTTCTTGACGTGGTAGTGCTCCGCAGGATGTGCGGTGAAGATGATTGTCTCAGACTCTCCAGCAGCTGTCGTAGCTCCTGAGTCGAGAGGCTGCCCCTTGTAGGTAGCTGTGATCGTGCCTCCTACATTGTCTCGTACAGAGTAAGTGACCGTATAGGGACGATGGACGAACTCAACGGTTACCTCTTTGGCAGCTTCGATGTTGAGCGTATACGTCTGGCTGTTTTGCTCTCCAGCGGTCATAGGAGTCTCTGTTCCATTGACCTTAAAGCTCTTGACGATGTAGTCAAGCTCAGGGTCTGCGGTAAAGGTGACGGCCGTATGCTCCTCGACCTCTGTCTGCGAGGGTATTGCTACGCCTGTAGCCGTTGTGGCCTTGAGGGTGCCATGCTCGCCAATGACACGATAGGTGAGGAGGTACTTCTTGACTTGTGGCTCCGTGCCTGGGATGGGGGCGATGTGGAAGCCCTTCCACACATTAGCCGCCTTGTAGGCATCCTGCGCATCATTAGGTACGAAGAGATTGATGGTGCTAATGTTTGCAGGCTTGAGTCCATTGAAGGACTTGAAGTGAGCCTTAGGCGGCTGCACCGCCTCAACTGTAATATCTGTCAGCGCCGTACACTGAGCAAATGCGCCATACATAACCTCTGTGGTCTTGGCTCCGAGATACACTTTAGCAAGTGCCTTACAGCTGGAGAAGCAGGTGCCAGGTACGACAGCAACACTGGGTAGACGCACCTCGGTGAGTCCAGAGCCAGAGAAGCTCTCCGTGTCTAGCGTCGTCAGTGTCTCAGGCCAGGGGAATGTGGTGAGTGCGGTACACTCCTTAAAAGCAAGTTTGCCAATAGAGGTGAGTGCAGGCATCGGGCTGAGCTTGGTGAGACTGCTATTCTGCGCAAAGGCGCTATCGCATATCTTAGTCACTTGAGTGCCGAGGACGACCTCCTCCAGCTTATACATCTGAGCTAGTGCACTCTCTCCGATCACCTTGAGGCTATGAGGTAGTGTCACCTTGCTAACGAGAGGCATATTGTAAAAGGCTCTCTCGGGGAGCTGATCCTCAGCAAAGGTTGCATCTGCGATGTTGATCTCTGTCAGATTGCCCATCTTGTCACGGATTGTCTTGCAGTCCTCGGCATTCATCGGACCAGATACCGTGATAGACTGGCACTTGAGGAGATCCATCCCCTGCATCAGCTTAGCTAGTGAACCAGCCTCGGTGAGCTGTACGACAGGATGTATCGGATCGTAGCTAGGCTGAGGCGTGCTGGCATCACGGAAGGTGATACGCATCACGGCACGATCCTTCTGTCCACGATCAGCGGTCTCACCGAGTACACCTACGAAGCCCTCGCTGATAGACTTGTCTGTCGCTTTATTGATCGTGCGGACGGGCATCTCTTTGACATTCTTAGGATAGCTACAGAACTCGATAGAGGATCTGCCTGGTCCATCGACAGCGGACTTACTAGCTTTAGAGCGTACGGAGAGGAGGATAGACTGCCCTGTGTAGACAAAAGGCTTGTCGAGCTCTAGCTCTAGCGTGTGATAGTCCACACCAGCCTTTGAGGTCTCGTGATTACCACTGATGGTCAAGTCCAACAGATCGAGCGTGATCGTCTTCTTCATATAGAGATCCTGCGCTGGATTGATAGGTAGCCAGTGGTACTTGCCCGATACTGGCACAAAGTGGTCATCGGATACGTTGGTGAGGTAGATCTGTAGGTCGTTGGTGTACTCCGTATTGTAGGACTCCCCATCAGACAGATAGATCTGGAAGGCGAGCTTAGTTATCTCCTTGCCTTCTAGTCCTTGTAGCTCCGCAGCGGTGTAGATCTGCTGGGTGACGCTACTGAGGTAATCAAAGTCAAAGGGCGCCGTCTGCCCGATGCTCTGATTGAAGTGTGACGAGGGATTGGCAAAGTCTCCCAAGTCTATGGTCTGCGCCTGTAGCTGCCCGATAAGCGGGAGCAGGAGGCACAAGAGTAATGTACTAAAACGTAGTCGTTTCTGTTGCATAGATAGATGTTTATTTGAATAGTAGGTGATCGGGGAGCGTCGCAACTCATTGTTCCCCTTTATCTAT
>QWCE01003037.1_pt1 | contig 25884 bp, 24 predicted proteins | sample 1972531 | NCBI WGS metagenome assembly QWCE01 (sample SAMN09866716, study PRJNA288562) | Human gut metagenome isolate term4_stool, whole genome shotgun sequencing... | reverse complement strand
ATTAATTATGTTTTGATTTTCTGTCATTTAAGCCTCCTATACGTCTATATCTGTAACGTACTTGGCATTTTCTTGGATAAAGTTACGTCTAGGTTCTACCTTTTCTCCCATAAGTAGGGCAAAGGTATCGTCTGTGGTTGTTGATTCCAAGTCTTCTTCAACTCTTAAGAGAACTCTTCTATCAGGATCCATAGTTGTCTCCCATAGCTGTTCGGCGTTCATCTCACCAAGACCCTTGTACCTATTTATCTTGAAAGAAGCATCACCTAATTCTTTTAAATACTTATCCTTTTCATCGTCGGAATATACATATCTTTCCTTTTTGCCCTGGCTTATCCTATATAAAGGTGGAAGGGCAACATATACGTGACCTTCATCGATAAGATCTTTCATGTACCTGTAGAAGAAGGTAAGGAGCAAGGTTCTAATGTGAGCGCCGTCCACGTCCGCATCTGTCATGATTATAATCTTGCCATAGCGAAGTTTTGATATGTCAAATTCCTTGCCGATACCTGTACCGAAGGCTGTAATCATGTTTTTTATCTCTTCTGAATTTAAAACCCTATCAAGATGAGCTTTTTCTACGTTCATGATCTTGCCCCTAAGTGGAAGGATGGCTTGAATCCTGTTGTCTCTTCCACCTTTAGCAGAACCACCCGCAGAATTACCCTCGACTATAAAGATTTCATTTTCTTCTATATCTGTAGATTGACAATCAGCAAGCTTACCTGGAAGAGTTGCTGAATCAAGGATTGATCTTTTACGAGTCAAATCTCTTGCCTTTCTTGCAGCTTCTCTCGCACGTCTACTTGCAAGGGCCTTGTCAATTATAGATTTGGCAGGTTTTGGGTTCTCTTCAAGGAAGGCCGCTAGATTTTCTGACACATAAGAATCTACCACTCCCCTTACCTCGGAGTTTCCAAGTTTTGACTTGGTTTGACCTTCAAATTGTGGGTCGGAAATTTTTACAGAAATTATCGCTGTAATTCCTTCTCTGATATCTTCGCCTTGGAGGTTATCTTCATTTTCTTTTATAAAATTGTATTTTCTGGCATAGTCATTTACCGTTCTTGTTAGAGATGACCTTAAGCCTGAAAGGTGGGTACCGCCTTCTGGTGTTTGGATATTGTTGGCGTAGGATAAGATATTTTCGCTATAGCCATCTGTATATTGGAAGGCAAATTCCACTTCCACGCCTTCTTGGCTGCCGTCAAAGTGAGGCACCATCTCCATTATAGGATCTTTGTTACGATTTAAAAAGCTTACAAATTCAGAAATACCGCCATCAAACTTGAAGGAAGTCTTAAAATCTTCTCTTTCATCTTCAAAGATTATTTCTACTCCTCTATTTAAGAAGGCCATTTCTCTGAACCTATTTTCTAGAATTTGTCTTTCAAAAATTACCGTATCAAAAATTTCACTATCTGGTTTAAAGGTGATAGTTGTACCTGTTTCTTTGCTATCGCCTATTATTTCTATATCTTTAGTAACTTCACCTCTAGCAAATTCCATCCTGTAGATGTGGCCGTCCCTTTTAACTTCAGCTATCAAATACTCTGAAAGGGCGTTTACTACTGATACACCTACACCATGGAGACCTCCAGAAACCTTGTAGGCAGAGTCATCAAACTTACCGCCTGCGTGAAGGACTGTAAGAACTGTCTCTAAAGTTGATTTATGAGTGGTTGGGTGTTCTTTTACCGGAATACCTGATCCGTCATCTTCGACTGTTACCACATTGTCCTTATCTATTTTTACCTTTATGTAGTCACAACGACCTGCTAGGGCCTCGTCTACAGAGTTATCCACTACTTCGTAAACTAAGTGGTGGAGTCCTCTTGAACTTGTTGAGCCGATATACATACCAGGCCTTAGTCTAACGGGCTCTAGTCCCTCCAAGACTCTGATATTACCAGCATCATAATTGTTTTCTGTCATATTTTTCCTTTCTTATTCTGCCATCTGAGATGTAAGAAATCTTATCAATTGGAACACTTTCCAAGCTTTTGGTGTTGGTTGCTGTGATTATAGTTTGGTAATCAGAAAGATTTTCCAAAAGAAAGTTGCTTCTTTTTTCATCCAGTTCCGAAAACACGTCATCAAGCAAAATTACAGCCCTGTCACCAGTTATTTCTCTTAAAAGCTTAACTTCAGCTAGCTTTATATTTATAATTGCAGACCTTTGTTGACCTTGGGAGGCAAAAAATCTGGTGTTTTTTCCGTTGATTTTGATTATTATATCATCCCTGTGGATGCCAGCTTGGGTACTTAGGTATCTTAAATCCTCATCTCTTTTTTCCAAAAATTTATTATAGTATTCATCAAAACTTTCCGCACTTATATCCGGAAGATAATCTATTTCTAAATTTTCTTTGCCGGCCGTAAGGGCAGTTTGAAAGTCATTTGCATATTTTTCTATAAATTTTACAAATTTAAGCCTTGACTTATAAATTCTGTAGCCTTCCTTGACTAATGACATATCGAAGGCACTAAGTTGCTCACTAAAATATGAGGAAGTTCTGTTTTTAAGTAATTTATTTCTAGCAAACAAAATCTTATCGTAGTCTTTTTTGACCCTCCCATAGGAAAAATCTATAGAAGTAATAATTTCATCTAATAAATCTCGCCTTAGGTTTGGACCTTCTTTGATAATAGAAAGGTCTTCTGGGGTAAATAAAACTAGCTTAAAGAGTGATTTTAAATCTTTGTTCCTCTTATATTCTACTTCATTTACAAAAATATTCTTATCATTTCCCTCTACACTGATTGACACTTTTTTGAAAGAACGGCCCTTTCTAATAGTGCCGGCAAGCTCCATTTTATCTTGACCAAATTTTATGATGTCCTTATCTCTAAGCTTCTTAAAAGAAGTCGCATTGGCAAGATAATAGCAGGACTCTAAGAGATTTGTCTTGCCCTGGGCATTGTCTCCTATAAAAATATTTATAGAGTCATTAAAGTTTACTTTTTCGTAAAAATAATTCCTAAAATTGTGTAATTTTATATCCTGAATCCACATTATTTGATTACTATCTTCACCCCATCGAAGATTACTTCATCTTTTGGGTGCACTTTCTTCCCCGCTATATAACAAGGTTCGTCATTTAAAATAACTCCTTCTTCCCTTATTATTAGCTTGGCAAGGCCTCCTGAAGCTACAAGGTCTGTCGCTTTTAGGAGGTCTTTTAGTCTTATTTCTGTAGTTTTAAATTCTATAATTTCCATAAATCTACCTTGCAAGTCTTACTGGGAGAACTAAATAAGTATAGTCTTCGCCTTCGTGTTTGGTATCTGTTGGATAGATTAGGCATGGATTTAGACTTGATTTGAAGTTTAATTTTATTTTGTCACTGTCACAAGCCTTAACCCCATCTTGCATATATTTTGCATTGAAAGCTATGTCCAGGCCTTCGCCTTCCTGATCTATTTCTATAACTTCCTTAACATCTCCGATTTCAGAGTTACTCCTTAAAGTCATAGCCTTATCTTCTATATTAACACGAATTAGGTTAGCCCTACCCGGATCTGATAATACTTGCGCCCTATCTAAAGCTGCACTTAGGGCTGATTTTTCTACTATAACTGAAGTTTCTGAAATGTCGTTTATTATATTTCTATAGTCTATAAAGTTTTTATCTATTACCTTGCATAACATAGTAGTTTCTTCAGATACAAACATCAAGTCATTGTCATTTTTATATAGAAGAGTCTTGCTATCATCTGTTACTATCCTTGACCATTCTAAAAGCGATCTTTTTGGAATGATGTATTCGGTATTTTCAAAATCTGCTGGATACTCAAGTTCAATTTTTTTAAGAGCGACCCTGTAACCATCAAGAGCTACCATATTCAAAGCCCCTTCCCTAAGTTCAAACAAAATGCCTGTTAGGGCAAGTTTGGTTTCATCCAAGGTGGTTGCAAATTCTGTCTGATTTATTGATCTTTTTAGCTTATCATTATCTATAGATAGGGCTACAGTATTTGGAATTTTAATTTCTTCCTTATCAAAATATTCAAAAGCTACTAGGTTAAAGTTACTTCTTTTACAAGAAATTTTAATTTTTCCATTATCAAGTTCTATCTTTACCAATTCATTTGGAAGTTTCCTTATAATGTTAGTTATTAAATCAGCTTTAACAGCCATGACTCCTTCTTTTATGATTTTAGCATCAGCTAGAGTTTTTATGGAAATTTCACCATCAAAAGAAGTCATTGATAGTCTATTATTTTCTGTAGAAAAGTATATTAATTCATGTATCTGTATATTGGTAGCTTTAGATACTGCTCTATTTACTATAGAGAGGGATTTCATTAAATCTTTTTGTTTTATTTCAAATTTCATAGCTTCTCCTTAACTATTATTTAAACTTAGTAGTATTAGTAGTAGGCGGTGTATAAATGTGGATATCTTTTAAGAAGTTTAGAATTTCAACTTTTACTTATGTTAATAACTTATGGATAAGCTCGGGTATAAATCGCTAGTTTTCCACACTTTACACAGTCTGTTTTGGATAGGGTTATTAAAAAAAGTTATAAACATACTTATCCACAGACTTATCACCAAATCAGTCCCTAATTTCTTTTATTAGGGCTTCAAGTTCGTTTTTCAAATCTTCGTCTTCATCCATCAAATCTGTTATTTTATCTATACCGTGGATGACAGTTGTATGATCTCTATCAAAGGCGTTGGCTATTGTCACTAGAGAATCATCGAGAAGTTCTCTTGAGATATACATGGCAATCTGCCTTGGATTTACGATCTCTTTTTTTCTAGATTTTCCCTTTAGGTCAGCAAGTTTAACATTATATTTATTACAAACAGCTTGTTGGATATCAGCTATGGTTAGCTTTTTCCTTTTGTTTTTGACCCTTGTGCCTACTCCTTTTATAGCATCTTCCATTGATACTTCAATCCTGCCATCACTTTTTGCATAGGCAATTGCAGTAGAAAGTGCTCCCTCTAGGTCTCTTATATTGGTATCAATCTCATGAGCTATATAAGAAAGTATTGAATTATCAATAATAGCTCCCAAATCTTCTAGCTTTTTTTGTAGGATTGCTACACGAGTTTCATAATCTGGTCTTGATATATCTGCAATAATGCCATAGTTAAACCTTGATACTAGCCTATCTTCAAGATGTTTTATTTCTCTTGGTGGCTTATCTGAGGTGATAACTATCTGTTTTCCTGCGTTATAGAGGTCATTAAAGGTGTGGAAAAATTCCTCTTGGGTTGCTTCTTTGTTTGCTATAAACTGGATATCATCAATAAGTAGAATATCAGCTGAACGGTATTTTTCCCTAAATTCCTGGTTTTTGTTGGTCCTTAAGGCAGCTATCATCTCATTGGTAAATTTTTCGCTAGATAAGTACATGACATAGGCATCATCTCTTGCGTCTAGGATTTGATGGGCGATGGCTTGGATGAGGTGGGTTTTTCCTAGTCCACTTGACCCGTAAATAAAAAGTGGATTGTATACTTTTGATACATCTCCTCTCGAGATTGTATCTGCAACAGCCTGGCTAATTCCTAGTGCATATTGATTTGACTTACCTTGGACAAAGTTAGCGAAAATATTTGCTTCTTCTAGTTGTGGTTTAGGATAAGATTTAACTTCATCTATCCTCATTTGCCCATCTTTATCGTATTCTTTTCCCAAGGTTAAAATCTTTGCATAATCTTTGCTGTCTTTAGCTATGACTTCTACATCAAGCTTGCCTCCAATTTTTTCTGCTATGTTATTAAGAGCCTCTTTAAGCTTAGGTTTCCATATTCCTTCAAATATAAAAAGAGTATCTTGCTTTGGGATTTCGAGATATAGAATATTATTATAGAGATTTAAAGGTTTTAAAATATTAATCCATGTATCGAATTGCTGTTTATCGCTTACATGCATTTTCATTTCATTTTTTAATTCACTTGTAATGAATTCTAGATTCTTCATCTAAGTATTCCTTTCTTAAGTCTTATCCACATCTGTCTTTTGCTTGTAATTTTAAGATTTGATTAAAATATTTGAACGTTATCCCCAAAATCGGGATAAGTTGTGGATAAGTCCCTTGTTGATAAAAATTATCTTGATATTTTAATATTTGTTGGAGGATAAATTAAAAAAATATTAGGATTTATAAACTTTATCCACAAAAAACAATTAAAATATCAAATAAAACACAGTTTTACCCATACTTTTACACATCTAATCTTACCATATTTAAGCCATTATTTCAACTTATCCACAACTTCTGGATAAAATTATGGATAAGTCAAAATGATGGACTAAAAACATAAAAAAACCCTTGTTGATATGTGGATAAGTCTGTGTATTTATTAATATCATGTATATTTTGAAATAAGAATTACTTAAATTAACAAATTTAAAAATAAAAGCAAGCATAAAATTAAAAAAATATTCAGCGTAGAAATCGTCTTGATAAGGTGTGTAAAAATAAAAAATACCCAAATTTATCAACACTAAATATTTATTCCAAAAAAATCAGAATATAAGAATAATAATACCATACACTGTCGAAAAAATATTCAAAAAGATCATGGTTTTAGAAAAAGAATGTCTTCTCCAGGTGGAAGAAGAGTACTTAAAGCTAGAAGAAAGAAAAATAGAAAAAGACTTTCTGCTTAATTTCTTAAGAAGTAATTAATGGAAAAAAAATTAAGCTTAAAGAAAGACAAAGACTTTAAAAAGGTCTACAAAAAAAACTTTGCATGCTATAATAGAGATTTCACTGTCCTTGTTAGAGAAAACGGCCTAGACAGTCCGCGATTTGGCTTTACTATAAGCAAAAAGATCGGCAAGGCTCACAGCAGAAATCAACTAAAAAGAAAGCTTAGAGAGATAGTGAGGTTAAACTATAAAAACTTAAACGGAGTTGATATAGTGATAATCCCCAAAAAACATACCACAGAATTTGACTACCATAGATTAAAATCATCTCTAGGTCATGCCCTAAATCAAGCATTTAGAAAAAAGAAGATATTTTATGCTAAATAAAGTTTTTATAAAAATGATAAGATTTTATCAAAAATTCATTTCTCCACAAATGGGCCACGGAAAATGCAAATACTACCCAACTTGTTCAAACTATGCCCTAGAGGCATTTAAGAAATATGGGCCAGTAAAAGCTTTTTTTATGTCATTGTGGAGAATTTTACGATGCAATCCATTTTCAAAGGGCGGCTACGACCCCGTAAAATGAGAAGTTACCACAGTAAATACCACAGATTAAAACGGAGAAAATATGTTTAATTTTATAGCGACAATACTTGGTAAGCTAATGAGGGTAATCTACGATGGCCTCGCAAATAGCTTCACTGAGCCAAAGTCTATAAGCTACTATGCTATAGCAATTATAATAATGACCCTGCTTGTAAGTTTAATATCAATACCAGTAACAATATCAACTCAAAAGCAAGCAGAAAAAACCAGAGCCTTCAAACCAAAAATGGACGAAATCCAAAAGAAATACGGCTACGACCAACAAGTTTTGCAAAAGAAAATGCAAGAACTATATAAAGAAGAAGGAGTAGCACCAGGACTATCAGGATGTCTTCCAATGATAATCCAACTTCTAGTACTCTTTGGTCTATTTAGAATGATGCAAGATACAGGCAAATACGTATTTCCAGAAGGATTAAGCCACATCAGAACAGACTTCTACTGGGTCCCAACCCTACTTGAAGCAGATCCACTTTGGTACGGCCTACCTCTACTAACATCCTTATCCCAACTATTAACAACACTGTTTTCAATGAAAACAAACCCACAACAGCAACAAGCTATGGGAGGTATGAATACAATGATGTTAGTCCTACCCCTAGTATTTTTCTTTACCTTTAGACAATTACCAGCAGGACTACCACTCTACTACACCCTATCATCAGTATTCAGATTAATAATAATGGTAGTAATGCACTTAACAATGAAAGGTAAAAAGGTAGAAGACAAATGAGAAAATCCTTAACAAAATCAGCTAAAACAGTAGAAGAAGCAGTAAGGCTCGCCCTAGATGAAATAGGTAAAAAAAGAAGCGAAGTCACAATAGACGTACTAGACGAAGGAAGCGGAGGATTTCTAGGACTAATCGGCGGCAAAGATGCTGTAGTTAAAGTATCCTACGACGAAGATATGGATAGAGTCTTAGAAGATTTAAAAAATGAAATCGAAGTAGACTCCCTAAGAGAAGTAGAAAAATCTTACGACGTCAAAAAAAGAAGCGAAGAAATCAAAAAAGAAGAAGGCATCCTAGATGAAAGCGAAAATCCAACCAGAGAAGAAAGCGACGATCTAGGTGATAAAATTAAAGAAAAAGCTAACGAAATAGAAGATCTAATAGAAGAAAAAAGCGAAGAAATCTTTGCAAAAGACAAAAAAGAAGAAATAATAGAAACAAAAGAAATTGAAGAAAACTCTGAGATAGATCAAGAAGAAGCGGAAAGAAAAGACTACGCACTATCAAAGAAACGCTCAAATATAGACAACTACTACAAGGCAAAAGAACTTCTAGAACAAATCCTAAAAACCATGCACTTTGAAAATGTAAGCGTCATAGGAAATCTAGAAGGCTCAATCATAAAGCTAGAAGCAAAAGTGGATGAAAATGACACAGGAATAGCAATCGGCAAAGGTGGAGCAAGCCTTGATGCAATAGAATTTATCATAAGAAAAGCAATAGACTCAAGAAGCAACAACCTAAGAGTAAATATTGATATAAACAACTACAAAAGACGCAGAGATGACAAAATCGTAAGGCTAGCAAGGGACACAGCTCAAAAAGTAGCCCAAAGCGGAAAATCATGGAACCTAAGATACATGAACTCCTACGAAAGACGCCTAGCCCACGAAGAAATATCAAAACACAGAAACGTCTCAAGCCACTCCGAAGGCCGCGAACCACAAAGATACGTAGTAGTAGACTACGTTGAAGAATAAAAAACTAAGAGCACTCGTAAGGGTGTTCTTTTTTTTGAAAGGATAAAAAATGGGATACAAAGAAATAAGAAATTTTCTAGAAGAAAAATCAAAAACAAACTACAAAGACCTAATAAAATCCATAATAAGCCTAGAATCGCCTCAAACAAACGAGGATAAACTTGAAGAAATCTATAATTATTATATGGATAATGATGAAGTTTTTCTTTTGAGTGATGAATTAAGGGAGAAAATGTAGAAAAAATTTTTATACATCTAGATAATTAATTGATCTTTTGAGATTTTTATGATAAATATAATTTTGATAATTAAAAACAGAAGCGGCTTCAGAGGCAATTAAAAAATATATGTTTTATTGAATATATAGCTTAATATTGGTCAGATATGATATAATATAGTCATCTCCTAGCAAAGGAGGTGATTTTTATGGAGATAGTAATCTTTCTTCTGGAAAATTTATTTTTTCCCTTGTTAGTTGCTATGCTTGCTATTTATATAGATAAGCATCGGAAAAACAAGTAAAAGACAAGGCAGTAGTTCGCACCTACTGCCTTTTTTAATGTCTTGATTCTCATGGAGAATCGTAATCTTTCTTTTCCTTGATTTAGCTCAAGGGCTTTTTTGGAGATTTAAGAGGTGGCTTCTCTTATTTTTATTATATATAAGATTGTATATTTTTCAAGTGGATTTAATACATAACCCATAATATACAACTGTAGTAAATTTTATAAGCTCCTTGATTCTATACATTTTATTAAGTAAGTTTTTGCCTAAGATAAGGTAAAGTTAGTGATATAATGAAAGTCTCTATACTACCTGCTTTTATTATATAGAATATGTTGAAATTCATTTATCTATGATTATTATAATAGAGTTTTAGAGTAATTAATAATTATTTTAGGGTTTAGAAAAGAATAGCGATTGGTTATAGCAATTTTGATAATTTTAGAACGAGAATATTCATCATTAGGAATTTACTAGCTATATGAGAATTTCAGGGATAGAATTTCTATACCTAGTTTAGTTTTTGGTTGATTTTTAATTACCAACAAGATTTGCTAAAGAGCCCAAATAATGAAGAATAAAAAAACAAGGCAGTAATTCACATTTACCGCCTTGTTTTTGATTCTATAAAGAATCGCGTTTAATAATTTCCTTGCGGTCTATTCAAGGAGTATTTGAGAGATATAAGAGGTTCGCCTCTTACTAATACTATTATATACATTATTATTTATTTTTCAAGTTTAATTTATTATAAATAATATTATATAAATTCGAATAATTAGATTTTTAAAAGATATCAAACTTTTCTACATGAAGATCGGATTCTAAAAAAGCAATGAATTCATTTAGTTCTTCTGAATCTTTAGGATAAATTTGAAAATTGAGTATGTATTTCTGTTCTTTATATCTCAGGTTATAAGATTTTTTTACTAGATGATTATTTTCAATGTAAGTATCAATTCTTCCGATTATATTTGAGTTTCTCGACTCTATAATTGCAGTATATTGCTCATGTCTTATGAATATCTCTCCTTTAAACATGAATGATTGAAAGAGTACAATAAATATAGCTGCTACTATTCCTACAAAATACATCCCTGATCCAAATGCCATTCCAACTATTGATGTAGTCCACATTCCTGCTGCTGTAGTTAATCCAGTAACTCCATAATTTTTTACAAATATAACTCCAGCTCCTAGAAAACCAACTCCAGATACTATCTGAGCAGCAACCCTAGCCGCATCGTAGTGGTCCACATCATAAAAGCCGTATTTTGAAATAATCATTGCTATACAAGCTCCTAAGCAAACTATAGTATGGGTTCTTACGCCGGCTGATTTATTTTTTGTTTCTCTTTCTGATCCTATTATGAATCCTGCCATTACTGATAGGGCTATCCTTAATAATAGATTTACGTTGAAGCTATCAAATAAACTCATTTTTCCTCCCATAAATAAAAAAGAGCACAGTAATAGTTATAATGTTACTAGTGCTCTTTTCTCGTACAATATTATTTTAGTCAATTATATTATATTTAAATCAATATGTCAAATATATATGATAATGTTTTCAAAAATATATTGACAAAGAAAAATTATTATGTTAACATATTAATATACATACTTGATGGTTTATTTCATCGGGGATTAATAGGATAGAGAGAAAGTGTACAGATTTATTGATTATTTTTGTGCGCTATTTTTTATCTATAAATAAAAACGATTGCAATAAACTATCAATAAAATTTTATGGGAGGGTATATGTTTAAGAAACGTACTATGGGTATCATTATGGCTATCGCTTTAGTATTAAGTGCTTGCGGAGGGGCAAAAAAAACCGAAAATGATACTGACAGTAAAAAAGAAAAAGAAGTAGTAGAAACAACTAATGAAGCTGGAGAAGGAAAAGAAGGCAAGAGGGTTATAAAGGTTTCTACAAAGTTTGTTGATGATGAACAAACAGCAAAATCTCTTGTTAAAGTTTGTAAGAATATTAATGAAAGAAGTAATGGTAGCTTAGAGCTTCAATTATTTACTGGAGGTATCCTACCTATTGGTAAGGATGGTATGGAACAAGTTGTTTCAGGTTCTGACTGGATTTTAGTTGATGGTGTTAACTTCTTAGGAGATTATGTTCCTGATTATAACGCTATTACAGGACCATTCCTTTACAAAACTTTTGATGAATATTTCCATATTGTAAAATCCGATATTGGTCAAGAATTAAATAAGAAAGCTGAAGAACAAGGTATTAAAGTTTTAAGTATGGATTGGGTATTTGGTTTTAGAAATATGGAAACTAAAAAACCTATAAAGACTCCAGAAGATATGAAAGGTTTGAACATCCGTGTACCTACCAGCCAGCTTTATACTTATACTCTAGAAGCTATGGGTGCTAATCCGGTTTCAATGCCATATCCAGATACTTATGCAGCGCTTCAACAAGGCGTTATTGATGGTGTTGAAGGTTCTATATTAAGTTATTATGGTACTGGACAATATGAAAATGTTAAGGAATATTCTTTAACTAAACACTTACTCGGTGTATCAGCTGTTTCTATCAGTACAAAGGTCTGGGATGAGCTTACAGAAGAGCAAAGAACTATAATTCAAGAAGAATTTGATAAGGGTGCTGAAGAAAACCTTGAAGAAACAAATAGACTTGAAGAAGAATATACACAAAAACTAAAAGATTTAGGGGTAAACTTCCACGAAGCTGATATTCCTAAATTCCAAGAAGCTACAAAATCTGTTTATACTAAATTTGATAAATGGACACCTGGTATATATGAAAGAGTTTTAGAAGAATTAAAAAATGTAAAATAGAAAGAGTATAAATGATGAGGTTTGGTGAAAATGTACAGTTGTCCCTATATTACTATTACTAAGTTTTATTATTTGTGGGATAATTACTTGTATAAGCCAGACCTCATATTTTTGTACTTTTGTACTAAGGAGTTATTATGAAGAAATTTCTAAACAAATTTGAGTTATACCTAGGGTCTGTTTTCCTAAGCATTACATTTATTTTTGTTGTAATAAATGTATTTACTAGGTATTTTTTAAAATTTACTTACTACTGGGCAGAAGAAATAGCTGTTTCCTGCTTTGTTTGGGTAATTTTCTTGGGTTTTGCATATGCTTATAGATCAGATGAGCTTATTGGTATTTCTGCTATTGTAAATTTATTTAAAGGAAAAGTTAGATTAGTCATCAAAATAATCACTGATATTTTGGTTTTTATAACATCATCTGTTATGCTATATTTTTCATATAATTATACGGCTAATATGACAAAAATAACATCAGCACTTGAAGCACCATATCAATTGATTTATGCAAGTATCGTGATTTCTTTTTTATTAGTTTGTATATATTCAATAATGAGGATATATGGCTCAATAAAAGAATTGATAAATTACAAGGAGGATGAGATATGATTAAGTTCTTACCTGTTATCATTTTATTTATATTATTTTTCCTTGAAGTGCCTATAGCTTTTTCTCTTATGGGAGCTAGTCTTTTTTACTTCATTTTTATTAATAATACAATGCCTATGGAAATGGTTATTCAACAATTTGTAACATCGATTGAGTCTTTTCCGTATTTAGCTGTTCCATTTTTTATTATGGTTGGAGCTGTTATGAATTATTCTGGAATTAGTGAGGCTTTGATGGATTTGGCAAATATTTTAGTAGGTCATACAAGAGGAGGTCTTGCTCAAGTAAATGTTCTTCTATCAGCCTTAATGGGTGGTATATCAGGTTCAGCTAACGCTGATGCGGCTATGCAATCTAAAATGCTTGTTCCAGAGATGACCAAAAAAGGGTTTTCTCTTGAATTTTCAGGAGCAGTTACAGCGGCTTCTTCTGCAGTAAGTCCTGTTATTCCACCAGGAACAAACCTAATATTATTTTCTATTATTGCAGGGATTCCTGTAGGTTCAATGTTTCTAGCTGCTTATGGACCTGGAATCCTGATGACAATTGCCTTAATGATAGCTGTTCAAATAATAGCGGTGAGAAGAAAATATGTTCCTAATTTAGAAAAAAGAGCTAGTTTCATTGAGGTTTTAAAGCAGATTTTAAAATCGTCATGGGCATTAGTTATCCCATTTGGAATAATTATGGGAATGAGAACCGGTGCATTTACTCCGACTGAAGCAGGTGCTATAGCAGTAGTATTTTCATTATTTGTAGGTTTTTTAATTTATAAAAAACTTAAACCAGAGCATTTAGGTATAGTCCTAATGGATACTGTTAAATCAACAGGATCTGTCTTATTAATTATTGCGAGTGCAAAAGTATTTGGATATTATTTAACTCTTGAGATGATTCCTCAGGAAATAACTCAAGCTTTAGTTAATTTTACTGATTCTCCAATTGTATTTTTATTGATGGTTAACATACTTCTTTTGATTATTTGTATGTTTATTGAAGGAGGAGCGGCTCTTGTTATTCTGGCACCACTGTTAGTACCAGCGGCTAATCAATTTGGTATAAATACACTGCATTTTGGTATGATCTTTATAGTTAATATAATGATTGGTGGTCTAACTCCTCCATTTGGTTCTATGATGTTTACTGTATGCTCTATTTTAGACATAAAGATGGAGAAATTCATCAAAGAAGTTTGGCCTTTTATTGTTGCCTTACTTATTGTGCTTTTATTGGTTACTTTTTCAGAAAAAATCGCCCTATTTGTACCGCTAATGTTTGGAGGAATATAGATGATAGATCAGTCTGTGTTCTTGCTTGATATGGATGGTACAATATATTTAGGAAACAAGCTTATACAAGGAGCTAAAGATTTTTTGGAAAAAATCGAAGCTTCTGGGAAAAAATATATATTCCTAACTAATAATGCTTCAAAAGATAAGGCTGAGTATGTTAAAAAACTAGACAAGCTTGGGATCACAGCTAGCAAGGAGGATGTATTTTCTTCTGCAGATGCAACTATTTCATATTTCAAGAAAATCGGAAAAAAGCGATTGTTTCTTGTGGGAAATACTTCCTTGAAAAAACAGTTTCTAGATGCGGATTTTGAAATAATTAGTGAAAGAAATAAGGATATAGATGCTGTTTTAGTAAGTTTTGATACAGAGCTTACTTACGAAAAACTTTGGGTAGCTTGCGATTACCTTCAAGATGGATTTGATTATTATGCCACTCATCCTGATTATGTTTGCCCACTTGATGCTGGCCGAATTATGCCAGATGCTGGTTCTATTATAGAATTGCTTTACGCATGCATTGGCAGAAGACCGATTGTAATAGGAAAGCCAGAAGAGAAAATGATTGAATCCCTAACAGAAAAGTATCATGTTGATAAAAAAGATTTGATTATGGTTGGCGATAGGCTTTATACAGATATCGCCATGGGTCATAAGGCTGGAATTAAGTCGATTTTGGTCTTATCAGGGGAAACAAGTCTAGCAGATTATGAAAAAAGTGATGTTGAAGCTGACTATATTTTTGATTCTGTTAGAGAGATAATTCCTGAGATCAAATAAAAATTTACCAGACTTGAACATCTCAAGTCTGGTTTTTTGGATAAAAAAGATGTTGGGAATTCCCAGCATCTTTTGTGTTAAAAAAGTTCCATATTTTCTTCGCCTTCGATGTGGTAACCAGTGTGGGTTTTTACTGGGTCTACTGTGATTCTTGCAATGTTATAGGCGTGGTCACCGATTCTTTCCATGGTGGATAGGATGTCGTTGTAGACGTAGGAGGCCATGGTTGTCATGTCTAGGCCTTGTCTTAGTCTGCCGTAGTGGCTTTTTCTTAGGCTTACTTCCATTAAGTCTAGGGAGGCCTCGTCTTCTGTTAGCCTGTTATATTTTGATAGGTCTTCTTCTTCAAAAATTTCTACGGCTGTGGCTATGTTGTTTATTACTAGATCGCATATGTCGTTAAGGTCGTTTAGGGCTTCAGTACCATAGCCTGTACCTGATTCGTAGATTTCATGGTAGTAGTCGGCTAGGTTTTCTGATAAATCTGAAATTCTTTCGACATTGATTTGTACTTGCAGATATGTTTGCATATCTTTTTCTATATCTGGTGGTGACTGACTTTGGGCTAGGTTTAGTAAGTAGGCTTGGATTTTGGTATCCATGTCATTTACCATAGCTTCTGCTTCTTTGCTTGTTTCGTAGTATTTATTATCTTTTGTATTTAGGTAAGATTTTGTTGCCTTGATGTTTTCTAGTGCTACTACGGCTTCTTGGATTATAGCTGTCTTTGTTTGGGAAAGGGCAGCTGCTGGGAAGGTTGTGATTAGCTTTTCATCAAGTTCGATATTTCCTAAATCTGTTAGGATGGAGTCTTTTCCAGGTATTATCTTTCTTAATAGTCTTGCCACTAGTTTTATTAGTGGTAGGAAGATTATCATTCCTACAAAGTTAAATGTAAAATGGCCTACTGCTATGGTCATTAGTTTGTTTGCTCCAATAGCTGCGGCTATTGTTTCTACTAATTTTTGGTAAGGACCTAAGATTAGTAGGAAAAATATGGAGATTGTTGTATTAAATAATATATGGAAGAGTGATGTTCTCTTTGCTGATAAACTTCCTCCAAGACTTGCAAGAATCGCTGTGATACAAGTTCCTATATTTGCACCAAACATCAAAGCAAGGGCAACATTAAGGTCAATTGCTCCCGATGCGTATAGGGATTGGGTGATACCAATAAAGGCTGATGATGATTGAAGTATGGCAGTTAGGGCTGCACCTATCAATACTCCTAGTATTGGTATTTGACCAACATTTGCGACTACATCTTCAAACCCTGGTATATTTTTTAACTCCTCTAGGGAATTTCCCATCATTTCTAGACCTATAAATAATAGTCCAAAACCTATGAAAATTTCTCCTATGTATTTATGTTTTCTTTTTGCTGAGAACATAAAGATTAATACGCCTATTAGGGCTATAAAATAGGAAAAATATCCGAGATCAAAACCGATAAGGATTGATGTTACTGTAGTACCTATATTTGCACCAAGAGTTACTCCTATGGCCTGCTCGAGACTCATGATACCAGCTCTTACAAAGGAGATAGCAATTACTGTGGTTGCAGATGAGGACTGGATGAGTCCTGTGATTACTATTCCTACAAGGACTCCTTTTATTGGGTTTGAGGTGTATTTTTCAACATATCCTCGCATCTTTGGTCCTGCAAAATTTGTTAGGGCATCACCCATTAGGCTGATACCAAATAAGAATATTGCAAGTCCTCCCGCTATGAGGTTCCACTCAAGGGAAGACAGTGATGATAAATTCATAATTCCTCCAAAAAATATTCGTTACTTCTAATATATCACATTTATCAAAGAAAAGAAATTATTTTTGTGAAAATTCTTTAAAATTTCCTAGAAAAAATCTACTTTTTGGAAAAATCTTTTATAAGTGGCTTATAGTCAAGGTTTTTTATTGACAAAACGCTAATTTCCACTATAATCTTTATGTTACAGACCACTAGTGAAAGTAGTGGATAATCACTAATAGCAATAGGAGGATTTATGGCAAAGACAATAGCAGCTATCTCAACTCCAGCTGGCACTGGTGGGATTTCGATAGTTAGAATGACGGGGGATAAGACCTTAGAGATAATAAATGAAATTTTTAGGCCTGTAAATAAGAGGTCTATAGATCCTGTAAAGGATAATAGATACCTACGTTATGGTCATATAATTGACGATGAGGGGGAAATTGTAGATGAGGTTATGGTTGCCTTTATGGCAGCACCTGCTACTTATACTAGGGAAGATGTGTGTGAGATAAATTGTCACGGGTCTTTTGTCGCCGTAAGGGAGATTTTAAATCTTTTATTGGATAAGGGATGTGACCTTGCAGAACCAGGAGAATTTACAAAAAGAGCTTTTTTAAATGGTAGGATTGACCTTTCTCAAGCAGAGGCTGTTTTAGATATAATTAACTCAACCAATAGATTATCCCAAAGCCAGGGAGTAAAAAAGCTTCAAGGATCTTTAACTAAAAAAATCAAAGACATTAGAGATGACCTCAAAGAGGGGCTTGCTCGTCTTGAGTATTCGATAAATTTCACTGAAGATGGTGAAGACTTACCAGTCTCTGATATTACAGCTTATATAAAGAAAGCCAAGGCTAAAATTGACGAGCTTGCTTCAACAACTAACAAGGGCAAACTTGTAAAAGATGGGATAAATACCACAATAATAGGCAAACCAAATGTAGGCAAGTCTTCGCTATTAAATGTTCTTTTAGATGAGAATAGGGCAATAGTTACAGATATTCCGGGAACTACTAGGGATTTAATTACAGAATATATTTCCCTAGGAGATTTTACGCTTAAAATCAATGACACAGCGGGAATTAGAGATACGGATGATTTGGTAGAAAAAATAGGTGTTGATAAGTCAATTGAACTTGTAAATGAGTCGGATTTAATTCTTGCAATTTTCGATATGTCGAGAGTTTTTGGTGATGAGGATAAAAAAATCCTCGACCTTATCAAGGGGAAAAATGCTATTATAATTCTAAATAAATCAGACCTTGAGGGTAAGTTTAGCGAAAAAGACCTTGATGTTGATGTTCCTATAATAACAACTTCTATGATTTCCCAAATGGGAATAAGGAAGCTAGAAGATACTATAAGGGATATTTTTGATACAAAAGAAATAAATAGAGAGTCAGTTCTTATAACAAATACCAGACACGAAAGGCTTTTAAAAAGTGCAAGGGAGAAGATAAATAATTCTCTAAAAGACATGGAAGCAGGTATTCCTATTGATGCTTGTGAGGTTGATCTATCGTCAGCCTATGAAGATCTAGGACTAATAATAGGAGAGAGTGTGTCAGGAGAGATTATGGATAAAGTATTTAAGGAGTTTTGCGTTGGAAAATAAATATCAAGCAGGATCCTATGATGTAGTTGTTGTTGGTGCAGGTCATGCTGGTTGTGAAGCAGCGCTTGCTGCAGCAAGACTAGGGATGAGGACCTTAGTTTTAACTACTTCAATGGAATCAATAGCAGATATGCCTTGCAATCCAAATATTGGTGGCACAGGCAAGGGCCATATAGTTAGAGAAATAGATGCTCTTGGTGGAGAAATGGCGATAAATATCGACAAGACCTTCATCCAATCAAGGATGTTAAACACATCAAAGGGTCCTGCGGTTCATTCGCTTAGAGTTCAAGCGGACAAAAGAAAATACCACGAAGAGATGAAGAAAGTTCTTGAATCCGAACCCAATCTAGACCTTTTTGAGCAAGAAGTTGACAAGATAAACTACGAGGATGGCAAGATTGTTTCATGTGAAACAGTTCAAGGTGCGATTTATGAAACAAAGGCGATTATAATTTGCACTGGTACTTATCTAAACGGAAAAATATTAATGGGAGATTATGAGAAGGTGAGTGGTCCTCATGGACTTTCTGCAGCAACTTTTTTAACTGATAGTCTAGAAGAGATGGGATTTAATATTCGCAGATTTAAAACTGGTACACCAGCGAGAGTCGATAGAAAATCAATTAACTATGAACAAACAACTATTCAACCGGGTGATAGCGAAGTAATCCCATTTTCTTTTATAAATGAAGGCAAGGATTTTTCTGATAGAAAACAAGAAAATTGTTATTTAACCTATACGACAGAAAAAACCAAGGAAATTATTATGGACAATCTCTTTAAATCGCCGATTTACGGAGGCAAGGTTAAGGGAATTGGTCCAAGATATTGCCCATCTATCGAAGATAAGATGGTTAGATTCCCAGATAGGGATATCCATCAAGTGTTTATAGAACCAGAAGGCTTAACAACTGATGAAATGTACGTCCAGGGAGTATCTTCTTCTCTTCCTCAAGAAGTCCAGATGGAATTTTATAAGACTATAACAGGGCTTGAGGATGTTAAAATTATGCGCCCTGCCTATGCTATAGAATACGACATGATTGACACTAGACAGTTAAAAAGGACTCTAGAAAGTAAAGATTATAGCGGGCTGTACTTTGCAGGTCAAATCAATGGATCATCTGGCTACGAAGAAGCAGCTGGCCAAGGTTTAGTTGCAGGAATTAACGCAAGTTTAAAGATAAAGGGCGAAGATGAATTTATACTCGATAGGTCTGATGCCTATATAGGTGTATTAATAGATGACCTAGTTACAGAAGGTACTAACGAACCCTATAGGATGATGACCTCTAGGTGTGAGTATAGGCTAACTATGCGTCAGGATAATGCAGACCAAAGACTTTCCCAAAAAGGCTATGACCTTGGTTTGGTATCAGAGGAAAGATACAAAAAAATGCTAGAAAAAAGAGCTATGATTGATGGAGAAATTGAAAGACTTAAAAAAATAATGCTTACACCAAAAGAGGAAACAAACAAAGCATTAGAAAATCTTGGCACTACCCAATTAAACAATGGACTCACCCTTTATGATCTATTAAAAAGACCTGAAATTACTTATGATATGACTGAAATTTTTGATCCAGAAAGAGAAAATTTACCAAAATACATCAAGATGAGTGTCCAAACAGAAATCAAATATGAAGGCTATATCAATAAGCAGATGAAAGATATAGAAAAATTTAAAAAGCTAGAAGAGAAAAAATTAAGTCGTGATATTGATTATAGTAAAATCCCAGGACTTAAAAAAGAATCAGCAGAAAAACTTAATGAAATAAAACCTGATTCTATTGGTCAAGCGTCAAGAATTTCTGGCGTTAGCCCAGCAGATGTAAATGTACTTCTAATTAGACTAAAAACAGGAGAGCTTTATGGATAAAAAAGAAATGTATAAAGTCTTTACTGATTATTTGCTGGAAGTAAATGCCCATACAAATCTAACAACAATAACAGATCCTAAAGAAATCGAAATAAAACATTTTAAGGATTCGCTTACAGTTTTAGATTATATAAAGGAAGGCGATAAGGTATTAGATCTTGGAGCTGGGGCTGGCTTTCCCGGAATCCCTCTAAGGATAGAAAAGGATTTTGACCTTACCCTTATAGATTCAGTAAATAAGAAAGTTTCTTTCATGAATGAAACTATAGAAAAACTCAGTATCAAAAATGCAAGAGCTATCCATACCAGAGCGGAAGACTTTGCTAAGAAAAATAGGGAGAGTTTTGATGTTGTAGTTTCACGTGCCGTAGCCAATATGTCAACTTTATCAGAGCTTTGTCTACCATTGGTGAAAGTAGGCGGTTTATTTATCGCCCTTAAAGGACCAAAAGCAGATGAAGAAGTAAAAGAAGCCTCAAATGCACTTGAGATTTTGGGTGGCAAGGTTATAGAAATGAATAATTTTGACCTTGAAGGAAATGATAGATGTAATGTAGTTGTGAAAAAAATAAGATCATGCAAGAAGACTTACCCAAGGGGACAAAACCTATCGAAAAGAAAACCACTATAATGTTTCATATGAAACAGAGGAGGTCTTATGGAAAAATTTAAAAAGATAGTTAAGATTTTTTTTATAATAATTAGCTTTCTTTTAGTAAATATTGCCATTGATGCTATAACAGGTGCTTTTGTGCCTATGGTAGTTTCAATTATAAAAACTGGTGACCCAGCAAATTCATTAGATTATATGGTATATGGACTTTTATTTGGACAGCTGGTTAAGTTTACAATTCTAGTTTTCTATATGGAAAAACGAGACAAAACTTTCAGGATCAAATTAGATAGACCCTATATTCTAAAAGAAAAAATCGAAAAACCAAGCTACCTTGTTGGGATAGGGTTTGGTACAGTTGGATTTGGACTAATACTCACAAATATAATAATGAAGGCGTTTGAAAATACGGACCTTATGAAAGTCGCCATAGACTTGATGGAAAATGCCTTTAAGGGAGAAAGTGCTCTAGATGGGTTAATTATTTTAATAGTTATTGCCCTAGGAGCACCAGTTGTTGAAGAACTTTTATTTAGGGGAGTTCTTTTTGAAGAAATTAATAGAGAGACATCAAAAAAAATGACAATATTTTTAACGGCTTTTATTTTTGGTTTCTATCATTTTAATATAATTCAAACTCCAAACACTTTCTTTATGGGACTCGTCTTGGCATATCTTTATGATAAGATTAAGAGCATAAAAGCTCCTATGATAGTCCACGCTACAAATAATATCATGGCGACTATTCCCTTTATTGATAGGGGACTCAGTATAGAAGGTCTAATCCTTTACGGGATATTTATCATTATTGGGATATATTCATTTAAAACACTTAGGCAAAATGCTTAGGTGTTTTTCTGTTTCACAAAATTAGAATTTGTCACAAATAGGAGTAAAATATAAATAACAAAGTTTCACGTGAAACATTAAGGTGGAAATCATGAAAGCTATTATTTATTCAGTAGGAACTGAAATTTTATTAGGATCAATATTAGATACGAATTCAAAATATATTGCAGCAAGACTTCAAGACTTGGGCATAAACTTATATAAGATGGTAACTGTAGGAGATAATCCCAAGAGACTTTACGATGCCCTTAGAGAAGCTTACGGCAAATATGATTATGTCTTTGTAAGCGGGGGCCTAGGACCAACAGAAGATGATATAACCAAAGAAACTGTGGTAAAAGTTTTGGGTTTAGAAAACGAAATGGTCTTAGACGAATATTCCTATAATGAACTTAAAAAATATTTTGATAACAAGGATAAAGCTATGACTGTAAATAAAAAACAGGCGATTTTTCCAAAATCTGCCACTATCTTAAAAAACAGTCAAGGGACAGCCCCAGGTTGCATAATAGGTGAAAAGACTAAGTATATCTTGATGCCTGGTCCACCAAATGAGATGCACCATATGTTTGAGGAGGAAGTTGTACCAAGAATCTTAACAGATTTAATTATAAAATATGTAAATTGTAAGATTGCCCTCCTGGGTGAATGGGATGTTGCAAGTCGAATCGATTTATCAGGCGAAAATCCAACTATTAGTCCTTATGCCAAAAAATCAGGTGTAGAATTAAGGGTAACAGCAAGTGGTAAATCAAAAGGCGATGTAGAAGCATCTTTAAATAGAGGAGTAGATAAAGTAAAGAAAGCTTTTGGTCCACTATTAATTACAACTGAAGAAAAGTCGCGAGAAAATGTTATAATAGATGAATTAAAATCACGAAAAGAGCATATGTCTACTGCTGAGTCAATTACAGGCGGACTTGTAGCATCTTCTATTATAGATGTTGCTGGAGCAAGCGAAGTAATTGAGGAATCATATATAACATATTCTAATGACGTCAAACATAAATTGCTAAATGTTTCATATGAAACAATAGATAAGTATGATGTGGTAAGCTCGGAGGTGGCAGGAGAGATGGTTGATGGTTTGTATAAGGCTACCGGTTCTAGTTTATGCCTTGCAACTACAGGCTATGCTCATCTAGGAATAGCTTATGGAGCTGTTTTATATAAAGGAAAGAAATATATAAGAAAAATTAAGGTAAAGGGAGATCGAAATAAGGTCAGAAGGGTTATAAAAAATAAGCTTATTGACATGAGTATATTAATTGTGAGAGGTGACTATGAAAACTATATCAATATTTAATCAAAAAGGAGGAGTAGGGAAAACTACATCTGTTGTAAACCTAGCTGTGGCACTTTCCTACTTGGATAAAAAAGTTCTAGTAATAGATATGGACCCACAGGCTAATGCCACTACGGGGCTTGGAATAGATAAGAACAAAATCGATACATCTATCTATGATCTATTTTATATAGTCTCAGATGAAGAAGAGATGAAAAAAATCTTAGCCAAGAATGAAAAAGAAGCTGAAGTAGCAGATGATAAAAAAGAAGAATTAGAAAAAGAAGTAAAAAAAGAAGAAAAAAACAAAAGTGCAGGTAAAAGATTTATAGACCTAACAGGATCTAGCGAAAAAATCATAGAAGAAAAAAGTGAAGAAGTTTCACAAGAAGATATAAAAGAAGAAGCAAAAATCGAAGAAAAAAATACAGAAGCGATAGAAGGCATTGACGAATTTATTATAAAAACAAAATCTGGGGTCGATTTGATAGCGTCAGAAAATTCCCTATCTGGTCTTGAGGTTGAGCTTGTTGACCTTGATCCACTTGAAAGGACAAGAAAATTAAAAGAAATTATTGAAAAAATCAACACACCATATGATTTCATCCTCATAGATTGTCCGCCTTCCTTGGGACTATTATCAATAAATGCCCTTGTAGCAAGCAATTCTATAATTATTCCAATCCAAACAGAGTATTATGCCCTAGAAGGTGTTAGCGAACTTATGAATACCTTTGAACTTGTAAAGGGAAGTTTGAATAAGGATTTGTACGTAGAAGGTGTGCTCCTATCAATGTTTGACAAAAGGACTAAGCTTGCCTATGAGGTAGTTGAAGAAGTTAAGAAATTCTTTAAAGATAAAGTATTTATGACTATGATTCCTAGAAATGTAAAGCTGGCGGAAGCTCCATCACACGGCAAGTCTGCGATAGAATATGATGCTAAAAGTCAGGGAGCAATGGCTTATATAAGTCTTGCATCTGAAATAATTAAGTAGGTGGATTTATGAGTAGTAGAAGATCTTTGGGTAGGGGACTAAGCTCTCTTATACCTGATGTCAAAGAAGAAAAACCACAAGTACAACCGAAAGAATATGGTGAAGATTATTCTAAAATAGCAAGTCTCCCACTAGATGAGATTAGGCCAAGGAAAGAGCAACCAAGAAAAGATTTTGATGAAAAATCCTTGGAAGATTTAGCCTTATCAATAAAAGAATACGGACTTTTAAATCCCATTACTGTAACAAGTGCAGGGGACCACTACGAAATCCTTGCTGGCGAAAGAAGGTATAGAGCTTGTCTATTAAATGAAGCAAAAACCATAGACGCAATAATAAAAGACTATGAGGAAAAAGACGTAGAGGTTTTATCTCTTATTGAAAATGTTCAAAGAGAAGATTTGTCAGCAATAGAAGAAGCTACAGCCTATAAAAAACTTGCAGATGATTATGGCCTTACCCAAGATGAGATAGCTAAAAAAATGGGCAAGTCACGCTCTTATATAGCAAATACTATAAGACTTTTAAAATTAAATGATGAAGAAAAATCTGCCCTAAGTGAGGGGGCCATATCCCCGTCTCAAGCGAGAAGTCTACTATCCTTAAACGCTGGCGAAAAAAGAGATAAGGCTCTAGATGATTATATAAATAAAAAAGCGGTTGTTCGTGATGTAGAAAAAATCTCCAGGGAAGATAAAGAAACTCCAAGAAAAAATTTCATAGACTTAACTGGAAAATCTGAAAAGAAAGAAAAAATAGATAAAAAGGAAGAGGGCGAGAACCTACCAAACCTTGATAGTCTTTTGTTCGATGATTTTGAAGAAAAATTTATGGACAAATTATCAACTAAGGTTGCCATAGAAAAAAACAAGGATACTTATAAACTTGTGATTGATTGTTACTCCATAGAAGATATAGAAAAAATCTATAAAAGGATAGGATATGAAGATTAATGAACTTAAAGTGAGTGATCTTTTAGAGGAAACAAGAAAAGTAAATGCCAAACCAGGCGGAGGAGCAATTGTAATTTTAACTGCTAATTTGGCTGTAAATCTAATCCTAATGATGGATAGGAAAAATTGGGGGGATTTATCAGCTGTAGCAGATGAAAATCGCAAGCTAATAAAAGAAATATCTGATATCCTCACAAAGTGTGCTGATGAAGATGTTTACTATGCGAATCTTTTAATAGAAAAATACAAAAACAAAGAAGAACTAAAAGAAAAAGATTTTATTGATGCTTCAAAACCACAAATAAAGTTAAATACCCTAGCATTAAAAGCTTTGGAGGTATTAGCTTTTTATCTTGATCATGGCAAACGCACCACTCTTACAGATGGGGAGATTGCAAACGAGATGCTTTTTAGTGTAGTCAAATCATCTGTACCTACCATTAAGGTAAATTTAAATGGTGTAAATTATAAGTATAATATAGATGAAGTGCTTAGAGATGCACAAAAATTATATCAACATAATAGAGATATTATAGAAAGAAGGAAAGCTTGACAGGAATTTATGTAGGAATGGGGCTTTTGGCAGTGATTGTTATTTTGCAATTTGCTATGCTAAAAGGACTTCAAGATAGAACTCGTAGGCAGAAACAAAGATACGACCACCTACTTAGAGGAAATGACCCAGATGTAAATATAGAAGAACTTTTAAATAATCTTAATGACCAGATAGAATCATCTCACAAGGAGCTTAGAAATATAAACAGAACAGCCGCAGATGCCAAGGATACAACTATGGGCGCAGTATCAAATATGGCAGTAGTTCACTTTGATGCCTTTGAAGGTCAATCCAGGGAATTATCTTTTGCCCTTTGTATGTTAGATAATTTTCATAATGGAATAATTCTTACAAGCCTTTATGGAACTGATGGTTCAAATGTTTATTTAAAAGAAATTGTAAACGGTTCTTGTAAGG
>QWCE01002429.1_pt1 | contig 25935 bp, 23 predicted proteins | sample 1972531 | NCBI WGS metagenome assembly QWCE01 (sample SAMN09866716, study PRJNA288562) | Human gut metagenome isolate term4_stool, whole genome shotgun sequencing... | reverse complement strand
TAATTTCTTTTGTAGTTCTTCTCTTTTTACTTCAGAGTCTTTTCCTGCGACAAAGGTGCCAAGTCCTTGCCTTGATTCAACAAAGCCTTCTTCTTCCAATTCATCGTAAGCTTTTTTTACTGTCAAAATGCTTACCTTTAAGTCTTTGGAAAGAGTCCTCACAGAAGGAAGCTGTTCTCCTTCTTCAACCTTATTTTTTAAAATATTTTCTTTAATTGCATTTTTTATCTGCTCATAAAGAGGAATAGCAGAACCATTTATTAAAATAATTTTCATTATGCCTCCTTGTTATATAACACTATATAACACTCTATAACACTTGTCAATTTATTTCCTGTAAAATTTTATTTACAAGTTACCTATTAATTTTTGGTATAATAATTTAAAAGGAGCTATTTTATGAAAAATAATAGTGATTTAACTTCTAAAAAAATTAATACTGCTTTTATAATTTTTGCCATTTTAATAATATTTTTTACTACTTTTTATAATGTAAAGATAATAAAGCCTGATGCCTATGTAACTATGGACCCTCTCACAATTCAGTTTCACTTCACTGGCTACGATGGATCTGGCAAGGCAGAGATAGAAATTTTAGAATATCCTAAAATTGTAAGTATAAAAAATGAGAAGGACAGAGATGATATAGAAAAAATCCTTCACAATCCAAGTATTGAGTGGAGCAAAAATGAAAATTTGAGAAATGGAGAAGAAATTTTTTATTATATTAGATATCCAGACACAGGAAAATATAATAAAGAATTTGATAGAGAATATGGAAGTACTGGGACAAAAGTTCAAGACTTGATTCCCAGAAACTAATTTTAAATTTTGGAGAAAATTTTGAAAAAGAAAAAGAAAATTATGATACTTGTTTTATTACTTATTTTTATTCCAATTATATACAGCTTAAATACAAAAAATCCTCCTGGCACCAACGTATCCAGCGATTTTAAGGATGCTGACTGCAAGTTTTTATATGACTTGACTTATATTAAGGATGGAAAGAGGATTCATGAGCAGGAAATTTTTAAGCGCGAGATGGAAACTATAAAAAATGCCAAAAAATTTCTAATGATTGATTTTTTCCTCTACAATGATGACTATGACAAGTCCATGGACTTTCCAAATCAAGTGGAAGAAATGACAGACCTTTTAGTGGCAAAGAAAAAAGAAAATCCTGACATGCCAATTTTATTTGTAACAGATCCCATAAATAATTTTTACGGTGCCTACGAAGAAAATAATTTAAAGAAGCTTCGAGAAAACGGAATTGACCTTGTCGTCACTGACTTAAATAAAATGCGTGACTCCAACCCTCTTTTATCTGGCGGCTATAGGGCTTATGTAAAATGGTTTGGCACATCTGGTAATGGCTGGATAAGAAACTTTTTTGACAAAGAGGGAGAAAAAGTAAATGTGAGGTCAATTTTAAAGCTAGTAAATTTTAAGGGCAACCACAGAAAAGTTGTCATTTCAGAAAAGGAAGCCATAGTTGCCTCTGCAAATCCCCACGACCCTTCTGCTTATCACTCTAATGTCGCTCTTGTCTTTCGAGGCAGAGCCATGGAAGATTTGATTAAGTCTGAGTCTATATTTTTTGACAAATTACCTGACGCAATAGAAAATTTTAAGGCAGAAGATGTCACTTCTCCTTACAAGCTAAAAGTCATCACTGAAGGAAAAATCTTTGAAGAAATTTATAAAAATATAAGGGAGACAAAAAAGGGCGACGAAATAAATCTTGGCATGTTTTACCTTTCAGAATTTAGGATTTTAAAAGCCCTTGGCGAAGCAGCAGAACGCGGCGTCGATGTAAAAATTATAGCTGATTTAAACAAAGATGCCTTTGGTCTCGAAAAAAATGGGTCGCCAAATAGACCTGCCCTCTCTGAATTAAAAGAGGACTATAAAGATATAAATATTCGCTGGTATCAAACTTCTGGTGAGCAGTTCCACACAAAATTTATTTATTTTAAATTCAAGGACAAAAATCCCCTTGCTATACTTGGTTCTGCCAACTACACAAGGAGAAACTTGGATAACTATAACTTGGAGACAAACCTTGCTCTTGAAATGGAAAAATCTTCTAACATTCCAAGAGAAATGGATAAATATTTTGAAAGACTTTGGAATAACGAAGGCGGGGACTACACCCTTCCTCTTGAAGATCATTATGAAAAGAGATTTTTCATGAGAATACTTTGGAAGATTCAAGAAAAAACTGGTCTCTGCACTTGGTAAAATAAATTTATGCACAAAAAATCACGGTAAAACCTACCGTGACTTTTTTATTTGTCCACTATATACTTTATCTCTGAAATTAAATCATCATCAGATAAAAGACAAGCCCCATCATATTTTCCAAGACTTCCATATAAAGAATAGTGAAATTTTTTTGTGTTTATATCTCTTTCTGAGTCGTACATACAAAAGACTAATTATTTCTTTTAACTTTTCTTCATTATCCTCAGAAGAAAAAATTTCTCTAGTTTTCATATTTTCTTCGTCAGAAACTACTTCCACAGACAAAGTCTCAAACTTATATGCTTCTCCAGTGGAAAATTTTATTTCATGACTTTCCTCCTTCTTGCAAGCTGTAAGAAAAATTAAAAGTATAAATATAAATAATAATTTTTTAAATTTCATAAAAACCTACTTTGACAACTTATTTATTATAGTGTTGATCTCTTCGATTTTCTCGTCAATTTCTTCCTCACTCTTGGAGTAAGAATCTTTCACGCAGCCCCTAAGGTGTGCTGTCAGGACATCCTTATTTATATTTTTTAGGATGGAAATTGACGCCATAAGCTGGTTGGATATATCTAGGCAATACCTGTCCTCTTCTACCATTTTTATAAGACCATCAATTTGTCCCCTGACAGTTTTTAATTTCCTCAGCTGCACATCTTTTTCTGCTCTCATTTTTCTATTTTTGCAGAGTAGCCTGCGCCTTCCACTGCCTTTATAAGAGAGTCATCTGAAACTTCTTTGTCCATTTTTACTTCTGCTCTTTTTTCTTCAAGCTTTACATCGGCTTCCCTTACGCCTTCTAGCTTTTCAAGTGCTTCTTTTACATGAGCTACACAGTGCATACAAGACATTCCTTCAACATTTAAAATTTTTTCCATACTATCTTCTCCTTTATTTTTAATAATTTTATAACCTGCTTCTTCCACTGCTTTTTTTATTTCTTCAGCAGTTATTCCACTATCGACAAATTTTACTGTGCCATCTTCGTGCTTAGCAAGGACATTTTTTGCCTTTCTAGTTTTTTCCAGGGCTTCGCTTACTCTTTTTTCGCAGTGCTCACACATCATGCCTTCTACTTTTATTGTAGTTAGCTTATTTTCTTCTTTTTTTTCATTTTCTTCGTGAAGATTTTTTATGCTTTTAGAATTTTTTTCTTCATGAAGAATTTTTTCATTTTCATGATTTTTTCCTTCTAAAGAATTTATACCCCTTGGCTTAAATCTTCTAAGCCTTAGTGCATTATTAACAACAAAAACTGAAGACATGCTCATGGCAAAGGCGCCAAACATTGGCGATAATTTTATTCCAAAGTGAGGATATAAAAGACCTGCCGCAAGGGGAATTCCAATTGTGTTGTAGAAAAATGCCCAGAATAAATTTTCCTTTATATTTTTTATTGTGACGCTGGAAAGTTCAAGGGCAGAGACAACATCTAAGAGGTCTGATCTCATTAAAACCACATCTGATGACTCTATTGCCACATCTGTGCCATGACCTATTGCCATACCAATGTCAGCCTTGGCAAGAGAGGGCGCGTCATTTATTCCGTCGCCAATCATGAGGACCTTGTCGCCAGATTTTTGTAAGTCATCAATTTTTTTATTTTTTTCATCTGGAAGTAGACCTGCAAAAGTTTCGTCAACTCCAATTTCTCTTGCTATGGCTTCTGCTGTCTTTTCGTTGTCACCAGTAAGCATAATTATTTTTTTGCCCATGGCTTTTAAAAGAGCAATGGCATCTTTGGAGCTTTCCTTTGGAAGGTCCTTTACAGAAATTATTCCAATGACTTCACTTGCATTGGCAAAGTACATGGAAGTCTTGCCCTCTTCTGCAAGTTTTTCTGCCTTCCTTTCATAGTCCTTTATATCAATCTTTTCCTCTTCCATAAATTCTCTGTTGCCAGCAAAATATTTTTTGCCTCCTAAGTTTGCACTTAGACCTCTGCCGCTAACTGAATTGAAGTTGGTGATTTCTTCTAAGTCTATATCATTTTCTTTTGCGTAATTTATAATTGCTGAAGCAAGTGGGTGTTGTGAATTTTTTTCAATTGATGCAGCAATTTTTAAAAATTCATCTTGGTCTAAGTCTGTAAGAATGTCTGTAAGCTTTGGCTTTCCTTCAGTAATTGTGCCAGTCTTATCCATAACAATGGCATCAATCTTGTGAAGATTTTCCAAAACTTCTGCATTCTTAAAAAGTAGTCCAAAGTCTGCACTTTTTCCCGTTGCCACCATTATGGAAACTGGCGTTGCAAGACCAAGGGCGCAAGGACAAGAGATTACAAGAACTGAAATTGCAAAGTTAAGATCATTTTCAAAGCCGTAGCCAAGGCTCGCCCAAATTATAAAAGTAAGGGCAGAAATAATTAAAACTGCTGGCACAAAAACGCCTGCGATTTTATCTGCTAATTTTGCAATGGGAGCCTTTGATTCATTTGCCTGGTCAACTAATTTTATTATCTGAGAAATTGTTGTGTCCTCGCCAACTTTTTCTGCTATGAATTTAAAGGACCCCGTTGTGTTAATAGAGGCAGAGATAACTCTGTCGCCTACTGACTTTGAAACTGGAATAGATTCGCCAGTTACTGCAGATTCATCAAGGGAAGATGTGCCCTCAATAATTTTCCCATCAACTGCAACAGCTTCTCCTGGTCTTACCATTATTACATCGCCAACTTTTACATCTTCAATATTTTTTTGAACTTCTTCATTATTTTCAAGGACTGTAGCTGTTTTTGGCGCAAGATCCATTAATTTCGATAGAGAAGATCTAGTTTTGTTTTTAGATTTTTCTTCAAGATATTTGCCAAGAGTTATTAAAGTCAAAATCATGGCAGAAGATTCAAAGTACAAATTTTTTCTGTATACATCAACTAAATCCAAGTCGCCATGACCAAAGCCATAAGCCATCATATAAATTGCAAAAATCCCATAAATAAGAGCTGCAGCAGAACCTATGGCAACTAGAGAGTCCATGTTGGGCGCCCTGTTTTTTAGTCCCCTAAAACCAGAGATGTAAAAGTCTCTATTTATATAGACTACTGGTAGTGCCAAGAGAAATTGTGTGAAGGCAAAAATTATTGCCCCTTCTCTTCCGTGAAAAATCATAGGACTTGGAAGATGGACCATGTGACCCATGGCTACATACATAAGGATAAGCATAAAAACTAGAGAAGACACAAGTCTATTTTTTAAATGCCCTTCTCTGTCTTCTTTTTTATTTTCTCCTGAAATTTTTTCGCCAGCCACTTTGGCACCGTAGCCAATTTTTTCAACTGCACTAATTATTTTTTTATCATTAACTTTATTTTCATCGTAAGATACTTTCATTGAGTTGGTCATGAGATTTACATTTGCATCACTTACGCCATCAAGTTTTTTTACAACCTTTGTGACATTGGCGACGCAAGATGCACAAGTCATGCCACTTACATCAAATTTCTTTTCCATATTACCTCCCATACCCCCCTAGGGGTGTTCCTTATTATTATAATAACACCATAAGAAATTTTTTACAAGTTTTTGTTAGGACTTCTTAATATCTTTAGAAAATCACATAATTTTTCTTGTTTTTATGGGAAAGCAATTATTTTCTATGGGATAAGTTTACTTACAAATAAAAAGGATAAGAGTTTAATCTTATCCTAAAAAAATTATTTTTTTGTATAATAAGTTGCCTTTCCAACTCCATGTCTATCAATTATATCTTTTTCTAACAATTCTTTTAGAGACTTTTCTACAGATGACTTACTAATTGCTGGAGCAAGTTCCATGATTTCACTCTTGGTAAATTTTCCAATTTTTTTGTCAATAGCATTTAAAACTTGATCAAGGGCTGATAACTTTGTATCGAAAATATTTACCCTATCTTCAAAATCTCTATAGGCAGCAAGTATAATAGCCAAAATATATTTTATGAAATATGTTGGATCTTCACTATTTTCGTGCCAATTTACACCACTTTTCTCTAGGGCAATATAGTAATTTGTCTTAGTTTTTTCTATTTTTTCTTCAAGACTTATATATCTTCCTACAACATATCCTAACTTGTATAACAACAAAGTTGTTAGAAGCCTTGACATCCTTCCATTTCCATCGTTGAAAGGGTGAATGCACAAGAAGTCCTGGATAAAAATTGGAATTAGTATTAGAGGGTTTATTTCTCCCTTGTCAATTTCTCTATTGTACTCTTGGCAAATTTTTTCAATTGCTTGTGGAGTTTCAAAGGGGTCAAGAGACCTAAACCTAACTATTGTCTCTCCATCTTTTTTTGTTTCTGAAATATAATTTTGTGAATTTTTATATTTTCCACCAATTGATTTATTTGAAAATTTGTAGAGGTCTCTATGAAGTTGCAAAATTATTTTTGAATTTATTGGGATATAATCAAAAGATTCATGAATTGTAGATAGAACTTCCTTGTACCCTAGAATTTCTTCTTCATCTCTATTTTTGGGAGCAACTTTTTTCTTGACTAAATCCCTTATTCTAGAGTCAGTTGTTCTTATTCCCTCGATTTCATTAGAACTTTGAGTACTCTGTATAATGGCAAGTTCTACGAGATTATTAAGAACTGTAGGCTTCTGACTTAAGTATAATTCTTGTCTTCCCTTATACTCGCTAATTTGTGAAATATAATTTAAGATTTCTGCATCCCACTTTTTTTCTTTTAATAAACTGTAATCAAATTTGCGCATAAAAACCTCCTATTCGCATAAATTATACCATATTTATGCGTAAAAAATATTTTTATGGGCAAATTTTTCTAGTAAATAAAAAGACTGTAAAATAAAATTCACAGTCTTTAAAAGTTATTTAACTTTTAAATTTTTATAAATCCAAAGGCTTACATCTTAAATAAAATTTCATTTTCGATGTAAATATGTCTTCTCATGTCCTCGTCAAGTTCTCCCATAAGCTTGTTGAGTTCCTTGATTTCTGGCTCTTCTGCATTCATTTTGTAGTCACGAGTTAAATATTTTATCCTGTCAAAAAGTCCAATAGTTTTTTCGTGTTCTGCAAGAAGATTTTCAAAGTCAACATTTTTTCCTGCCAAGGCATCCTTAAATTCAAACTCTTCTTCGCTGGAGAAGTGGGAAACAAGCTCTGCCTTAATTAATAAAAGGACTTCATAAATTACAAAGAGTTGTTCTCCTCTTTCTCTGTAATATTTTTTTATTGCTCCCCTAAATATTTCGTCGATTTTTTCAGTTGTTGCCAGTTCATAAGGGTGAATTTCGTCAACAATATAGTGAATAAGCTCTTCCTTGTTCATCTTTCTAACTCTATCCATGTCCTTAAAATTAGACTGACCCTCAACTCTTTTTATAAAGGCATCACAATTTTCACCAAGAGATTTTAAGGCATCCTCTAAACTTTCCATGGCTATAAAATCATATTCTGCGCCAAGTTTTTGAAGTTCTTGTAAAACTTTTGGATTTTCCATTACTGCAGCTTCAACTGTCATATTTCTTTCTAACATAATTCCTCCTATTATTTAATAGATTTTAAAAAACCTCTCACATCTTCTTCACTTGTTCTATAATTTGTAACAAGTCTAATTATTGACTCTTTCTCATTATCTATTTCAAAAATATTTTCTTTTTTTAATCTTTCAATTTCCTCTGGATTTGACTTAATAAAAATTTGGTTGGACTCACCAAAAAGTGGCTCTCTATTCATTTCTTTTAGACCATCCACAAGAAGTCTTGACATATCATAGGCTCTCTTGGCATTTTTATAATATAAGCCATTTTGAAATAAGACCTTAAAGGATAGACCAATTAAGAAGGATTTTGCCATCATGGCTCCTCTTTGTTTTAAGTAATATCTAAAGTCCTTCTTCAAATTTTCATCTAAAATAACTAGGGATTCGCCAAAAATTGCCCCGTTTTTTGTGCCGCCAATGGAAAAAATGTGTGAATACTTTGCATAATCAGATAATTTTGTATTATTTGCAGCCATGGCATGAGCAATTCTCGCACCGTCAATGTATAAGTATAAGCCTTCTTCGGTGCAAGTTTCATAAATTTCTCTAATTTCATCAAGAGAGTAAACTGTGCCAACTTCTGTAGTTTGTGAAATGTAGACAACTTTTATCTTTACATCGACTTCTCCAGCTTGATTTTCCACTAAATCCTTTATGTCCCTTGCCCTTAATTTGCCATCAGAAGTTTTTATTGTCACAACTTTATGTCCCGTTGCTTCAATTGAGCCCGTTTCGTGATGAGTTATGTGACCAGTGGATGCAGATAAAACTGCCTCGTAGGGCCTTAGAGCAAAAGTCGTCGCCAAAATATTTGTGGCAGTGCCGCCAGAAATAAATTCAATGTCTGCATCTCTATCTATTTCTTTTAAAATTAATTCTCTTGCAGAATTTGAAATTTCATCTAGTCCGTAGCCAGAAATTTTTTCGTCAAAAATTTTATTTATCTCGTCATAAATTTCTCTTGAACCAAAATCATTGTAATCATTTCTAAAATTATTCATAACTCACCTCATTTTATTCTTACCCAATATTATATATTAAATGTAAAAATTTTAGCAAATAGGGTACAATAGGAAAGAGGTGTTTAAATGAACAGTCATGGTGCAAATGTTTTTGAAATTGCAAAAAACAATGGCATAAAAATAAAAGACATAAGGGATTTTTCTTCAAATATAAATCCTCTAGGTCCCAGCAAAAAAGCTCTTAGTGAGCTAAAAGATAATTTAAATTTACTTTCTAGCTACCCCGATGTAGACTATATAGATCTTAGAAATTCTATTTCAAATTATGTAAATTGTAATAGCGAAAATATTGTCCTTGGACTTGGATCTACAGAAATTTTAAAGGATGCAATAAAATTTTTTGCTCCAAAAATTTCTATGATATTATCGCCTTGTTACTCTGAATACGAAAATGAACTTAGAAAAATAAATTCAAAAATAATTGAATATAATTTAGAGGAAAAAAAGGATTTTAAAATTGATTTAGATGAGCTTATAAAAACTATAAGAGAAGAAAAAGTTGATTTTTTAGTTTTTGCAAATCCCAATAATCCCACTGGCACAATTTTAAGTGCAAGGGAAATAGAAAAAATTTTAAAAGAAACTTCCGCAAAAATTTTGGTGGATGAAACTTATATTGAATTTACAGATATGTCAATTTATTCTTCCACAAAATTAATTGACACTTACAAAAATCTTGCAGTTGTTAGGGGGACATCAAAGTTTTTTGCCCTTCCTGGCATAAGACTTGGCTACGGACTTTCCTCTGATGAAAATTTTTTAAATTATTTTAAAAATAAAGAAGTCCTTTGGCAAGTAAATTCTGTTGCAGAAATTTGCGGCAAGGTCATGTTTTCTGATGAAAAATATATTGAAGAAGTTTTTAATTTTATTACTTCAAGGAGAAATTACATATTCAGTGAAATTTCTAAAATAAAAAATTTAAAGCCCTATGAAAGCTTTGGGAATTTTATTTTAATTAAGATTTTAAGGGGTCCTAAGGCAGGAAAACTTCGCGAAAAACTTTTAGAGAAGGGCCTCGTAATACGTAATTGCAAATCTTTTAATAATTTAGATGAAAATTATTTTAGGATCTGTCTTTTAAAAGATGATGACAATGAAAAACTTATAAAAAATCTAAAGGAAATTTATAGGAGTGAATAAATTGAATAAAAATTTGAAAAGAAATAAAACTAAAAAAATAAAAAAATTATTTGCTACTTTTCTTCTCATCCCAACACTTTTAATTCCGAGTTTTGTATCTGCAGCTGCTCCTTCTCTAATAGATCTTAAAGTAAATAATATAAAAATTGCAGAGAAGCAAAATACCTTAAATAAAAAAATAGAAGAAGCTCAAGAAATAAAATCAAAAAAAAATATTGAATCACAAGATAAAAATCCAATTTTTAGCTCATGGGCGGCTGAGGAACTTAATCAAGCTCAGTTTATGGGTCTTTATCCTGCAAAAAATTTTTTTGATGGGAGAGATTTTACAAAAGCAGCAACACTTGATGATGCTAAGACTTGTTATAAGCTAGCTAAAGAAAAAATTGAGTCTAAAGGTATTTCTACAGCTGGCGATTTTTCTTTTAAAGATTTAAGTCGAGCTGAAATTTTAAATTCGATTTCAAAACTTTTAGGGGACGAAAAATTTGAAATAAAAAATTTAAGAGCTGCAAAAATATTTTTAGGTCCAGCTGATGAAAAATATTTAAATTCAAAAATTCCTCTCCAAGAGATGATTTCTTTATATTCAAGAGCTGTTAATAAAGTTTTGCAAGATAAGGGCAAGGTTTCTAAGGGTTTTTTCTATGAAGTAAATAATAAGGGCAATAAAATTTATATGTTGGGCTCCATTCATGTTGGCAATAGCTCCCTTTATCCCATAGATGAAAATATAATAAAGGCCCTAAAATCTTCTGAAAAAATTTATATGGAAATAGATTTGTCAAATAGAGAAGAAGCAAAAAAGATGCGTCAAAAAATTTATTATGATGATGGCAAAAATTTAAAAGATGATTTAGGTGAGGAACTTTACTCTAGAGTTTTAAAAATATTTCAAGGCTATGGTATGGAAGAAGACCAGGTAAAAATTCTTAGACCTTGGGCTATTTATAACACCATGGCATCTGATCCAAAGGGAGAGTCTCCTAAGGGAAGTTTTGGAGTCGAATCTTATTTTTTGGCACTGAGCTTATTAAATAAAATTGAAATTGGTGAACTTGAGTCCATGGAATTTCAATCAAATATTCTTTCAAGTTTTGACAAGAAAACTTATGTAGAAATGATTGAAAATCTCACTGCTGAAATTGAAAAAAATGGCTACAAAAATATAAATTCAGGTCTTTACACTTTACTTGATGCTTGGCAAAATGGCGACAGAGATAAAATGAAATCAATTTTATCTTTAAAGGGTGACGAGGCATCAGAAAAATTTAACGAAGCTATTTTAGATGAAAGAGATGAAGGCATGGCTAAAAAAATTGACGCAATGCTAAAAAAAGATGGCAAAAATACTTACTTTATCCTAATAGGTTCAGCACATCTTGTTCCTGAAAATTCTGTAACGGGAATATTAAAGAACATGGGTTATAAGGTTATAGAAAAATAAATCAAAAAAGACGAGAAGTTAATCTCGTCTTCTTTTTACTTTAAATATTTTATAGCATATTTTACAAAATACTCTACTCCAAGTTTTAAAGCATCTTCATCAATGTCAAATTTTTCATTGTGTTGAGCTATCTTTCCTTTTTTGCCTGCACCACCTAAAAGTAAAAAGCAACCAGGTATATTTAATAAATATTTTGCAAAATCTTCGCCGCCCATAAGTTGAGGGTAATCTTCGATAAATCCATCTTTAAATACTTCTTTTGCAACTTCTATTCCCATTTCAGTTGATTCTTTTTCATTAACTGTGGCAGGAGTTCCATCATGATAGTCTAATTTTATTTCAGCTCTAGTAGTTATTGCTACGCCTTCTAAAACTCTTTGCATTTCACTTTTATACTTTGATCTAAGATCGTTATTAAAGGATCTTGTAGTGCCTTCAAGATGAGCAGTTTCTGGAATTACATTTTTAGAATTGCCAGAATTAAAAGCAGTTACACTTATTACTTGTGGTTCAAGTGGGTCATTTTCTCTTGATACAATTGTTTGAAGCGCATTTACCACCATACTTCCAGCAACAATAGGGTCAATTGACTTATGAGGACTTGCTCCATGACCACTTATTCCCTTTATATAAATATCAAAAGTATCTGCAGAAGCCATTATTGGTCCTTCATTCAATGATGCACTTCCTGAATCTATATCTCCCCATATATGAAGTCCTATAATTCTATCAAGGCTTTTTATTTCAGGAACTTGAGATAAATATTTTGCCCCAGAGTCTTGAATGTATTCTTCAGCTGGTTGGAAAATTATTAATATTTCTCCCTTAAATTCATCTTTTAATTCATTTAAAATTTTTGCAGCTCCTAATAAAATTGAAATGTGAGCATCATGACCACAGGCATGCATTACGCCTTCATTTTTTGATGCAAAAGAAAGACCTGTCTCTTCTTTAACTGGTAGAGCATCAATATCTGCTCTAATTCCTAGCCTTTTCCCTTCGCCCTTGCCCTTAATGTGACCAATTACTCCTATGTCTTTTACAAGTTCATAGGGTATATTCATTTCTTCCAATTCTTTTCTAATTCTCTTTGAAGTATTTACTTCCTCCCAAGATAATTCTGGATTTTCATGAAAATATCTTCTCAAATTTATAACATAATCTTTGTTTTCATTTATTTTATCAATTAAATTTTTCATTTTTCACCTCTTAGAATGGTCCATAATTTATTTTTACTGCTACTACTAATGCTATAAATGAAACAACAAATAATATTAACATTAATTTCCAAATAAATTTATACCATCTGTTTAAAGGAATTTTTGCAATTGTTAAGAACATTAGCAAAGTTCCACTTGTAAACCATAAACTATTTGTAAGACCGTCGCCTATTTGAAAAGCTAAAATCATAGTTTGTCTTGTCATTCCTACTAAGTCAGCTAAAGGAATTAATATTGGCATTAGAGCCGTTGCCTTTGCTGAACCTGATGTTATAAGTCCATTAAATAAGGCAATAACAAAAGTAACTGCAATAGGAGTAGAAATAGGTCCCATAAGCTTAAGTGGTTTTGAAACTGCATTTATTATTGGATCTATAACAGCACCAGTTGTAAGTACCCATTGAATACCTCTCGCTAAACCAATTACTAATGCAGGTCCAAGGCCATCCTTTGCACCAGAAATAAATCCATCAATAACTTCATTTATATTCATTCCATTAATAATTCCGCCCATAACTCCTGCAAAGAAAAATGCTGCGCCAAGGTCATTCATTGACCAACCCTTTGAAGATACTCCAACAATTGCTGCAACAAAAGTTGCTAAAAATACAAGAAGTGAAAGTTTTTGTCTTCCAGTCATTTTTTCATTTAAGGTTTCTGAAAAATCAATTCTAAATTGCGAATCGTCTATACCTTGCATAATGGAATTAGATTTATCTTTTTTTACTTTTCTAGCATATCTTAAAACATAAAATTGCATTATTATGTTGAAAATTATAAGTAAAATTAATCTAAAAGAAAAACCTGAAAACATTGGAAGCTGTGCAACTTCGTGAGAAATTCCAACAGTATAAACACTTGATGGAGAAACAGAAAAACTTATCATATCAACCATTGCTGATGCTGCTATTGCAGTCATAACATCATAACCCATTGCAAGGCAAAGTGATATTATTATAGGAATAAAAGGAACTATTTGCTCATTCCAGCCTAAAAATCCTCCTAAACAGCCAAACATAATCATTATTAATGAAAGTATCTTTTCGCTTCCAAATTTATCTGCCTTAGATAAAAGTGCTGAAACTAATTTGTTAATAGCATCAGATCTCTTATATATTTCGATACAACCAGCTACCATCATAACTACAAACATCATTGATGCTGAAGCAGTTAATCCTTCTGGTATAGCTTGGAAAATCGCTTGAGGTTTTAAATAAACTTTAGGAGTGCTGTGGAAAGAATCTGGTATAACAGTTACAACTCCATTAATTTCTTCTCTACTAAATTCCCCTGATGGGATTATTAAAGTTAGAAAATAACAAAAAACAACTACTAAAAATATAATTACAAAAGCATCAAATTTTATTTTTTTCTTTTCTCTTAACTTATTCATTTTCTTCTCCTTTCAATTTATTTTCCAATCATTTCCCTTAAAATTACTTCGTCAGTTTCTTTCATGCCTTCTTTTGCTATGTGTCCAACAGTTTTTATCATGTCATCAACATCATCTTTTACAATTCCATCTCCAGACTTAAAAGAATTTCCTTCCTTAGCTTGCTTGTAAGCAAGAAAAGACATTTTTAAACTAGATGCAATTTTTATTGCACAAGATTCCTTGGCACCATCACAGATAATTCCTGAATTTGTGGCAAGTGCATTTTTGAGAATTTCTTTTATAAGTTTTTCATCTTCATCTTTCATAAAAGAAAGCCCACAAATAGATGCTGCAGCAGCAGAGACAACTCCGCAATAAGCAGAAAGTTCTCCAATCCCTTCTTTTAAATAAAGCCCAATTAAATTCGCAAAAATAAGAGATCTATATAACTTATCCTTATCAATATTGTGATCTTTAGCGTAAATAATTATTGGAACAGAAACAGTAATTCCTTGATTTCCAGATCCTGAATTTATTACAACAGGTTTTTCACAACCTGACATTCTGGCATCTGAACCGGCAGCAGCATAAGCAACTAACTTTTCATTGTAATTATCTTTTGCATCTTCCAAAACCATTTTTCCAATATTTGCACCCCAAGGATTTTCAATACCCTCTTTTGCAATATCATAATTGTAGTTGATTTCTTTATCTAAAACGTCTATTATACTCTCATAATTTCCATTTTTTGCAAAATCATAAATTTTATCAAAGGACAAGTCAATTTTATCCTCTTCTTTTTCTTCTTCATCTTTTTTTTCAAAGATAATTTCATCATTTAAGCTCTCAAAAATAATGTTAGTGTGATAATCTTTTATAACAACGCGAGATTTTTTAGCTCCCTTCTCCATAATTATGTCTATGTATAGGCCCTTAATTTCGTGAACAAGTTCAATATCAACTAGACCATTTTTTATCAAATCATCTAAATACTCCAACTTACTTTTGTCAACATCAGATAAAACTTCAAGTTTTTTCTTATAATCTCCAAGAAAAGCACCAGCAGCAAGAGAAATTTCAATTCCCTTTCTTCCATCAGTTCCTGGAACCTTGACGCTATTTACATTTTTAATCATATTGCCCGATAACTTTGCCGTAATTTTTTCAGGATCTTCTCCCAAAATTTCTCTAGCACGGCTGGCAGCAAATGCCAAAGCTATGGGTTCGGTACAGCCAAAGGCGGCTACCATTTTTTCTCTTAAAAAAATATTATAGTCCATAAAATCCTACCTTTCTTCCACGCTTTACCATACTATATCAAATCGTTTTCATTATTGCAAATTTAAGGAATTTTCTTCAAAAGAAAATTTTTTCTTTAAATTTTTCTTCTGAATAGAATTTACAATCTTTAAAGGGTATAATTTTATATAAGGATAGATAAGATTAATATTTTTAATAAATATTGATTGTTAAGAAAATTTAGGAGCAAATATGAATATTGACATTAATCTTGAAATTGGTCGAAAAATTAAATCTTATAGAAAAATCAAAAATATGACCTTAGAAGAACTTTCAAATAAAATTTATAAAAGCACTTCTACTATTTCCAAATATGAAAATGGTCAAATAAAAATTGATGTTGAAAGTCTTTATTTGATTGCCCAAGCCTTTGACATAAACATAAACAATTTACTTTACATAGAAGACGAATATATTTTAGACAAGGGTAAAGATTTTTTGCCTGCATTTTTTAGTAATACTGCAAAGTTTTATACTTATTTTTATGATGGAAGAATCAATAAAGTTGTAAAAAGTAAACTTAATATTATATCAAAGATAAATAAGAACACTTATAAGGTTTTAATGTATATGAATTATGAAGATGTAAAATATTATCAAATTTGCGAAAATACTTATACTGGAATTATTGAACATTACGATGCAAAGAGCAATATACTACTTACTAATAGGGATACACCTATGGAAAAGGCAAGTATTCAAATTTTAGCTTCTTATTTAGATGAAGAAACCAAATGGGGACTTTGGACTGGCTTTTCTTCAAGACCAATGATGCCTGTTTCTTTTAAAATGCTATTTTCAAAGAGAGAATTAAAAGTCAATAAGGATTTAGAAGACCACCTTAAAATTTCACGTGAAGATATTCGTTTTTTAAAACTTTATAATATGCTATCTACTATCTAATAATTTGTATTTTTATTGTACTGCAGTTCATTAATGATGGAGTTTATTATTTAATGGTGTATAATTAAATTAATGAAAGGCTTTAGTTTATATTGAGGATTAAAAATTGAGTAAAGATAAAAAAAATATTTTAGTTTTTATAATAATTATCTTTTTATTTTATGGATGTCTTCATTTACTTGGCATAACTTGTCCAATTAAGGCTCTTACTGGCATATCTTGCCCTGGATGTGGTATGACTCGAGCTTATTTAAGTCTACTTAAACTTGACTTTTCAAAGGCTTATTACTATCATCCTCTATTTTTACTTCCAGTTATTGCTTTAATTTTTTATATTTTTAGAAATCATTTTTCAAAAAATTTTTTAAAGTTATTGACCTATATATTTATAATTATGTTTTTAATTGTATATTTTATGAGGATGTTGGATCTAAAGGATAGCATTGTTGTTTTTAGACCCTACGAGTCTATAATTTATAAAATTTTTATTTATTTTAAAAATTTATTTTAGAAGAGGTGAATTATGTATTGTATTAAATGTGGTAACAAACTTACAGAAGATATGAATTTTTGTGACCATTGTGGCAGCCCTGTTCCAAAAAGTCCATCTGTTGAAGAATTTAAGGCTCCTATAATAGAAGAGGATCCTATGGATTTGGTGCCTGATGAATTTGACAAAAAACCTTCTGAGTCTAAGGACTTAATTAAGAAAGAGGAAAAGATTTTTGAAGAAGAAATTAAAGAGGAAAAAGTAGAAATAGTTGAGCCTCCTGAAATCATAGAGCCTTTAGAGGAAGTTGAAATTGTAGAAGTTCCTGAAATTATTGAAAGTTCAAAAGAGGAAACTGAATTTCCAAAACTTGAAGTTCACAAGGATATAGTTATTCCAGAAGAAAAATCTAAGGACCTTGAAGAAAAAAAAGAAGATGTAATGTCAAAGGCTGAAAAAAAGGAAGAATTTAAGGATAGATATTTTTATCAAGAAAATCGCGATGATAAAAATTATAGCACATCTCAGGTAAAACAAATTCCAGAAAAAGCTGTAAATGTAGTTGCAATTATTTCAATGGTCGTAATTGGTCTTTGTTCACTTGGAGCAATAATTAACTTGATACAAGGGTTTTTCTATATTTTTGGAGGTGTTCTATACTAATGTACGGCAATAATTTTTTCATTTCATTAATTATGTTTCCATTTTTAGCTGCAAGAGCTATTTCTTTGATAATTCTTACTTTTACACTATTTAGTATCTTTAAAAAATGGAACACTGGCAATAATAAGGAGCTTTTTAACTGCCTATTGCTTTCAAATGCATTTTTAATTTTATCAAGCATTTTTATATTTATTTTATCTAAAATGTCTTATTATTATAGATTTGATTTTAATGATTTAATCATGATATTTTTATCTCTAGTAATAACTATAATTATTTTCGCAATAGGAAATAGATCTAACAATAAAATTTATCCAGATGAATATTTTTCAAATATTTCTGACACAGATTTCTTAAAAATGGAACTTACAAACTCTATAAATGTTTTGATGTCTATTTTTAATTCTAGCAAAAATGAATATCAAGAGAAATCCAATGCCAAAAAGTCACAAAAATTTGAAGCCTATAAAAATAATTCATCTTATTCCTATCAAAATAAGGAGAATTCTTATACAGATTACAATTATTATGGCAATAATTTAGGACCTGCACCCTTTAGAGGTTATATAAAAGACGATTGGTCTTTTCTACTTTTTATAATTTTTAGTTTTTTAACTTGTGGAATTTACCATTGGTATTTTATATATAGAGTTGCTCAAATGGCAAATATAACTTGTGATGGCGATGGAGAAAATACTGGAGGACTTTTAAAATTCATAGTATTTGGAACTTTAACCTGTGGTATATATTGTCTTTTCTGGGAATTTAATGTAATGAATAGACTACAAGCAAATGCACCTAGATATAGAAGATTTACTCAAGATGGCGGAGCAAGCTTTTTGTTATGGTTAATCATAGGATCATGGTTCTGTGGAATTGGAGCCTTTGTTGCTTGGTCTTTGATGATTAAAAATGTCAACTTACTTGCTAAGGCTTATAATATAGCACACGCCAATGAAAATTAATAAATTTTGATTTATTATTATAATTTTATTTAAGGCAAATTTAAAGGAGACCTAATTTATTTAAATTAGATCTCCTTTTGTATTTCTATTTATTTTGCCCAATTCATGGAATATTTTATGGCTTCGTGCCATCTCTTCATTTTTTTATTTCTTTCTTCCTCTTCCATTTTTGGCTCAAAATATTTTTCTATTTCATTATACTCTCTAATTTCGTCAATATTTTTCCAAAATCCAACTGCAAGTCCTGCCATATAGCAAGCGCCAAGGGCTGTAAGTTCCACCACCTTTGGTCTTGTAACTTCAACTCCAAGAATGTCTGATAAAAATTGCATCAAGAAATTATTTTTGCTGACGCCACCGTCAACTTTTAGTGATTTTATTTTTGTCTTTGAATCTTCTTCCATGGCTTCCACTACATCACAGCTTAAATATGCAATTGACTCCAAGGCTGCCCTTATTATGTGATATTTATTTACTGAGCCTGTAAGACCTACTATAGATCCTCTTGCGTATTGGTCCCAATAGGGTGCGCCTAGACCTGTAAAGGCTGGTATAAAGTAACAATCATTTGTATCTTTCACCTTGCTCGCCATGTATTCAGAGTCATCTGCTTGGTCAAGTATTCTAAGGTTATCTCTCAAGAAATTAATACAAGAGCCTGCTTCAAAAATTGATCCTTCAAGGGCATATTTTACCTCGCCATTTATAGACCATGCAATAGTAGATACAAGACCATTTTGTGATCTTATAAGTTCATCACCAGTATTCATAAGAATAAAAGCTCCTGTTCCAAAAGTGGATTTTGCCATTCCCTTTTCAAAGGAAGCTGTGCCAAAAAGTGATGACTGTTGATCTCCTATTGCTGATGCTATTGGAATTTCACAGCCTAAATATTTTGATTTGCTCTTACCATAAACTTCGCTTGAATTTTTTATTTCTGGAAGCATGGACTTTGGTATGCCAAAAATTTCTAAAAGTTCGTCGTCCCATTTTTTTTCTTTTATGTTAAATAACATGGTCCTTGACGCATTTGTGTAGTCAGTTATGTGAACTTCGCCGTCTGTCAATTTATAAATAAGATAGGTTTCTACTGTTCCGAAGAGTAGTTCTCCTCTCTCAGCCATTTCTCTTGCACCTTCTACATTTTCAAGAATCCATCTGATTTTTGTGGCAGAAAAATAGGGGTCTATTACAAGTCCAGTCTTTTCTTTTATTTTTTCTTCAAGACCCTTTTCTTTTAATTCTTCACAATATTTTGAAGTCCTCTTACATTGCCAGACAATGGCGTTATAAACTGGCTCCATAGTATTTTTATTCCAAACAATAGTTGTTTCTCTTTGGTTTGTAATTCCTATTGCAGCAATATCCTTTGGATCAATTCCCTTACGAGACATAGCTTCAACTGCAGTACCAATTTGCTTTGACCATAGGTCTTCTGCTTCTTCTTCCACATATCCAGGTTTTGGAAAGTGCTTAATTAAATCTTTTTGTGCAACTGAAACTGGATTTCCTTTTTTATCAAAAATTATAGTTCTAGCAGATGTTGTACCTGCATCAAATGCCATTATGTATTTCATTTAATCACCATCTTTATTATATCATTAAAGGGAGACTTTTTTGCAATTTAACTTTTTTCTAATAAGTGCTATAATTGTTTTAATCTTTGCTGATATGGCTCAGTTGGTAGAGCAATTGATTCGTAATCAATAGGTCGGCGGTTCAAATCCGCCTATCAGCTCCATTTTAAACTATATGACAAAAGCTGACTTGAAGAAGCCAGCTTTTATTAATTCATATAATTATCTTCCATATTTATCTATAATATTATCAATCATTTTAGAATTTTTTGAACTAATATTGTAGTAAATATTATTTATTCTTATTGTAAGTCCTACTTTTACAAAGGAAATTTTATTTCCACTTGTAAAATAAACATTTATATAGTTTGCAATTTCTGCATTGGTGTCTTTATTTGCTTGCTTTCCTCTTAAACTATTTAAATCCTTTACAATTTTATTTACAGTTTTTTCTTCCTTTATAGTCTTCATATTATCTGTTTTAAATCCGATTATTTCAATATAATCTACATCTTTAGGATCAATATCCACAATTTTATTTCTCGAAGATACTAAACTAACACCAAAAAACATAATTACAACAAAAAATATAAATAGGACAATTTTAGATTTATTCGATTTCTTTTCTCTTCTCGTCATTATATATTTAAAACTCCGTTCATAAATACGTAAGCTCTTCCTCCAACTCTAATCCTGTTTTCAACATCAGTTAAACTAGTAAAAACCTTAGAAATTCTGCCGATGTAATCACCTTGTGTTGCCCTTATGTTTTTACTATCACTGATTTTATTTGAGCTTAGATAATGCATAGTAGCAGCAGTTGACGTTCCACTTCCAAATTCTTCATCTTCGCCAATTATTGGTGAAAAAGTTCTCTGTTTAATTTCTTTTCCGTCTTCAGTAGTAAAAGCGTGAATGGAAATTATATTTTCTTCCCTTGATATCTTTATTGCATCCTCTTTATTTAAAACAATTGATGACAATACCTCTTGATTTTTAACTGGCACTATTATGTCACAAGTTCCCGTTGAAATTTTTTCCATTTGTGCATTATTACAAATTTCAAGTCCAATATCATCTTGAGACAAATTTAAAACTTTTAAAATCTTATCTGTATCATGAAACTTTTCCTCTAATTTAATATCAAGATTCATATAAATATTTTTAATTTTTCCATTTTGATATTCTAATTCAACTGGGATTTTGCCTATTTTTGTGTGTTGAATAATTTTCTTTATGCCTTGATCTTCACTTTTTATATACTCATTTTCTGCAAGGGCATAAAAAGTTGCAACAGTAGCATGTCCACATAAATTTATTTCTCCATGAGGAGTGAAAAATCTTGTTAAATATCTATCTCTATCTAATTCTCTTACAAATACAATTACGGATTGGTTAATATCCTTTGCAATGTTTTCCATTTCCAAATCCGTAAGCCTTCCATCATCAATTACAACACCTGTTGAATTGCCCATAAAAGCCTTATCTGAAAAGGCTGATACTAAATAAGTTGTGTAAAATCTCTTCATATATTACAAAGCCCTCTGCAAAAGAAAATCAACTATCCTAGATAAATCTTCTTCACCATAATAATCTATTTCAATTTTTCCAACTTTTCCCTTTTTTTTGAAGCAAACCCTTGTACCAAGAGTTCTCTCAATTTCACTTCTTATATCTTCCATAAAAATATCTTCAACCTCTTGTTTCTTTCTCTTTGAAGTTTTTTTATTGTCATTTACAGGAAGAGAATTTTTTATAATTTTCATGGCTTCCTTATACTGTTTATCGCCATCTTTTATTGAAAGAAGATTTTTCCCATGAGAAGGGCTTAATTTTTCTTCTTCCAAAAGTTTTAAAACCCTTGGATCTAACTTTAAAAGCCTTATTGTATTGCCAATATATTGTCGGCTTTTTCCAAGTTCATCTGCAAGTTCTTTTTGTGTCAAATCTTGAGAATCAAGTAGGTGCTTGTAACTCATAGCTTCTTCTACTGGATTTAAATCTTTTCTTTGAATATTTTCAATAATTGCAATTCTAGATGAAATATCATCAGATACATCTTTTATTATTGCTGGGACTTTTGATAGTCCAATTTCTTTTGCTGCTCTAAATCTTCTTTCTCCAGCTATGATTTCATATTTATCATTTTTTCTTTTGAGAAGTAGGGGTTGAATTATTCCATATTTTTCAATTGATTGAGATAAATCATATAGCTCATCCTTATTAAAATTTTTTCTAGGTTGATCTTCGTTGGGAACAATCTCATTTACATCAATTTCCATGAGCCTAGAATTATCTTCATCAATAACTTCTCTTATTTTTTCACTAGAGGATAAGAAATTTCCTATTCCTCTTCCTAATCCATTCTTTTTAACCATCTATTTCACCTATTACTTCCTTGGCAAGATCTGTATATGCCTTTGCTCCTTTAGATTTATAGTCATAATCAAATATGTTCATGCCAAAACTTGGTGCTTCTGCAAGCCTAACATTTCTTGGTATAAAAGTTTTAAAAACTTTATCCTTAAAGAATTTTTCAACTTCTTCCACTACTTGATTAGAAAGATTAGTTCTTCCATCGTACATGCACATTACTACTCCCAAGATGCTTAAATTTGAATTGAAATTGTCTCTTACAAGAGTTATTGTATCCATAAGCTGCGTTACACCTTCAAGGGCATAGTATTCGCACTGAACTGGTATAAGTATTTTGTCACTTGCTACTAAAGACATCATAGATAAAACTCCAAGAGAAGGAGGTGAGTCTATGATTACAAAATCATAATCATCCTTAATTTTATCTATCATTTTTTTCAGTTTAAATTGCCAATCATCGTATCTTGCAAGTTCAATTTCTACTCCAGCAAATTCTCTGCTTGACGGAATTATATCGAGTTTATTAAAAGTAGTTTTATAAATAGAATCTACATCTTCATCAATTAAAAAATCATAAATTATTTTTTCAAACTCATATACTCCTAAGCCTGATGTTGCATTTCCTTGTGGATCCATATCGACTATTAGAGTTTTTTTACCCCTCAAAGCTAGTGCTGAAGCTAAATTTATAACTGTGGTGCTTTTTCCAACGCCACCTTTTTGATTAAATACTGTAATTACAACAGACATTTTTTACCTCATTTCTATATTATTAATAATAACATGTTTGAAATTTTTTTAAAAGATTAAGCAAAAAAATAAGCTCCAAAAATTTTTTGAAGCTTTGCTCCACGTGGAGCATTTTTTTATTTTTTATCGATGCTCTATGTGGAGCATTTTATTTTTTATGGTATTGATAGAATATTACATTTTATTTTTGCTCTACGTAGAGCATTTCTTTATGTTAATTTTTATAGAGGTGCTTTTCTTGGCTTTCCGCCGCCTCTTGGATATTTTTTATCTGTTGCTTTTACTTTTTTTATTACTATTATATAGTGATCAATATCATTAGGTAGGAGAGTGTGAATGACATCTTTTACTTCTCCACCCATTAATTCTATTGCTCTTTTTGCACTTTTTAATTCTTCCTTATACTCTGGTCCCTTTTGAGAAATAAAATATCCTCCAACTTTAACAAAAGCCATTGCATATTCTGTTAAAGTTGATAAATTGGCAACCGCTCTTGATACCGCAATGTCATAACTTTCTCTATGTTTTGGATCTCTTGCAATTTCTTCTGCTCTTGCATGAATTGCCCTTATTTTCTTTAGACCAAGTTCTTCTATTACACCATTTAAAAAATCAATTCTTTTTCTAAGTGAATCAAGTAGAGTTATGTCTAAGTCTTCTTTATATAGTTTTAATGGAAGTCCAGGAAAGCCTGCGCCTGTTCCAATATCTATTATTTTTTTATCTTTCACAAATAAATCAGTCTTAAATAAGCTTAATGAATCCAAAAAATGTTTTACATTAAATTCATCATCTTCAGTAATTCTCGTTAAGTTTGTGTGTCTATTATATTCAAGAATTAATTCCTTATATTTTTCAAATTTATCAATGTTTTTTGTATCTAGACCGTAGTCTTCCATATAATCAATTAACATTTTTTCTCCTCATTTGTTCAAGATATATCAAGAGTACATTTATATCTGCTGGCGAAACCCCTGTAATTCTAGATGCCTGACCAATTGATTCTGGCCTTATATCTGATAGTTTTTCTCTTGCTTCTATTCTTAGACCATCAATATTTTTGTAATCAATGTCTTTAGAAAGTTTTTTGTTTTCTAGCTTTTTAAATTGTTTTATTTGAATTTCTTGTTTTTTGATGTAACCTTCGTATTTTATTTCTATTTCAATATTTCTTATTACATCATCACGCACAAAAGGTCTGTCCTTGTCAAATACTTCGAGCTTTTTATAGTCTAACTCAGGTCTCTTTATAAGTTCATATAAGGAGAAGGAGTTTTGAGTTTCTGTTGAACCAAGACTTTCAAGAATTTTATTATTTTCAGCAGTTGGATTAATTTGAATTTTTTTAATTCTATTAATTTCTTCTTCAATGGCATTTTTTCTGTAAAGATAACCTTCATATCTTTTTTCATCTACAAGACCAATTTCTCTTCCTCTCTCAGTAAGTCTTAAATCGGCATTATCTTGTCTTAGAGTAAGCCTATATTCTGCTCTTGAAGTCATCATTCTATAAGGCTCCAGGCTTCCTTTTGTAACTAAATCATCTATTAAAACTCCAATATATGCTTCTGATCTATCTAATACAAAGGGTTCTTTTCCTTTTACTTTTAAGGCTGCATTTATTCCTGCAACAATTCCTTGGCATCCTGCTTCTTCATAGCCACTAGAACCATTAATTTGTCCTGCAAAAAAGAGTCCCTCATAATCCATGTGTTCCAAGCTTCTCTTTAAAAGAGTTGCATCAATTGCATCATATTCTATGGCATAGGCAGGTCTTAATATTTTGCAATTTTCCATTCCAATTATTTCCTTATAAAATTGTTGTTGAATTTCTACTGGAAGGGAAGAGGAAACGCCTTGAATATACATCTCATCAGTTGTTAATCCTTCAGGTTCTATGAAAACTTGATGGGCATCTCTATCTGCAAATCTTGTTACCTTGTCTTCAATTGAAGGGCAGTATCTTGGACCTTTTCCTTCAATATCACCAAGTGCCAAGGCTGATCTTCCAATGTTTTCTCTTATAATATCGTGACATTTTTTTGTAGTATAAGTTAAATAGCAAAGTTCTTGGTGAATATCATAGTCCTTGTCTATATTTAAAAAAGAAAAGGGAACAATTTTTTCGTCTCCAGCTTGTTCTTTCATTACTGAATAATCTATTGATTTTCTGAGGACTCTTGCAGGAGTACCTGTTTTAAGCCTTCTAAGCTTCATACCAAAATCTTTTTCTAAGCTTTCTGAAAGATAATTTGCTGGACCAAAACCACTAGGACCTGAAGAATAATTTACTTCTCCCATAAAAACTCTTGATCTAAGATAAGTTCCTGAGCATATTACAACGCATTTTGTCTTATATTTTGCCCCATTTTTAGTCAATACTCCCGTAACTTTATTCCCATCTTTTAAAATCCTAATGGCTTCATCTTGCACAAGATATAGATTATCTTCATTTTCCAAAACTCTTTTCATCTCTTCGTGATACTTTCTCTTGTCTGCTTGAACTCTAAGTGAGTGAACTGCTGGTCCCTTAGAAGTGTTTAGCATCCTTGATTGAATAAAAGTCTTGTCTATATTTTTCGCCATTTCGCCGCCAAGTGCATCAATTTCACGAACTAAATGGCCCTTACCTGTACCACCAATGTTGGGGTTACAACTCATTTGGGCAATTGAATCTAAATTTATACATAATAAAAGAGTTTTTGCACCAAGTCTTGCCGATGCAAGAGCAGCTTCACTGCCTGCGTGGCCTGCTCCAATTACAACTGTGTCAAAATCTCCAGCTTCAAAATATTTAATATCTGACATCTTTACCTACTTTCCTATACAAAAATCAGAAAATACCCTGTCCAAAATATCTTCTGTCGTAATTGTTCCTGTTATTTCAGAAATGTGAGCAATTACATTTTCAAGGTCAACTTCAATTAAATCTAAAAACACCCTTTTATTTAGGCTCTCATTTACC
>QWCE01002136.1_pt1 | contig 25941 bp, 23 predicted proteins | sample 1972531 | NCBI WGS metagenome assembly QWCE01 (sample SAMN09866716, study PRJNA288562) | Human gut metagenome isolate term4_stool, whole genome shotgun sequencing... | reverse complement strand
AGGATATTATAGTCCTTCTGCACGTTTGTAAGGGCCACGCCAAGAACTGCACAGTTGGTCGTTATGAGAGGCAGAAAGATACCCAAGGCCTGATAAAGTGCAGGACTCACTTTTTTCAAAATGATCTCCACCATCTGTACCAGCGCAGCAATGATAAGGATGAAGGCAAGCGTCTGCAGATATTGCAGGTTGAAGGGATTGAGTACATAGATCTGGACTAGCCATGTGACAACTGTAGCCAGTGTCATGACAAAAGCCACGGCAGCCCCCATGCCAAGTGCTGTATCGATCTTCTTGGACACGCCCATAAAGGGGCAGATGCCCAAAAACTGGGAGAAAATAAAGTTATTGGTCAGGATAGCGCCAAGGGCGATGGCCAACAGTTCAGTCACTTTCATAGCTTACTTGGCCTCCTTTTCCTTTTTTGCGTTGCTCTTGGCCATGGCCCACTGCATCAGAGCAATGAGGGCGCCCAGCGTCAGGAAGCCGCCCACGGGCATGGTCAGAATCTTGATGCCGAACTCCTCGGGGAAGATGGTGATGCCGGGGGCGCTGCCCAGTCCGCCGCCGCCCAGCAGGCCGCCGCCGAACTTACCGCTGCCCAGCAGCTCACGCACCACGCACATACAGATCAGTACCAGCGTGTAGCCGATACCCTGACAGATGCCGTCCACGGCGGAGGCACCCACGGGGTTCTTGGAGGCAAACGCCTCGGCACGGCCCAGGATGATGCAGTTCACCACGATCAGGGGGATGAACACACCCAGAGAGGAGGACAGCGCCGGCACAAAGGCCTTCAGCAGCAAATCCACGCAGGTCACGAAGCCGGCGATGACCACGATGAAGCAGGCGATACGCACCTCATTGGGAATGATCTTGCGCAGCATGGAAATAAAGACATTGGACAGCGTCAGGATGATGAGCACCGACACGCCCATACCCAGACCGTTGAAGAACGAGGTGGTGATGGCCATGGTGGAGCACATACCCAGCAGCTGTACCAGAACGGGGTTCTGAGTGATCAGACCCTCTTTGAATTGCTTACCGAAATTCATATCTCAGCTCCTCCTCTCTTAACCCAGAGCGGCCACAGCGGCCAGCGCTGCGTTGGCGCCCTTGGTCACGCCCTTGGTGGAAACGGTGGCGCCGGAGATGGCGGTGACGGTTTTGCCCACCTTCAGAGTGCCTGCGCCGCTCATGCCAACGAACTGGTCCAGAACGGGTACACCGTCGTCATTGGGCTTATTGCCGCACACCTTGGTGCCGATACCGGAGGTCTCGGAGTGATTCACCACGGAGATACCGGTGATCTTCTGCTCGGCATCCACGCCGATGACCATCTCGATGAGGCCCTGAGAGCCGCTGGCCGTCAGCTTCACAGCGTAGCCGGCAGGCTGGCCGTCGAAGGTGACCGTGTACATCTCCTCCAGCGTACCGCCCATTTCCTTGGCGGCGTCCATGACCTCCTGAGGAATGGAGGTGATCTCGTCGTATGTACTGCCGGCCTCGGTGACGGCCTCCAGAGCCGTCTGAGTAGCGGCGGCGTTCATGGCGGCGATCTTGTCGGCGGTGACGCCGTTGACCAGACCCAGCAGCAGAGCCACCACCAGAGAGATGATGGTCAGCGTACCGGCGACCTTCAGAATAAACTTACCGGAGATCTTCATTTTGCAGCCGCCTCCTTCTTGTCTTTCTTGATGGCACCGTAGATGGTGGGCCGGATGTACTTATCCAGCAGCCAGGTGGTGCAGTTCATAATGAGGATGGAGTAGCACACACCCTCGGGATAGGAGCCGAACCGGCGGATGAAGCAGGTGATAAGGCCGCAGCCCACGCCGAAGATGGCCTGCCCCAGCTTGGTCACAGGGGAGGTGGCATAGTCGGTGGCCATAAAGATGGCACCCAGCATCAGGCCGCCGCCAAAGACGTTGTAGAGCATGAAGTCCACAGCGCTCATACCGGCGGGAGCGGAGATCATGGTCAGCACCGCCACGGTGCCGATGTAGCACACGGGGATCTGCCAGTTGATGACCCTACGCAGCAGCAGATACACAAAGCCCAGCAGCAGGGCCAGAGCAGAGGTCTCACCCAGAGAGCCGCCGATGCGGCCGATGAACATATCGCTGATGGAGAAGGTGGAGGTCAGGTCATTGACCGCCGCCAGTGCATCCTCAGCCGTCTCGGCGGAGAAGATGCCCTTCATCACAGCCATGGGGGTGGAGCTGGTCACCACGTCGGCGGTGGAGCCCACCAGAGGCAGCTTGGAGCCGAAGCCCACCCAATGGGTCATGGCGCTGGCATAGCTGGCCAGCAGCATGGCACGGCCCACCAGAGCGGGATTGACGAAGTTGCAGCCGATGCCGCCGTAGAGCTGCTTGACCACCACGATGGAGAAGAAGCTGCCGATGATCAGCATCCACACCGGTGTGGTGGGGGGGCAGACAAAGGCCAGCAGGATACCGGTGACCACAGCGGACAGATCACCGATGGACTGGGGCTTCTTCAGGAGCTTGCGATAGGCCCACTCCCAGAACACGCAGGCGGCCACGGACACCAGCACCATGGTGAGGGCCCGCACGCCGAACACATAGATGCTCATGACCAGAGCGGGCAGCAGGGCGATGATGACATCCAGCATGATGCTCCGGGTGTTATCCTTGGAGCGGATATGGGGAGAGGAGGATGCGATCAGCTTCAAATTTTTGTAATCCGTCATTGCTTACGCCTCCTTCTTCTCGGCAGCTGCCTTTTCGGCCTCCGCCTTGGCCTTGGCGGCCATTCTCGCATTATTGACCTTCTGCTTGCCCATGCGGAAGGCATGGATCAGAGGCAGACGGGCAGGACAGATGTAGGTGCAGGCGCCGCACTCGATGCAGTCCATGCCGTGGAGGGTGTTCTGCCAAGTGTCCACGTCGCCCTTCATCAGGTACTTGTACATGAACACAGGCTCCAGACGCATGGGGCAAACGCCCACGCACTTGCCGCAGCGGATGCACTGGGGATGCTCCTCGTACTGCTCCTCCTTGCCGGAAAAGGCCAGCATGGCGCCGGTGCCCTTACCCACGGTGACGTCCACATTGTACTGGGCCAGACCCATCATGGGGCCGCCCATAATCAGCTTGTAGGTATCCTCCCGCAGGCCGCCGCAGGCGTCGAACAGCTTGGAGATGGGGGTGCCGATGGGGCACTCGATGTTCTTGGGCTCGATGACGCCGGAGCCGGACACGGTGACGATCTTGTTCACCACGGGCATACCGGTATACACCGCACGGTAGATGGCGCAGGTGGTGTTCAGGTTGAAGATGCAGCAGCCTGCGTCGGCGGGCAGCTTGCCGGAGGGGACCTGACGGCCGGAGACAGCCTGACACAGCTGCTTCTCAGCGCCCTGGGGATACCGGGTGTGCAGGACCTCCACCACCACGGGAGCGTTCAGCTCAGCGATGGTCTTGTTGAGCACGTCGGCCGCATTCTGCTTGTTGGCCTCGATGCCGATGTACACGTGCTCCACGCCGAAGCACTTGGCCAGCAGCGTAGCGCCCTTGACCACCTGCTCCGGACGCTCCAGCATAGTGCGGTGGTCGCCGGTGATGTAGGGCTCGCACTCGGCGGCGTTGATGATCACATAGTCCACCTTGCCGAGACCGGAGCTGATCTTCACATGGGTGGGGAAGGTCGCACCGCCCTGACCCACGATACCGGCGTTCTTGACGATCTCCACCAGCTGCTCGGGAGTCAGGCTGTCTGGATCCTCCACGGGATGAATGTCCGGGCACACGGTGTTCTGAAAATCGTTCTCGATCACCACAGACATCATGGTGCCGCCCATAGAGAAGGGGCGGGGCTCCACGGCCTTTACGGTACCGGACACGCTCGCATGAATGGGAGCGGACACGAAACCGCCGGGTTCACCGATCTTCTGACCGATGGTCACCTTGTCGCCCACCGCAACGATAGGCTTGCAAGGCGCACCGATGTGCATAGACATGGGAATGACCACCTCAGCCGGGGCTTCCAGCTGTTCGATGGCCTTTTCATTGGTTGCGGCCTTCATGTCATTGGGATGAACGCCGCCAAAGAAAGCTTGTGCCATTGTCTTTCACCTCATCTTACTCCTTGGTGGCTGCGCCACCACATACTGCACATTAGTCTACAACAAAATTGCCCCGTTGGCAAGACCTAAGCTCTCATTTTTGTCACTTTTTGAATACTGGAGACTGGGAACTCCGCCTTTCACGCACGTTTGTCCGTGTTTGCCCACGTTTTTCCGAAATATCCATTTTATCCCACCGGCGCAGTTCGGATGCGCCTCTTGCCAAATGGGAAGGCTATATGATAAAATAAACACCTATATAGATATCCTGCGGCACAGACCGCAGGAGAGAAAGGACACAAAACACATGATGAACCGTATTGAGCTGAAGCAGGAGGCCAAGGGCGTTGTCCGCACCGCCGCCGTCTCTGCCTATTTGTTCGCTTTGCTCTATCTGGCCCTGACGGAGCTGCTGCAGGGGGCCAGCGTCTACGTCAACGGCGACGTGGCGCTCTATATGCAGACGTATTTCCCCAACGTCCCCATCCCCTCTTATCTCTACCCGGTGGCTCTGCCCACCACGGTGGTGACGCTGGTGGCGGTGGTGTGCTGGCTGCTGCGGGTACTGCTGCAGGGCGGCTGGGTGCTGTACCATCTGGGCGTGCGCCGGGGCGAGGAGATGCCTTACGCCACCCTCTTCGACGGCTTCGGCTTCATCGGCAAGCTGATCCTGCTGAATATCGTCATTACCCTCTATGTTTTCCTGTGGTCCATGCTGTTTATCATCCCCGGTATCATCGCCGGCTACCGCTACCGTTTTGCCGTCTATAACCTGTGTGAGAACCCCGATATAGGCGTCATGGAGGCCATCAGCATGAGCAAGGCACAGACCGCCGGGTATAAGGGCGACCTGTTCCTGCTGGACCTGACCTTCATCGGCTGGAACCTCCTGTGCAGCCTGACGCTGGGCATCCTCTCCATCTGGATCGCTCCCTATATCATCCAGACCAACATCGGCTATTTTCAGGAGATCAAGCGCATCAAGGGCATCGGCTGGCAGGCCCGTCCTGAGCAGCCCGACGATACCTTCCGCCCCACGGACCCCTTCGGCCCGGAGCTGTAAGGCCACCTTATTATATTAAGCTGCCGCAAACCACCCGCAGGGGCGACCCTTGCGACCGCCTGCAGCGATCGATAAAAGGGCCGCACCCCCACGGAAGTGACCCTAAAAGTCAGACAAAAACAAGAATTAAAACTAAACGGTCTGAATCCTGTACTGCACAGGACTCAGGCCGTTTAGTTTTCATTTGATTCTGTGGTTATGGTAGTAACCGATATACGCAACAATGGCCTTTTCGAGTTGGTCAATGGAATCGAACAATTCCGTTTTAAGCAGCCCAAAGAAATGTTCGGCGACAGCATCATCCAAGCAGGCCACTTTACGAGACATACTTTGTGTAGTGCCTTTTTCTTCCAGCACCCGCTGGTAAGCCTTCATCTGGTACTGCCAACCTTAACAGTATCCCATACTGTCCAACAAATGGGGTGCAGTTCAGCCCAGCCTGCGCCTTCTTTATAGTATAGCTTCGCCTTTACAGCTCAATCTCGCCCCGGACCAACGTCACGGCCGGGCCGCCCACCTTGACGAAGGGCTGGCCGTCCTTCAGGATGACCTGAGCGGAGATCATGGAAGGCCGCCCCATCTTCTCGCCCTGCACCACAGTGTACACCTTGTCCAGCTCCACCAGCCCGTGCCGGTACAGATAGTAGACCAGCGCCCCGTTGGAGGTGCCGGTGGCGGCCTCCTCATCGATGTCATACAGAGGAGCGAAGTTCCGGGCATGGATCATGCCATCGGCGGTGTTGACGGTAAAAGCGTGGACCCCCACCACGTTATACCGGCGGGAGTGCTCCGTCAGAGCCGGGAAGTCCGGTGCGATCTTCTCCAGTTCCGCCTCGTCGGCCACAGGCATCATGATGTCCGTCAAACCGGTGGACACCTTCTGGGGCAGGAGCATCAGCTCCGGCTTCCCGGTCACGGCGCCCTGTCCGTCGGCGGAGAGACCCATGATGCGGTACAGCTCCTCCAGCTCCTCCGCCGTCTCCAGATACTCGAAGGCCTGGGGCTTGGCCATGTCCATGAGGATGGCGTCCTTGCCCACCACCACCTCCAGCGTACCGGAGAGCGTCTCATCGATGTAGGTGCCGCCCTCGGCCACCAGTCCCATCTCCTGCAGAGCGTGGAAGCTGCCGATGGTGGCGTGGCCGCACAGCTCCACCTCCGCAGCGGGGGTGAAGTAGCGGATCTGGAAGCGGTTCCCGCCCAGAGGCTTGATGAAGGCCGTCTCGGAGTAGCGCAGCTCCGCCGCCGTTTTCCGCATCGTCTCATCTGCGGGGAACTCCGCCCCCTCCGGCAGCAGAACGACACCTGCGGGGTTGCCGCCGAAGGTCTGCCGGGTAAATGCATCTACGATCTGGAATTTCATGTGCTGATTCTCCTTCCTGACAGGCAGGCTTCCTGCGATGCCGCAGCGCTGCCCGCATCGTGACTTTGTCGCTGACTCCTTTATATCATAGTCCCCTCCGACTGTAAAGCTGTTTCTTTACCCACAGACTGCGCCATGCCGGGAAAACGCCTGCCTACAAGGCAGCGTCAATGGTCGCCGCCGTTTTTCCGGGAAGAACCGGTAGCGTGACACATCCACATCCGAGATTTCGCCCGTGCAGCGCTGCCAGCCTACCTCCCGGAAGCCAACGGCGCCGGATGGGCGCAAAACATTGTGCACGATGCACAAAATTTCTCACGTTCTTTGTGCGAACGACACAAAAACCGAAGGAGTGTACGCAATGCGGGGACAAATGCACGTCCTTTGGAGAAAGACACGAAACCGCCCGACTTCGGGCGGCGGATTTCATGGAATTTTGACATTGCACATTCCTGCATTTCCTCGTATCCTTATGGACATATTAAAACCGCCGAGGAAAGGGGCGAATGTCATGTTGAAAAGCATTTATTTGCAGCAGGTATACAGCGACCTGGCAGCACGGGATCCCGAACAGAAGGAGTTTCATCAGGCCGTGCGGGAGGTGCTGGAGAGTCTGGATCTGATGATCGACAGCCACCCGGAGTACCGGGAGGCCGCCCTGCTGGAGCGGTTCGTGGAGCCGGAGCGTGTGGTGGCCTTCCGTGTCCCGTGGATGGATGATACCGGCCGCATCCGGGTGAACCGGGGCTACCGGGTGCAGTTCAACTCCGCCATCGGCCCCTACAAGGGCGGCCTGCGGTTCCATCCGTCGGTGAACCTGTCCATCCTGAAATTTCTGGGCTTCGAGCAAATTTTGAAGAACAGCCTCACCGGCCTGCCTATGGGCGGCGGCAAGGGCGGCTCCGACTTCGACCCCAAGGGCAAGAGCGACCGGGAGGTCATGCGCTTCTGCCAGAGCTTCATGACGGAGCTTCAGCGGCACATCGGCCAGTTCGTGGACGTCCCCGCCGGGGACATCGGCGTGGGTGGCCGGGAGATCGGCTACCTGTTCGGCCAGTATAAGCGCATCCGTGACAGCTTCGACGGCGGCGTCCTTACCGGCAAAGGCCTGTCCTTCGGCGGCTCCCTGACCCGCAACGAGGCCACCGGCTACGGCCTGTGCTACCTGACGGAGGAGATGCTGCACTGCATGAAGCAGGAGAGCCTGCAGGGCAAGCGAGTGGCCATTTCCGGCAGCGGCAACGTGGCCATCTTTGCCTGCCAGAAGGCGCAGGAGTTGGGGGCCAAGGTCATCACCATGAGTGACTCCAACGGCTGCATCTACGACCCGGAGGGCATCCGGCTGGATGTGGTGAAGGACATCAAGCTCCGCCGCCGTGGCCGCATCCGGGAGTATGCCCAGTTGGTCCCCGGCAGCGAGTTCCGCAGCGACTTCCGGGATCTGTGGTCCGTCCCCTGCGACGTGGCCCTGCCCTGTGCCACCCAGAATGAGATCGACGCCGAGACGGCCCGGCGCATCGTCCGCGGCGGTGCCATGGCGCTGGCGGAGGGGGCCAATATGCCCAGCACCCCTGCCGCCATCGAGGTGCTGCGGGAGGGCGGCGTCCTGTTCGCCCCCGCCAAGGCCGCCAACGCCGGCGGCGTGGCCGTCAGCGGTCTGGAGATGTGCCAGAACAGTATGCGCCTGGCATGGACCTTCGACGAGGTAGACCAGCGCCTGCATCAGATCATGCTGGACATCTTCCACAACATCTACGACGCCTCCGTGGAATACGGCGTCCCCGGCAACCTGTTGGACGGTGCCAACATCGCCGGCTTCCGCAAGGTGGCGGACGCCATGCTGGCGCAGGGTGTCTGTTAACACTGCTTTCGTTTTCTTCCTTACTCTTTTTCTCCACCATTGGCAAAGGACCGGGTGCTTCAAGCACCCGGTCCTTTGCCGTTCTTATGAAAGAGAATTTACCCCAGCAGACCGGCGCCGAAGTCCTCCAGCGCCCCATAGATGTTGCTGGTGAGGATGTCCAGCAGCTGATCCGACAGATCCTCGCTGTTGTCGGCACTGGAGGAGATCTTCCAGCCGTCCGACGTCTGGACACAGGGGATGGTCAGCGTCGCCGTCAGGGTGGGGAAGTCGGCCCCCGTGGTCTTTTCATCAAAGACCTCCTCGAAGGCGGCAGCCAGCTTCTCATCGTCGGCACCGCTCAGAGCCAGAGACCACGCCTGGGAGATGTACTCCGTCAGGATATCCGTCATCAGGCTCCCGGCATTGACATAGGTGAACTCCACCGGTACCGTGGCGGTATCGCCGTCCACGGTGGCCTCGCCCACCTGATACTTCAGCCGCCCGGCGCAGGACTTCATGAAGTCCATGATCTTCTGGGCCACGGCATCGTCGCTGTCCACGTCCTCCAGCTCCGACAGCTCCAGATCGTCGCCGTTTTCAAAGCACTGGGCAATGGCCTTCTCGTCCAGTTCCTGCAAGCCCTTGCAGAACTGGCCCACCACGCCCTCCGGGCCGGAGGCCTTGCCGCCGCAGGCGGTAAGGCTCAGAGCCAGCACCAGCGCCAGCATCAGGGAAATCACTTTTTTCATAGGTTGCTTCCTTTCTCCGTCGTTGTTCTCTTTCTCATAGGGCTTCATGCCCTCCACACACTATATCATATCTCTGATCCCTTGACAAGGGACCAGACAAGACTGCCGCCGAAAGAGATGCCTACTGCCCCAGATGCAGCTCCTTCAGCCGCCGGAAGCTGGCCCGTGCCAGCAGGAACCCACCCACCGCCAGCAGGATGCAGGCCCCGCCCAGCAGGAAGGTAACAGCGTCCATCCGGGCGTTTTCGCAGAGATAGGAGAAAATGCGGTAGGCCCCCATCACCATGAGGATGCCCACCAGCAGCAGCGCCACCAGCAGGGTATCGTTTTCACATTCCCGAAGCTTTTTCATGTCCCGGCCCTCATTCCGTCACAGTGACGTCCAGCCCGAACTCCTCCGGCAGGAACCGGGGGCAGACGTTGCTGCTGGTGCAGATGACGGAGGCCGCCAGACGGCTGCCGATGGCGCAGGACTGACCCAGCGTCTTGCCGTAGGTGAGGCCGATGGTGGCCCCGGCGAAAAAGGCGTCCCCGGCCCCGGTGGTGTCCTGCACCTCCACCCGGGTGGCGGGGCAGATGCCGCTCTCACCGTCCATCTCGGCGTACACGGCTCCCTGCTCGCCCATGGTGACGATCATCCGGGGGATACGGGCGCTGCGGACCTTCAGCCGCAGGAGCTCCTCCATCTCCGCCGGGGTCTTTTCGCTGTAATCGTCGGAGAACAGGATGCCCGCCTCCTGCAAATTGCACACGAAGCAGCTGGTCTGCTGCAAAAAGTCCCGGCGCTCCACGGCGATGCTCATGTTGGACACCACGGCGTATACCGCCTTGCCGTACTTCCGGGCGTAGGCGAACACCCGCTTGACCAGTTCCTTGTCCATGTCGATCTCCAGAGCGATGCTGTCGGCGTCCCGGAAGATCTCGTCACCCTTCTCGTCCAGCAGTGCCGCCAGCGGCCGCAGATCCGGCCGCTTGGAGATGGAGGCGCACACGTCTCCGTGGTTGTCGAATACCGCCAGCCACGCCCCCATGCCGTCCGGGGTCCGGAGGATGTAGTCGGTGTTCACCTTGTGGTTCCGTAGCTGCCGCACCACATCCTCCCCCATGCCGGTGTCGTCCACCAGACTGACGAAGGTGGGCCGCAGCTCCACATTGGCGATGTCCTCCACCACGTTGCGGGATACGCCGCCGGGAACCTGCTCCACCCGTCCCACGTTGCGCCCGCCGGGGATATAGGTGCTCAGGGGATACCCTTTCACATCCACAAATACGGCACCCAGAACCACAATGCCCATCTCAGCCGCTCCTTTCGCTGCGTTGTGACAAATTCCGACTTCTATTATACGCAAGCCCCGGCCCTTCGTCAACGAAAACGGAGAAAACCGCAGCGGGAGTTACGCTCCCGCTGCGGTTTTCCGTAAATTCTGCCCTACAGCTTGCCCGCCAGACTCTCCAGCGCCTCGCTGAGGGCCTCCTCATAGGTGGGGTGGGGCCGCATGGCGGCCAGCAGCTGCCCCGGTGTCATGCCGTTGGCAATGGCCTGCCCCAGCTGCCCGATGATGTCGCTGGCGTTGGGACACATCAGCTGCGCCCCCAAAATGGCCCCGGTTTCGGCGTGGGCCGTGACCTTCATGAAGCACCGGCCGGGGTCTGCGATCACGGTCCGGGCGTTGCCGCCCATGACGCACTTGCCGGTCTTGACGGGGATGCCCCGCTCCTTGGCCTCCGCCTCCGTCAATCCCACGGCGGCGATCTCCGGCCGGCAGTAGATGCAGCTGGGTACGGCGTCCATGCACACCCCGGCGGACAGCCCCGCCATGTGCTCCACGCAGGCTGCCCCCTGTGCTGCTGCCACATGGGCCAGCTGCACCGGGGAGGACACATCCCCGATGGCGTACACGCCGGGGATGCTGGTCTGGTAGTGCTCATCCACCCACAGACCGTGGCCATTGGTCTCCGGCGTCAGTCCCTCGGCAAACAGCCCGTCCCGGAAGGCCCTGCGGCCGATGGCGCACAGCACCGCCTCCCCCACGGCGCAGCCGGGGGTCTCCTTGGCGGTGTAGTGGACGGCGATGCCCTCCGGCGTCTGCTCCAGACGATCCACCATGGAGCGGGTGCAGACCTGTACCCCTTGCTTTTTCAGGATCAGCGCCAGATTCTGGCCCAGCTCCCGATCCATATTGGGCAGCAGCCGGTCCATGCCCTCCAGCAGGGTGACGCTGCACCCCAGATCGCTGTAAAACGTGGCAAACTCCACGCCGATGACGCCCCCGCCGATGATGACGATGGAGCGGTACAGGTGATCCGTCCCCTCCAGCAGTTCATCGGAGGTCATGGCCAGCTCCAGCCCCGGAATGGGGGGCCGCACCGGCACGGAGCCGGTGGCGATGAGGATGCGCCGGGCCTCATAGTCGCCGCCGTCCTCGCCGGTGACACGGACGGTTCCCGGCGCCGTGATGACGGCCCGGCCCCGCAGCAGTGTCACGCCTGCGCCCTTCAGAAGGCTCTCCACCCCGCCGCACAGCTGTCGGGAGATGCGCTCCTTATAGGCGAAGATCTCCGGGATGTCCGCCCGCAGACCCTCTGCGTGGATGCCGATGGCGGCGCCGTCTGCGGCGCTGCGGTAGACCTCCGAAGCATGGAGCAGCGTCTTGGTGGGGACGCACCCCCGGTTCAGGCAGGTGCCGCCCCAGCTGCGCTCCTCCACGATGGCGGTGGAAAGTCCCAGCTTGGCCGCCCGTGCGGCGGCGGTATAGCCACCGGGGCCCGCCCCGATGACCAGCAGATCAAACATAGCCGTTCTCCTTTCAGATATCCTGCCGCCGCAGCAGGGCGCACAGGTCCGCCGCCACCTCCCGGCAGGCGGGGGCCTCCTCCACCCGGAGGCAGAGGTCCTCCACCCGGAAGGGGCAGCCCTCCAACCCTCTGGCAAGGGGCTGGGCGAAACTCTCGTCCATGGCGTCGGTCCACAGGGCGGCGTGGCGGCACACGCCGCCCTCCACCGCCAGCTCCAGCGTCAACTCCCCCCACGGAAACCGCTCCCCGCAGGAGAAGGTGCAGGGCATCGTCTGCCCATAGACCCAGTCATAGCTGTGAAAACGCTGATAGTGCCGCTCCAGAGCGGCCTGATCCAGCCGGGACGGCTCCAGCCGCCGGGTGGGGAGGCCGTATACCTCAGAAAAGGCCGACCACAGCGCCTCCTCCATGTGGGAGACGGTCAGACCCGGCTGCACCTGGGAGAGATTCACCACACGGGAACGCACCGACGCCACGCCCTTGCTCTCCAGCTTCCCCTGAGAGGGGGCCAGATACCGGCCCAGCTTCTCCATGTCCACGTCGATGAGCAGCGTCCCGTTGTGGAAGGAGCGCCCCCCGTGGTGATAGAAGGAGTTGCCGGAGAACTTCCGGCCGCCGGTGAGAATGTCGTTGCGGCCGGAGCACTCCGCCGGGATGCCCAGACGGCGGCAGGCCGCCACCAGCACCTCCTGCTGACGGCGCAGATCGTAATCCGCCGTAGGCAGGGAGAAGGTGAAGTTCAGATTGCCCATGTCGTGGTACACCGCCCCGCCGCCGGAGAGCCGCCGGGCCAGCACGCCGCCCTCCTGCTCCAGCAGCGTGGTGCGGCACTCCCGCCATGCGTTCTGGTTCCGGCCGATGACCACCGTGTGGCGGTTCTGCCACAGGTACAGGATGCAGGTATCCTCCGGCACCGTCTCCGTCAGATACGCCTCCGTGGCCAGATTCCAGTGGGAATCGGTGCAGCCGTCCCGATAGGTCAGCAGCTGTCGGATCATGCCTGCCACCGCAGAATGGGATTGCGGGCCGCCTGCACCTCGTCGGGCCGCCCGATCTGGGCGTTGTGGGGGGCGGTACGCATGGCCTCCGGATCGGTGTGGGCCAACTGGTACAGCTGGCGGAACACCTCCGCCGCCTGATCCAGCGTCTCCCGGCTCTCCGTCTCCGTGGGCTCCAGCATCAGTGCCTCATGGACGATGAGGGGGAAGTACATGGTGGGGGGATGGATGCCCCGGTCGATGAGGCTCTTGGCCACATCCAGCGCCGAGACGCCGGTCTCCTTCTTGAACTCCTCCAGCCCCAGCACGAACTCGTGCATACAGATGCGGTCAAAGGCGGGCTGGAAGGTGCCCTGAATGCGCCGCATGAGATAGTTGGCGTTGAGGACGGCGTTCTCCGCCGCCTCCGGGATGCCCTCCCGGCCCAGCGTCAGCAGATAGGCCAGCGCCTTCACCACCACCAGGAAGTTGCCGTTGAAGGCCCGCACCTGCAGGTGCTCCCCCTCCGACAGAATGGCGGACTGGGGCAGATACGGCGCCAGGAACGCCTTGCAGCCCACGGCGCCTGCACCGGGTCCGCCGCCGCCGTGGGGGGTGGCGAAGGTCTTGTGCAGGTTCATGTGGATGCAGTCAAAGCCCATGTCGCCGGGGCGCACAATGCCCATAACGGCGTTGAGGTTGGCCCCGTCGTAGTAGCACAGGCCACCGGCCTCGTGGACCAGCCGGGTGATCTCCAGAATGTTCTCGTCGAAAATGCCCACGGTGTTGGGATTGGTCAGCATCAGCCCCGCCACATCGTCTCCCAGCACCGCCTTCAGGGCCTCCAGATCCACGCAGCCGTCGGCGGCGGAGGGAATGTTCACCACCTGATAGCCGCACATGGCGGCGGTGGCGGGATTGGTGCCGTGGGCGCTGTCGGGAACGATGATCTTGGTGCGCCGATGGTCGCCTCGTGCATCGTGGTACTGCTTGATCAGCAGCACGCCGGTGAACTCGCCGTGAGCACCGGCGGCGGGCTGGAAGGTCATGCCGTCCATGCCGGTGATCTGGCAGAGATAGCGGCTGGCGGTGTCCAGCACCTCCCGGCATCCGGCCACGGCGTGCTCCGGGGCCAGGGGATGCACCCTGGCAAAGCCCGGCAGGGCCGCCATCTCCTCGTCGATGCGGGGGTTATACTTCATGGTACAGGAGCCCAGCGGATAAAAGCCGCAGTTGACACCGTGGACGTGCTGGCACAGCTCCGTGTAGTGGCGGCTCAGATCCACCTCGCTGAGCTCCGGCAGGGCCGGGGCCTCCTGCCGCCGCAGCTCCTGCGGCAGCTGCACCTCCTCCACGTCGCACCGGGGCAGGATGCTGCACCGGCGGCCGGGAACGCTCTTTTCAAAGATCAGCTTCATTTGCTCAGCACCTCCTTCACCACGGCGGCGGTCTCATCCAGCACGGCACGGGAGACCTTCTCCGTGGCGCACCACAGGATGCCGCCCTCTACCGGCAGTCCGCCCAGAATGCCGTGCTGCTCCAGCGCCTCCAGCACCTCCGGCACCCGGGGAAGCTCCGTGACGAACTCGTGGAAATATTCCCCCGGATACCGCAGGGACACGCCGGGGATGGCGCACAGGGCCTTTGCCAGATAGTGTGCCTTGGACAGGCACTGCCGTGCGGCCTCCGCCATGCCCTCCGGCCCCATGACCGCCATATAGACGCTGGCCGTCAGGGCGCACAGGGCCTCGTTGGAGCAGATGTTGCTGCTGGCCTTCTCCCGGCGGATGTGCTGCTCACGGGCCTGCAGAGACAGGACGAAGCAGCGCTGACCACGGCTGTCCACCGTCTGGCCCACGATGCGGCCGGGGAGCTTGCGCATATGCTTTTGCACCGTGGCCATAAAGCCCAGATACGGGCCGCCCCAGCCAAGGGGCATCCCCAGAGGCTGCCCCTCACCTACGGCCACATCGGCGCCGCAGTCTCTGGGGGTCTTGAGGATGGCGGCGGCAATGGGGTTCACCCCCAGAATATACAGAGCGCCCCCCTGATGGATGATCTCACCCAGCGCCTCAGCCTCCTCCAGCTGACCGAAGAAGTTGGGCTGCTGGATGTACACGCCGGAGACGTCGCCCCCGGCCAACATCTGACGCAGGGCTTCCGGGTCCGTGCGGCCGTCCTTCACGGGGACGACACGCAGCTCGTCTCCGGTGCCGTAGCAGTAGGTGCGGACGGTGTTGATGGTGTCCGGGTGGGCCGCAGCGGAGATCAGCGTTACCCGGCGCTTGCGGTCCCGGCACATGGCGGCGGCCTCAGCGGCGGCAGTGGCGCCGTCATAGACGGAGGCATTGGACACGTCCATGCCTGTCAGCTGGCAGATCATGGTCTGATACTCAAAGATGGACTGCAAAATGCCCTGACTCATCTCCGCCTGATAGGGGGTGTAGGCGGTGAGGAACTCCTCCTTGGCGGGGACATACTTCACCAGCGAGGGAATGTAGTGGTCATAGGCTCCGGCGCCCCGGAGAACGGCGGAGTAGGCGGTGTTCCGGGCGGCCATAGCGGTCATGGTGCGGCTGACCTCCAGCTCGCTCATGCCCTCCGGCAGGTCCAGCCCGTCCCGCAGCAGCATCTCCTCCGGCACGTCCCGGTACAGCTGGCGGAAGTCGTGAAGGCCGATGGCCTCCAGCATCTCCTGCCTCTGGCCGGGCGTGGAGGGAACATAGCTTCCCATATCAGCCCTCCTGCTGGCAGAAGGCCTCGTATTGGGCGGCGTCCAGCAGCTCCTCCGTGGCGGTGACGCACTCCACCTTGATGATCCATGCGTCGTAGCACTGGCTGTTCAGCAGCTCCGGAGCGTCCAGCAGCTCCTCATTGACGGCGCACACCGTGCCGGACACGGGGCTCACCAGATCGCTGACGGCCTTCACGGACTCCACGTCGCCAAAGGCCTCACCGGCGGTGACCTCATCGCCCTCGCCGGGCAGGTTCACGAACACCACGTCGCCCAGAGCGTGTTGGGCAAAGTCGGAAATGCCGATCACGGCCACGCCGTCCTCGGTGCGGATCCACTCGTGGGACTTGGAATACTGCAAATTGGTGGGATAGTTCATGATGTGTTCCTCCGTTTTCGTTTCAAATATTCAAAGCTATTGATAGAGATGCAGATTGGTATGCTCCGCCGGGATCAAAAGCCGATCTGGCTCATGAACTGCTCCAGCGCCGTCTGGAACTCCGGGCCGTCGAAGCAGTAGTGCATGGTGGTGTAGCGGCTGCGGAGACGGGAAACCTCCTGTCCCACGTCCTTTCCCCGCAGGATGCAGTCCGCCATCAGACCGGCCAGCTCCGTGAATTCCGCCTGGCCGAAGCCAAACCGGGTCATTTCGCTGACGCCCATCCGCAGAGCACCGGAGGCGGTGAAGCCCTCCTCGTCGGGGGTGGCCTGATAGTTGACGATGATGTTGTTCTCCTCCAGCCGCTCGGCTACCTCCGGGCCGGTGCCGTAGCCCACGTCCACCAGCACCTGATGGGTTTCGGTGTAGCCGATGGCGGGATCGCCCAGCACGTGGAGACCCGCCTCATGGAGGGCCTTGGCAAAGTACTTGGCGTTGTCAATGACGGCCTTCTGATAGCTGTCCTTGAAGTAGTTCATCTCATAGGCCGCCATCAGCAGACCCAGCTGGGTACCCAGATGGTGGTTGGAGACGCTGCCGGGGAAGGCACGGGACTGGATGGTCTCCCACAGCCCCCACTTCAGATCCTCCCGGCGATAGTTGACGCCGATGACGCCCCGCTGGGGACCGAAGAAGGTCTTGTGGGTGGAGCCGGTGACGATCTCGGCGCCCTCCTCAAAGGGCTTCTGGAAGTGGTTGCCCACCAGACCCAGTACGTGGGCCATGTCATACATGATGGTGGTGGGGATGTTCTGCTCCGTGACGAAGCGGCGGATCTCCGCCACCGGCTCCCGGCGCAGCACCATGCTCTTGCCGAAGATGATCAGCTCCGGGCGGTAGCGGTCGATGACCTTCTTGGTCTCCTCCACGTCGATGCGGAACAGATCGTCCCGGCACACGGGGAAGTTCACCACGGCGGTGCGCTCGGTCACCGGATCCACGGCGATGTAGTCCTTCAGAGCACCCATGGGTTGGGCCGACAGGTGGCCGCCCCGGATGATGTGGTTGTTCAGCACATAGCCCAGCCGCTGGGGGGTGTGCTTGCGGTCCAGACGGTTTTTCCAGTCCATCAGGGCGGAGAAGGTAGCCATATTGCTCATCTGCCCGCTGATGACACGGGTCTCCACCTGGGTGCAGCCCAGATACTGCCGCATCTGCTCCGCCAGCAGCTGCTCCACGGTGTCGATGAACTTGGTGCCCTGATAGTAGAATACATCCTTATCATAGAAGGAGATAATCTTCTTGTGTTCGGCGTACCGGCAGGAGGGATCGCTGGCCGACAGCAGCTGCACCGCCCGGCTGGGGGTGTTCTCCGAGGGGATGAGGTTGATGCACTGGCGCTGGCGCCACTGGTGGTTATCCTGCGCCAGATGCAGCAGCTCCAGCGCCTTGGCGGCCCGGTCGGCGGGCTGAGACACCTCGTCCTCCGGCCGCCGGTACAACAAAGGGCGGGCATAGGGCGGAGCCCCCACGCTCATGTGGCGAGCCGGGATCACGGCCTTCAGCCGGCGGCCCCGGATGTCCACCTCCACCACGTCGTCCGTCAGAACGTCGCTGTCTACATAGCACAGGCCGATGGCCCGCTTGGCGGTCTCCTCGGTGATGACCGTCTCCAGTCCCTCACCCTCAGCGATGTAGTAGGGGACCATGGTGCCGCTGGTGACCCAGCCCACCTGCTTCTCGCCCCGGTATACCGCCATTCCGGCCCGCATGACGCCCCGATCCAGCAGAGCGATGGGCAGAATACGGCGGGGCAGGGCGGTGCAGTCGGAGAAATCCCGGTTCATGATGCGCCGGAAGGCGTCAAACTGCCGCTCCAGTGCCTTGCGGCCGATGAACTCCCCCTTCTGGGGCGCAAAGCTCACGGCGAACTTGGCCAGCGGCACGGCGAAAATGGGCATCCTCTGCCCGTCGGGATCCACGCCCATCTCATGGCCGTACAGGGGGAAGCCCGCCTCCATGCGGAGGGTGTCCCGTGCGCCCAGACCGGCGGGCCGGGCGCCCAGCTCCACCAGCCGGTTCCACAGCCACGCAGCGTCCTCGCTGCGGCAGTAGACCTCGTAGCCCAGAGGCTCGCCGGTGTAGCCGGTCTTGGCCACCTTCACCTCATGACCCTCGAAGGTCAGAGTGTTCAGGGCGTTCTTCATCGGCTCCGTCACCTGTACCCCGCCGGAGAGGGTGGTCAGCAGCTCCTTGGACTTGGGGCCTTGCACGGCGATGGAGGCCCACCGGGAGGTGATGTCCGTGATGGTGCAGTCGTAGTCCTTCACCACGGAGCGCAGATGCATCAGATCCTTCTCCGTGTTGGCGGCGTTCACCACCAGCAGGAGCCGCTCCTCCTCGAAGCGGTAGAGATACGCATCGTCCACGGCTCCGCCGTCCTCGTCCGGCAGGATGCAGTACTGGGCCATGTTCAGATCCAGACCCGCCACGTTGCTGGATAGGACGTGCTGCAAAAATGCCAGCCGCTCCGGCCCCTGGATCAGCAGCCGCCCCATGTGGGACACATCGAACAGGCTGCAGAAGTGCCGGGTGTACAGATGCTCCGCCACGATCCCCGTGGGATATTGGACGGGCATTTCCCATCCGCCGAAATCCACCATGGAGGCGCCGGCCGCCACATGGATCTCGTACAGCTGGGTACGTTTGAGTTCGCTCATGTTCCTTCCTCCTTATTACATTGATTCCGTCGTTTGTTCCGCTTGTTTTGCTCCGTTTGCTTCGTTTGTCCAGTCGCTGGACACTTTCCGGCCGCATCGTGGACACGCCTCGACGGCGCCTTGGACACGCTCCGGAAACGTTTTGGACGCACAAAAAGGCGCAAAACCGCTTTCGGCAGTTTTGCGCCTCCGTTTTTGTACCTGAGAGATTCCCCGCCGGAGCGGGTTGCACCTTCGGCGTGCGGACAGGCCGCACTCTTCGGAGTATCGTCGTGGTCCGACCCTTTTGCCTGAGAGCTTCTGCATTCCCCTTCGGCGCCGCCGCAGCGGTCTCTCCCGGACCAGTCATCCGAACTCTGTTTGCTTGTCACCCATAGGCTACCATTTTGCGGCGGTGGTTGTCAAGAAAATTATGCCGCCCGGCGGGGGAAAAGCATGGGGGAATTTTTGAAAGAGACATATATGCCGCATGAACGCAAAGAACATATGAAATTAACTAGAATTTTGCACAAATCGGCAAAACCCTGTTGCAAAAAGGCGGGAAACGTGGTAGTATCTCTCATGGACCTGACAATTAGCGAGACGGAATGTCGAAGGGCAAAGGCTCTCCGGCCGCTGAGATTTGCCGAAAAACCACCATTGGTTGTGGCAAGGGCGAGCCAGAGAGTCTATATGTGCTATATAAGTTTTGGAAGGAAGCAGGAGGTGTTACAGGTGCGGCAACCCATTCGAAGCAGCACGGTGAAGCGGCTGATCGTTGTGCTGGCGATCCTGTTGGCGCTGAGCCTTGCGGCGCTGTGTGCCGTGCGGTATTACGGGCGGCAGGCAGGCCGGGCGGCAGAGGTCCCCGGCAACGGCATCCAGACGGCGGCGCAGCCCGCCGGCGCACCCGTTCCCACAGCGGCCCGGACCGGCAAGGTCACCATCCGGCTGTATGACCGCAGCCCGGAGTATAACCGGGAGTTCTCCGTGACCAATATGTTCCCCGGCGACGCCGAGACCCAGAACGACTGCGTGCAGGTAGATCACAAGGGCGACGTCACCGTCCACTTCCGGGCGGAGGTGCGCCCCGGCTATGAGAAGCTGGCGGAGGTGCTGAAGCTGCGGGTGTCCGTGGGCGGCAGCGTGCTGTATGACGGCCTGATGGCCGAGATGCCCGCCGCAGTGGATACCCTGCTGCCGGCCGGCAGCGATACGCTGGACTATCAGCTGACGGCGTATCTGGATACCAGCGTCGGCAATCCCTATATGTATCAGCAGCTGGTAGCGGACTTTTACTGGTGGGTGGCGGATAGCGAGGAGTTGGCTCCCCCTACCGGCGACACCATGCAGCCCCTGCTCTGGGGAGCGGCGGTGCTGGTGTCCGGTGCGGCACTGACGGTGCTGCTGCGTCGCCGCAGGGAGGTGTCCCATGACTGAGCGTAAAACCCGCAGCCGTCTAACCGGCGGCATCGTTGCGGTGATCGTGCTGGCGGTGTGTCTGGTGGTCACCACCGTGGCACTGGCCTATTCCATGATTTCCGTCCGGGACAACACCTTTGCCACCGGCGGCGTCCGCATCAACCTCAACGATGGCGAGCCGGTGATCCGGCCCGACGAGTTCCTGTTCGAGCCGGGTATGACGGTGAAGAAGGACTTCTTCATCGAAAACGACAGCACCGGCACGGTGTACTACCGGCTGTACTTCGCCGGTGTCTCCGGCGATCTGGCGGATGTGCTGGAGGTCACGGTGAAGGACGGCAACAAGACCCTCTACTCCGGGACCCCCACTCAGTTGGAGAACACACAGGCGGCGGACGATTTGCTGGCGGTGGGCCAGCGGCGAACGCTGACCATGTATTTCCACTTCCCGGAGGCGACCGGCAACAGCGCTCAGGCCAAGGATCTGACCTTTACCCTCTGTGCCGACGCCACCCAGACCAAGAACAACCCGCAGCGGCTGTTTGACTGATGTTGGGGAGACCGTTGCAGGAGAGAAAAGCCATGAAAAAAACCTTTGAAGTAATCAAGACCGTACTGACATGGCTGATCGTGCTGCTGGCGGTGTGCATGATGGTGTTCACCATCGTCTCCGTCACCACCTTTGACCGCAATGACCGGGCGCTGTTCGGCTACAAGATGTATATCGTGCGATCGGACTCCATGAGCGCCACGGATTTTAAGGCCGGAGATCTGATTCTGGTGCGGTCGGTGGATCCCGCTACTTTGCAGGAGGGGGATATCATCGCCTATACCTCGCAGGACACAGCCAGCTTTGGAGAGACCGTGACTCATAAGATCCGGTCCCTGACCACCGACGCAGATGGTCAGCCGGCTTTTATCACCTACGGCACCACCACCGATACCGACGACGAGATGCCGGTGACGTATCCCTATGTGCTGGGCAAGTACGAGAAGTGCCTGTCCGGCGTGGGCAATTTCTTCCAGTTCCTGAAAACCACCCCCGGCTATATCCTGTGCATCTTTCTGCCGTTCTTTCTGCTGATCCTCATGGAGGGTATCAACTGCGTCCGGCTGTTCAAGCGCTATAAGAGCGAGGAGCAGCGGGAAATACAGGCCCAGCAGGCGAAGCTGGAGCGCCAGCGGGAGGAGAACCAGCGGATGATGCAGGAGCTGATGGAGATGAAGGCCCGGCTGGAGGAGAAGGAAAAGACTCCGGAGGAGCCCCCTCAGGCGTGATCTGCCGCTCCACGGGGAGCGTTGCCGGAGGGATGCTCCGGCCATGACATCGGGAATCATCATGGATGATCATTCTATCGAAAACCCCTCTTTACAAGCTCGATCCTCCCCGATTTGACCGCCGGGGAGGGGCGAGCCAAGGACACAAGATTAGAACCCTTGCGTCCTTGGCTCGCCTATTGACCGGCACCCGCCATATGGCTCTGCCGGATTGAAAGGAGCATCAAGACATGAATTGGAAGGAAACTTTCTATACAGGAAAGCGTGAGCACCCGCAGGAGGAGAAGCCTGCGTCGCTGACGGCGCTGCTGATGCCCTCCCTGCTGGGGGTGGCGATTTGTCTGGTCTGCCTGTGCAGCCTGACGTGGGCGTGGTTCACGGCCACCCAAAATAGCGGCGTGCAGCCCATTCAGTCCGCCACTGCCACGGTGACGGCAAAGCTGAACGATACGGCTCTGGGTGAGCTGCCAATCGAAGAAGGCATGACCGGAACCGGTACACTGACACTGCATATGGACGGCAGCGCACAATATGCCTACGTGCTAATCAAGGTGGGCGGTACGGAGTATCGAACGGGTTATCTTTCTGCGACCAAGGATTATACCATTACCGTCAACGAGAGCGGCGCAACGCTGACCCTCTGTTGGGGGAAGCAGGATGACCAGTCAGGGACGGCGATGGTGGAAAACGGCGGAAGCATCGGAACGGCTCAGCCCTCCAACACGACTGACGAACAGCCTGCGACGGATGACAACAGTCAGCAGACCACGGATGCTGCGGTTCCCGGCGCTGACGATGCCAATACCGGCGATCAGAGCGGTAGCAATGAGACACCCGGCAGCGAGAACGGCGGCAGCACCGGCAATGGCTCCGGCGAACAGGGGAGTGATTCCGGCACCGGAAGTGATACGGGCGCAGGCGGCGGTGACGCTGGGACCGGCGACACGTCTAACGGCACCGACGGAACCACCGGCGAATAAGAGAGTGCAAGTATAATAGGAAGCCCTCCGGCGATGCCGGAGGGCTTCCTCGCTGTGGTGGGTGAAAACCAGGCCCTCCGGCTGGGCCGGAGGGCCTGGTTTTTGGTTTTCTGGGGTGCCATTGGGGGTATGGCAGGAAAAACCTTGCCGAATGGAGGGCGCTGCTATGGGGCGTGCGGTATGGTGGGGCTTTGCGATGTTGGAGTCTTGCGGGAAAGGCGGTTTTGCGGCAGACGAAGTATGGCGGGGTTGGTCAGAGGGTGATGGTGCCGTCGGCGGTTTGGGCCTGCGCCAGAAGGGGCTGGCAGCGCTCCAAGAACCGGGCCACCTGCTGGGGACAGCGGCCGATGTAGCGCCGGGGATCCATGAGGGCCTCCAGCTCCGGACGGGTCAGGCCGAAGGCCGGGTCGGCGGCCAGCCGGTCCAGCAGGTCGCAGGGATGTCCCTCCTTCATGCGGGCCGTGGCGGCCATAGAGTGACGGCGGATGACCTCATGGAGCTGCTGGCGGTCGCCGCCCCGCTTCACGGCCTCCATCATCAGGTTTTCGGTGGCCATGAAGGGCAGGTACTCCCGGAGAGTGCGATCCACCACCGTCTCGTTGACCCGAAGGCCCGATGCTACGTTCTGGCACAGCCGCAGAATGGCGTCGGCGCAGAGGAATCCCTCCGGCAGGGCGATGCGGCGGTTGGCGGAGTCGTCCAGCGTGCGCTCCAGCCACTGGGCAGAGGCGGTCATAGGGGCGTTCATGGCATCGGCCATGAGGCAGCGGCTCAGGGAGCAGATGCGCTCGCAGCGCATGGGGTTGCGTTTGTAGGCCATGGCGGAGGAGCCGATCTGGCTGTCCTCAAAGGGCTCCTCCAGCTGGCGATCGTGCTGCAGCAGGCGGATGTCTCCAGCCATGCGATAGGCACTCTGGGCGATGGAGCTGAGGCAGCTCAGAATGCGGCTGTCCACCTTGCGGGGGTAGGTCTGGCCGCACACGGGGAAGCACTCCGAAAAGCCGAACTCGGCGGCGATGCGGCGGTTCATCTCGTCGATCTTCTCCTCGTCGCCGTCGAAGAGGTCCATGAAGCTGGCCTCGGTGCCGGTGGTGCCACGGCAGCCCAGAAATTTCAGGCCGGAGAGCAGGGCGTCCAGCTCCTCCACGTCGGAGAGGAAGTCCTGCATCCACAGGGTGGCCCGCTTGCCCACCGTCACCGGCTGGGCGGGCTGATAGTGGGTGTAGCCCAAGGTGGGGACGGCGGCATAGCGCCGGGCGAAGGTGGCCAGATCCGCCAGCACCGACAGCAGCTGACCCCGGAGATAGCGCAGACCGTCCCGGTAGAGGATCAGGTCGGCGTTGTCGGTGACGTAGCAGCTGGTGGCCCCCAGATGGAGGATGCCGGCGGCCGACGGGGCCGCCTTGCCGTAGGCGTAGACGTGGGCCATGACGTCATGGCGCACCTCCCGCTCCCGTGCGGCGGCCACCTCGTAGTCGATGTCGGTGACGTGGGCCTCCAGCTCCTGCACCTGCCGGGCGGTGATGGGCAGGCCCAGCTGATGCTGCGCTCGAGCCAGCGCCACCCATAGGCGGCGCCAGGTCTGGAAGCGGCTGTCCGGCGAGAACAGGTGCAGCATATAGGGGGAGGCGTAGCGAGACGCCAGCGGGGAGGTGTATACGTCGTTTGCCATAGGGATGCTCCTTTGGTGATGTTAGCGGGCAAGGCGGCCCGGTGGTTATCGAAGAATGAGGCTGTCCCGCTCGGCGCCCACGGAGACGTAGCCAATGCGGCAGCCGATGGCCTGCTCCACATAGGTCACATAGTCACGGGCGGCCTGGGGTAGTTCCTCCCAAGTGCGGACGCCGGAGATGTCGCAGTGCCAGCCGGGGAGGTACTCCGTCACGGGCTTGGCCTGATCCAGCAGAACCGGGAAGGGGAACTCATGGGTGATCTGGCCGTCCACCTCGTAGGCAGCGCAGACGGGGATGCGCTCCATGTAGCTGAGGACATCCAGCTTGGTGAGGGCGATGTTGGTGGCGCCCTGCATCCGGACACCGTAGCGGGAGGCCACCAGATCGATGGGGCCTACCCGGCGGGGACGGCCTGTCTTGGCACCGTACTCGTCGCCGGCCTCCCGCAGTTCCTCGGCCTCCGGGCCGAACCACTCGCAGGTGAAGGGGCCTTCCCCCACGCAGGAGGAGTAGGCCTTCACCACGCCCACCACCTCGTCCAGCTTGGCACCGGGCAGCCCGGAGCCCACGGGGGCGTAGGCGGCGATGGTATTGGAGGAGGTGGTATAGGGGTAGATGCCGAAGTCCAGATCCCGCAGAGCGCCCAGCTGGCCCTCAAAGAGGATGGACTTGCCGTCTGCCTGCGCCTGCCGCAGCCATGCGCCGGTGTCAGCGATGAAGGGGCGGATGGCTCCGCCGAAGCGATCCAGCCATGCCAGCAGCTGCTCCATGGTGTAGCCCTGAGCACCGTAGACCTCCCGGAGGATCAGGTTCTTCCACTCCAACAGGTCCTGCAGATGGGCCTTCAGGTGCTCCGGATACAGAAGCTCTCCGGCCTGAATGGTCTTTTTCTGGTATTTATCGGAATAGAAGGGGGCGATGCCCTGCTTGGTGGAGCCGTACTGCTTGTCCTTGAGACGGGCCTCCTCCAATGCATCCAGCTCCCGGTGCCACGGCAGCAGCAGGGAGGCCCGGTCGCTGACCAGCAGGTTTCCCGGGGAAAGAGGCACTCCGGCGGCCCGCAGCGTCTCGATCTCCGACAGGAGATTTTCGCAGTCCAGCGCTACGCCGTTGCCGAGGATGTTCATGACACCCTTGTGGAAAACGCCGGAGGGCAGCAGATGCAGGGCGAACTTGCCCATGTCGTTGATGACGGTGTGGCCGGCGTTGCCGCCACCCTGATACCGGACCACGACGTCAAACCGCTGGGATAGGTAATCCACCATGCGGCCCTTGCCCTCGTCGCCCCAGTTGATGCCTACGATTGCACAATTTGCCATAGATACTGCCTCCTGACTTGGTGTAAAAAGCGAGTTTTTTCAAACAACAGCTTATTATAGGCGCACCGGAGCCATAGGGGAAGTATGGGTTTGAAATGATTGACATAAGTGAATCTAATGATTTGGCGCATCGAAAATGCACCGGCAGGGGAAGGAAAATCAGGGACACACAGCGCCCTCCGGTGGGGTCAGGGGAGGAGCGTCAGCCCCAGAAAAAAGCAGAGTTGCGCCGCCATTGACTTCCGTCCGTTTCGCTTTTTGGCAGACAAGGCGGCAGTTGCCGCCGATTTCCAATTAAGGAAATGGCGCTTGCTAACATGGGAAACGGAGAATAGCAAGCACAGCAAGTGTAGCTACACTTGCGAAATCCGGCGTGGTACGACCGGGATTTCCTTGCAGAATAGCAGGCAAATCCGGTGAGTACCCACACCGGAGCTTGCCATTCCGGCAAGCGGTACCCACTTCTCATTACTTGCCAACTGCGAAACGCACTTGGCAAGCAATGCTCGTGTTTATACACCCGTGCAATCTTGTTGGGGAAATGCCCCAAACCCCTGAACGATTTCAGAGAAATCG
>QWCE01002135.1_pt1 | contig 25947 bp, 19 predicted proteins | sample 1972531 | NCBI WGS metagenome assembly QWCE01 (sample SAMN09866716, study PRJNA288562) | Human gut metagenome isolate term4_stool, whole genome shotgun sequencing... | reverse complement strand
GAAGACTTGATTCTACAAATGAAACGCTATCTCTACAAATCCAACCGACTACCTATGCAGACGCTACAATGGCTAACGCCTATGGAAAAAAGAGCCCAATTACTGGCGGACTAGCCCGCCAGCAATTAGGATAGCACACAAGAGATCTCAACATACTTTTTTGGTCTCACATCATTTACAAATGTACAAATTTTATATATGTTTCGACAGTTAACGATTTTGTTGGAGAAGGATATCCAATTAAGGTAGGTGGCGAAGATTACCGTATCGACCTATTCTTTTTCTACTTCAATCTGCATTTCCCTGTAGCGATGGAGTTGAAGGTCGGTAAGTTCAGGCTGGATAATGTCTATAAGATGTATTTCCATCCGGAGGGTATTCATACTCAATGACTGTTTTGTGCCGATTATATTATCATGAAGAAGGATGATAACGTTGCGCTTTTGAGATCAAAGGAGGCTATGGGTATAAATAACAATATCGAACGCCGGTAGAGAACTAATGTTATGTTTTGATACATATGTTGCAAAGTACAATTTGCACTGGAGACTAGTTCATGATAAGAACAACTGTTCCTATTTCTGTAATAAGGAGTATGTGGGCGACATATCTGATGATCACTGTAAAACAATAAGTCAATTGATTTTAAGGAAACATTGAGAAGGATCTTATGGGAAAAGACAGACGTGCTAATGCGGTGCTCTTTGGTTTTGATTTTCAAGTTAACGCTGCGATTGTATTAATGATTGAAAATATCAAGACTTTGCGATCATTACGATTGGAAAGCAACTACGAGGATATTGATATTGAGCTTTCTAGCGGAAACCATATCTTGGCTCAGGCAAAGGCAATAGTGAATAGCAGCACGGATTTTTCAAATGTACGTAGTAATCTTAAGAAAGCATTGGAGTCATTATCTGAGGGTAGCAATAAGGTTAATACTGAGAAACTGATTTTGATAACCAATTCCCCGAACCCACTGAATGATGAATCGCGGAGCATTTTTTGGGGACCAACTCGCCGTGATTTTGAGACATTACCACCGTCATCTAAAGAGATTATAACCGAATACCTAGCTCAGATCGATCAGCCCTTGGATACAAATCAGTTTGTTATTCAGGTTGTTCCCTTTGAAACTGACGATGACGTAGAAAGATATAAAGCAGTTGCTAAGGCAATAGATGACTTTATTGGAGATTTGAAGCTTGATATTCCGGGAATTGGCAAGCAATTGCACAGGGTGTGGTGTGGGGAGGTGTTTAAGAACGGCTCAAAAAAGAATGCCAATTTAATACTCTCAAAGAAAAGCTTGATTTGGCCCATTATAGTTATAGCAACGGATATTGATAGGGTTGACTATGATTTTATTGAGAGGTTTGATTCTGTCCTATATGATGAGGTTGTTCGTCAATTTAGAGAGACAATTGATTCTTGTTGTGAGAGAGTAGAGTTTTTCACGAAAATCCTTTTCGATTTTAATGCATATGAAAATCCTGGGGTGGCACGTGAAAGAACAATCAATTTTGTGGATGAATCTTGGAGAAATTACTTGTCAGAGTTTGAAGGTGATGGCATTGATCCTGCTACAGCGGAAGCACTATCACAAGTAGTGGTATATAACGTAATACGCAGAAGATATGATATTGACAAGATCAAAAAGGGGGTGTCCCTATGATTATTAGGTCTATTTGTATTAAAGAAGGAATATTCAGTCGATTCATTGAATTTTCTGCCAATGCGAATTTGATTCACAGCAAACAGAATAGCAAGGGAAAAACTACCTTACTCAGATTTTTGCTGTACTCTCTTGGTTATACCATTCCCAATACAAGAAAAATCAAATTTGAGCGGTGCGAAGTTGAAACCGTGATTTTTACCGAAAAAATAGGGGAAGTTAGACTTTCAAGAACAGCCAATAGTCATATTGTATTATCAAAATGTGACAATCGTACTACATATGTTTTGCCTGAACAGCAAAACAAACTTCACAGTGTTCTTTTTGGAACTGAAAATGCCGATATTTTAGAGAATCTCCTTGGAGCCTTTTATGTAGATCAGGAAAAAGGCTGGACTCTGCTTAACAGAGGTGTGGTTATTGGCAGCATTCATTTCAATATTGAAGAGCTTGTTCGGGGACTGTCTGGGCGTGATTGCACAACACTAATCCAATATGAGGAAAAGCTGTCACGTGAACTTAAAAAATATAAGCAGATGTTCAGTGTTGCAAAATACCAAGAGACAATCGAAACTGAAGGAGGTGCTCTTGCTGTAGAGCACTACGAAGAAAAGATAGATTCTGATTTAGAACAACTTATGATACGGCAGAATGCCCTAAAAAAGGAATTGCGCCGTATTGACAAAGCCTTAAGGGACAACAGACAGTTCAGTAAGTTTATAACTGAAATGAAGCTTCTCATCAAGGGCGCAGACGGAACGACCATTCCTGTTACTGCTGATAATATTGTAGGTTTTAATGATAGCATTGAATATCTTATAACGAAACACAAACTGATTTCCGCTGAGATGGCTTCAGTCCTTAGCGATATTTCCGCTCGCGAAATGCAAAGGCAATCTGAAATTGAACAGTTAGAATTCTGGAAATCTGAAACCATGACTCAGGCGTTTGATAGAAGAATTGCCTCCTTACAAATCAATGCCATTGCAATCAAAAAAGAAATCAAAAGATTGGAGAAAGAACTAAGGGATGTTCGTCAAGATATTACCACTAGAACAAAAATGAACAATGACGTAGTAAATAGTCTTTATCATAACATACTGAAGTATGCGGTTGAATTAGGAATTGGTGATGATACGACTATTTCGGCCTCATATTTGTTCACTTCTAATCTCAAGGAGTTGTCCGGAGCGGTATTGCACAAAACGGTATTCGCATTTAGGTTGGCATATATCATTGAGATCGAACGGGCAATTGATATCAAATTGCCTATTATCTTGGATTCACCTAGTGGGAAGGAAGTGGATCAGGATAATATAAAGATAATGATGAATATTCTCAAAAGAGACTTTTCTGATCATCAGATTATTATTGCATCCATTTATGAGTACGATTTTAATCCGATCAATAAAATAGAGATAGTAAACCGGTTGATTGAGATTGAATAAATGTCTTGCATTTTACAAGAATGAAATAATAATGTATTCAAGAGAGATACGGGAAATATGAAAAAATTGCTCTATGATTTATCAAATCTCATCCTTGCCTGAGAAGAGCGACAAGAGTCCAAAAGGGATAAAAACGGAGCAAAAAGCTTGCCCTTTCAAGGTGAAAAATGAAGATAAAATTGCCGGGAGGCAAGGGAAAGAGATTGAAACTTTTCTGTAAACGTGATAAGCTAAGTAAGCCACAGTGGAAGGGTCATAGACATTTTGAAACGGTTTATGATCGAGGCCACAAGAGGTAAATGATGATTATTTATTTTAAGGAGGAAAAAATGGGAAAGAAATTCTCAAAGGTTTTAGGGATTTTCTTGGCTCTGGCTCTTATCCTGACTGCGGTTCCGACAGCATTAGCTGCACCCCAGGACATGAGCGGCTTTACCTATGATCATACCCGTGATGGGAAGATCAATGTTACGGTAAACACCACAGCCAACGAAATTCTACTGAAAGGTGATACGGATCTTTCAGCTTTAGATGTCTATGCAGTTTGGTCAGCGACCAAAAAAGCGGACAACACTAAGGTTGAAGAACAGGCAGTAGCTACTAAAGTGGCCATTGATAAGAAGGCCGGCAAGATCTTATTTGAAGCAACTGTACCTGAGAAAGAAATTGATGGTGTTAAGATTGCTGACTTGAAGGACATCGAACTCAAGGTCTATGGAGACACTGACAAGATTGAATCTGCTCTTGTTGGCGTCAATGCAGAATTAGGTGGTGTCGAACTCAAGGCAGACAAGGTAAAAGCACCTAAGAGCTTAGCACCGTTGGTTACCAAGGACCTTGTTTTCTTAGGTAATGCTGTTGCTGAGAAAGACGCATCAAAGACCTTCAAGCAGGTTTATGATTATGAGTATGGCAGTGCAACTGAAAACAGTGATGTTGCTGTCTCTTACAACTTCGTCTTTGGATGGAAGACCCCTGACCTGAAGAAGTCCACGGTTACCGTCTTTAAGCGCGGAACTGACACGCGGGTGCCAAAAGCCGAGATCAAGTTCTACAATGTTAAGTATGATGTGGTTGATGGACAGAAAAAATATCACTATGACCAGAACAAGCAGTTTATCCTCGATGAAAATAGTGAAATCTCAGGGGTTACTGCTACTATGACCGATGCTAATGGTGTTGCTGACCTTGAAAAGGCCATCAAAGACCTGGAAACAAAGGCAGCCACACCCGTTGTCGCTATTAAGGCAGTGCACAGTCAATATGATTCCTCTACCGTTGACTTCTTCTCCCTCGTGAGTGAGTTAAACGGACAGAAGATCACTGACCAGAACTCCAAAGATGGTGTCAAGTGCTTCCTCGGCCTCTACAACAAGGCTGATGAAAAGCCCTTCGAGGTTCGTGTTTTTGGTGTAAATCGTAACAATCCTCTCCATGCTTTGAAGGGTGCTGAAGTTAAGGCCTATACTAACATTGGTGAGTTCATGCAAGCACCAAAGCTGGGTGAAGCGTTCTTCACTGGAGAAACTGATAAGAACGGTGTCGCTTCTATCAAAGACGCTCTAATGAGAGTCGTGGTACGGAATGCTGTTACCCCTGATGATGAACTTGCACCCACGGAGTTCAAATCTTACGCCATCCTGACTGTCAAGTATGGCAAAAAGACAGAGGAAATTTATCTTGACTCTGCAAAATTAGCAAAGGGCTATGTCGAAGTCATCTTCAAGGATGGCATGACCTCCATGTTCAGCCGTGTTGCTGGTGAAGATCGTTATGAAACTGCCGTTGAGATTGCTAAGCAGCAGTACAAGGATGGTCTGAAGGGAACGGTTATCCTGGCTACCGGACAGAACTTTGCCGATGCTCTGACCGCTAATGGTCTGACCAATGCTTACCAGGCTCCTATCCTCTTAACCAAGACCAACAGCTTACCTGAATCAGTCCTGTCTTATCTTAAGGCGGAAATCAAGGATGGCAACTTAAAGAACGTCCTGGTTCTTGGTAAAGAAGGTGCTGTCTCTTCTGCTATTACCGGAAAACTGAGAAACGAACTCCGCCTCAACGTTTCCCGTGTTGGTGGTGAGAACCGCTATGAAACCTCTGTTATGGTTGCTGAGCTCATCAAGGCCATTAATGGTGGAAAGGCAGATGGTGCAATCCCATTTGCTGGCGAAGTCAATGCTGCTGATCCGCAGAGAAATAACCGTGACCATGGCAACCAGTACTTCTTGGCCAATGGCCTGAAGTTTGCAGATGCTCTGATTGCTTCTGTACCCTCTGCCCGCTATGGTTATCCCATCCTCTTAACCGATGGATCGAATATGCTCCGTCCCGAAACCAAAGCCTTCTTCGATGCCACCTTCAAGGCCGGAAAGATCGATAAAGTCCTGGCGATCGGTGGAGATGCGGTTATCACCAATAGTGCTCTCGCTCAGATCCCCGGATCTATCACTCACAGACTCTATGGTAAGGATCGTTATGAGACCAACATGGCTGCTAACGAATACTTCAAGAACGCTACCAAGGTCTATGTGGTAACCGGAATGGATTATGCTGATGCTTTAGTTGCCGGTCACCTGGCAGCTGAAAACGAAGCGGCTATCCTCATGGTCAACCCCAACGGTCTGACCGAAGAACAAGCCAAGTGGATCAAGACCAACAAGATCACTGACTACACCATCTTTGGTGGAGACAAGGCTGTTTCTGAGAAAGTCGTTATGGAGATCGAAAACATCGTTCGTGGTGTTAAATAATAATCTTCATTTACTCGGTAAGAAAGCCGGACCCTTCGGGGTCCGGCTTTCTTTATTGGGTACGATTGTATTTGTTCGAACCTAGCTTACTGATTTCCAATCAAGTCCAATTGAAATTGCTTAAGAATTCGTCCGCTTAGGCCCCAGATGGTTCGTCCTTCCCAGTAGTAAAAGGGGGTCTCCGACCTACCCTCGATGAAGGGGTAGTTCCTTCCTCCGGGAATATCCTCGTAGGGAAAGGCTTCCTCCGGAAATTCTTTTACTTTGGACCGGTAGATCTTGGGCTCCAGCTCCTCCAGTTCTTGGAGAGGGATAGTGAAGATTTGATCCACTTCGTCAGGCGAGAACGTCTCTTGATAGTTCTCGATAGTACCCAGGAAGCAGTCGATCTTTCGACCGTAGGTGGAGACGTAGGTGTAGGGTTGGGCCAGGATTTGGACCTGGTCAAGGGTCAGAAGGAGTTCTTCGCAGGTCTCCCGGTGGGCGGCCTCTCGGGGACTTTCTCCCTCCTCAATGGCGCCTCCGGGGAAGGAGATTTCTCCGGGCTGGGTTTGGAGATGGGAGGCTCGGACTTCAAAGAGCAAAGAAAACTCCCCCTTCCCGTCCGGGATAAGGGGGAGGAAAACCGCATAGTTCTTCCATGAGCTCTCCCCAATGATTCGGGGAGAATTGTTTTTTAGGGAATCGAGGTAGGTTTTGAGATGGGTTTTCAAGGGGATGACCTCCTTCACCCTATTCGATAATGCCGAAGGAGAAGCCCTCTTTGCGGAGGGTTTCCACGATGAGGGGGATGGACTGGCGGGTGACTTCCTTGTTGGGGGTGTCGTGCATGAGGACGGTCATGCAGTTCGGCTTGCCGTATGCGGTCCAGCCTTCGATGACTTTGTCTGCCTGGGCTTGGGGGGTCTTGGGCCCGTTCTTTCCGGAGGCATCGCCGTTGGTGGAGTTCCAGTCGATCCAGTGGACGCCACGATCGGCCAGGGCTTTATCGGCCCCATCCAGATTCTTCCAGGACATATGGCCGCCGGGATAGCGCCAGACATTGACTTGGACGTCTTGGCCGAGAAGGCTTTTCAAGAGGTTGTGGCACTTGTCGTATTCTTTGAGAATGTGGTCCTTGTTGGCGGACCGGCCAGGGTAGAGGTAGGAGTAGTCGTGGCTAAAGGAGTGGAGGGCCAGGCCGTGTCCCTCATCCATCATCCGCTTCAGGAAAGGCAGGGTCTTCTCGCTCATGGTCTTGCCGACCAGGAAGAAGGTGGCGGGGACGCCCTCTTTGGCCAGGATGTCCAGTAGCTCTCCTGTGGACTCGGAGGAGGGTCCGTCATCGAAGGTCAGGAAGGCGATCTTCTTGTCTCCGGCCAGGGGCTTTCCTTCATACATGGCTTCCTTGACGGCCATGATGGGATAGGCGTAGACGGATGCGGCCTTATTGTGGTTGGTTCCTTTGCCCTGGGCATTTTGGACGACGTCTCCGGTGTTGGCCTTGGGCTGAATTTTCCCTTCGGCGGTGGCTGGGGCTTCTCCCGAGGCGGAGGTCTGGTTGGATTGGTCTTGGCTCAGGTCTTGGTCCTGGCCGGACTGGTCGGATTCGCCGGAGGTCTCCTGTGCTGAAGATTCGGGGTCGGTCCCAACCGGGGCAAAGGTCCCCTGGCTTTGGGGGGGATCGGTGGGGTTGCCCTGTTGGTGTTGGGGTGGAGGGACCAAGCGTCCCTCCTTGACTGACCGCAATCGGTAGCCGATGAAGATACCCATGGCAATAGCAAATACGACGATGACGAGGAAGGCCAGGAGCCTTCTCTGCTGGGCCTTCTTTCGGGCCTCAGCCCGCCGTTGGTGGAAATCAGGATGTTCCTGGAAATGGTTGGTCATAGCTCCTCACTTTTTATCTCAAGTTTGTCGATGTTTTCTCTTGCTAACTCACCCCTCTATTTTATCGAATTGGGGGAGGTCTGTCGAACATCTTTACTCCATATTTAGGGATTTTGGGGGAATAATTCCGCCCTATACATGAGGATGGGGATTTGGGCGGTGGGGCATTTCCGCCCTGATCATGAGAACGGCGATTTGGGCGGTGAGGTATTTCCGCCTCAAAACATAGATTGATCAATTGGGCGGTGAGGAAATTCCGCCTTAAAGTCAAGAATTGAAAATAGGGTGGTGTCATTTTTCCGCCTCATATGCCAATTTGGGGATTTGGGTGGTCATTTTTTTACCGCCCAATCCTGAATTTTGACGAATAGGGAGGAGATTGGCCACCACCCAATCTCGAATTTTGGAGAATAGGGCGGAAATCGAAGACCACCCAATTTTGAATTTTAATAAAAAGGGCGGTGCTTATTCCATTTGAACTCCGGATGAGGGCCTAATTTGATGGGACTGTCCCAAAATAGGACATTTCCCTTGAATTTTGGGACACATCGCCGGCAAGGTTTATGGGAAAATCATGTGTACATAGGTGTGGCAATAAAAGAGTATGAAGGAGGTTGAATGGAGAAGAAGCAATCGAAGAAAGAGCGAAAAATAGCCTTATTAAAAAGAAGCTTGCAATCTCTTCAGGTGGAACCTATAAAAGGAAGTTTGTATGTGAAGCGAAACGTCGGGACTCCACAGTTTTTTCACCAGGTGCGGTCAGAGGGGAAAGTTCGGCGAGACTATATTCCTGCCGACAGGATGTCTTTAGCTCAGCATTTGGCACAACAAGGATACAATCGGTCGATAAAAAAACTCCTTCGCATGGCAGAAAAGGGGAAACTGGGTTCAGACAATATTGATCGGGCAGTAGATGAAGTCTACTTCAAGATTTGTCCGGAGAAAAGGGAGTTAATCCATCCCGTCCAGGATACTCTAGAGAAGAAACTTCAGGACTGGAAGTCACAGTCCTATCAAACGCTCTCCTTTCGTTCAAATGATGCCTTGATTTACACCGATAATAAGGAGAGAGTCCGGTCAAAGTCGGAAAAAATCATTGCAGATTTATTGAAGAAGAATGGCATCACCTACAAATACGAATGCCCCCTGGTCCTTAAGGACGGGGTCATCTTCTATCCTGACTTCACCTTCTTCAATCCCTATACCGAGGAGGAAATCTATTGGGAGCACCATGGCCTCATGGGGGACGGGGACTATACGATGAGGACGATCGAAAAGATCCGAACCTATGAGAAAAATGGGATCGGGCTGGGTCGGCGGCTCCTGGTCACCTTTGAAGGGGGAAAGCTGAATGTGGACTATGACCGGGTCAAGGACTTGATTCGAGACTTCCTCCTGCCTTTGGTCCCTCCCGGAGCCCGGCCAAGGCAAAAAAAGGACCGCCAAAGGGAGGTCCTTTAGCGGTCCAATCACGAGGCCCCAAGGGGGGGCGGTATTAGATTTCCTGGTCAAAATAGGCTTTGGCAGCCTGGAAGAACTTCATATCGTAGGTCCCGGGGACGTTGAGGTAGAGGCCGGCGCCGGAGCGCTCGGTATGGCCCATCTTGCCCAGGATCCGGCCGTCGGCAGCCATGAGGCCTTCGATGGCGGCGGTGGATCCGTTGGGGTTGAAGGCGATATCCATGGAGGGCCGGCCATCGGGGTCGGCGTACTGGAAGGCGACCTGGCCATTCTTGAAGAAGGCTTGGACGTCCTCCTCCCGGGCCAGGAAGCGACCTTCGCCGTGGGAGATGGGGGCCTTATAGAGGCGGTCGGGGTCCAGGAAGCGGAGCCAGGGGGAGTCGGTGGAGGCCACACGGAGGTTGACGATCCGGGATTGGTGGCGGCCGATCCGGTTGTAGGTCAGGGTGGGGGCGGTTTCTTTGGGGTCGGTGATGTGGCCGTAGGGGAGGAGGCCCAGCTTGACCAGGGCCTGGAAGCCGTTGCAGATGCCCAGGGCCAGACCCTCCCTCTTGTAGAGGAGGTCTTCGATGGCTTGGGCGATGCCTTCATTGCGGAGGAAGGAGGCCATGAACTTGGCCGACCCGTCGGGCTCATCCCCGCCGGAGAAGCCGCCGGGCAGGTAGAGGACCTGGGCCCGGTCCAGGGCCTTGCGGAAGGCCTCCGTGGATTCGGCGATGTCCCGGCTCGTTTGGTTGCGGACCACGAAGACCTGGGGTTCCAGGCCTCCCTCCCGGATGTACTGGGCGGCGTCGTATTCCGTGTTGGTGCCCGGGCAGACCGGGATGAGGACCTTGGGACGGGCCTGGGAGGAATTGAGATGAACTTGGGACAGATTGGCACGAACCTGGGATAGGGGGTTGTCGGCAGGGGCCTTGGCCTTGGGGGCGGGGAGGTCGGCTTCGCCAATCTCGGGCCCTTCCAGGGGATAGACCTCCTCTAATGTATCCTCATAGGCCGCCAGAAGGTCGGCCAGGTCCAGGACCTCATCCTTGTATTGGAGGGTCCGGTCATCGGTGGTCCGGCCCAGGAGGGTCAGGTCGAAGGCCTCGGAGGGGGCCAGGTCCTCCCGGACTTCCAGGATCAAGGAGCCGTAGGTCCGGTCGAAGAGGTCGGCCAGGTCCCGGTCCTCATAGACAAAGCCCATCCCGTTCCCCAGGGCCATTTCGAAGACCTTGTGGGCGATCCCGCCCATGTCGGGGGTCCCGGCAGCCAGGGTCTTGCCCGCCCGGTTGGCTTCATCGACATAACCGAAGAGGGCCCGGAGGGAATCGGTTTCGGGAAGTTGGTTGCCGCCCTTCTTGGGCGAGAGGAGGTAGACCTTGTGGCCGGGGCCCTTGAATTCCGGGGAGAGGACCCGGTCCAGCTTGCCGGTGGTGACGGCAAAGGAGATGAGGGTGGGGGGGACGTCCAGGTCTTCGAAGGAGCCGGACATGGAGTCCTTGCCCCCGATGGCGGCTAGGCCGAAGTCCATCTGGGCCTGGTAGGCACCCAGGAGGGCCGCCATGGGGAGGCCCCAGCGCTTGGGGTCCTGGTCCAGGCGGAGGAAGTACTCCTGGAAGGAGAGGTAGGTCTCCTCTAGGTCGGCCCCCGCGGCCACCAGCTTGGTCAGGGAATCGACCACCGCATAATAGGCCCCATGGTAGGGGGAGGAGGTGGTCAGGTAGGGGTCAAAGCCCCAGGCCATGAAGGAGACGTCCTCGGTGTCGGCCTTCTCCACGGAGATCTTCTGGACCATGGCCTCCGGGGGGGTCAGCTGGTTCTGGCCGCCGAAGGGCATGAGGACGGTCCCCTTGCCGATGGTGGCGTCGAAGGATTCAGCCAGACCCCGCTGGGAGGCCCCGTTCAGGTTGGTGACCACCTCTTCCATGGCGGAGGCGAAGTCCTTTGGGTCCTCCACCAATCCGGCAAAGGAGGGGGTATATTTGGCGGTTTCCACCGTGATGTGCTTGTCCGCCCCGTTCTCATCCAGGAAGGACCGGTCCAGGTCCACGATGGTCTTCCCCTGCCAGGTCATCTTTACCCTGGCCTCCTCGGTGACGACGGCCACCTGGGTAGCTTCCAGGTTTTCCTCATGGGCCATGGCCAGGAATTCCTCCAGGTCCTCGGGGTCGATGCAGACGGCCATCCGCTCCTGGGATTCGGAGATGGCCAGTTCCAGACCGTTCAGGCCCTCATACTTCTTGGGGACCTTGTCCAGGTCGATTTCCAACCCGTCAGCCAGCTCGCCGATGGCCACGGAAACCCCGCCGGCTCCAAAGTCGTTGCAGCGTTTAATCATCTTGACGGCCTTGGGGTTGCGGAAGAAACGTTGGAGCTTTCTTTCCTCAGGAGCATTCCCCTTCTGGACCTCGGCTCCTGCGGTCTCCGCCGAGTCCACCTTCTGGGCCTTGGAGGACCCGGTGGCTCCGCCGATCCCGTCTCGGCCGGTCCGGCCGCCCAGGAGGATGATGGGGTCGCCCGGCTGGGGGGTCTCCCGGCGGACCAGGTCCGCCGGAACGGCGGCGACCACCGCGCCCACTTCCAGCCGCTTGGCCACATAGTTGGGGTGGTAGATTTCCCGAACCTGGCCCGTGGCCAGACCGATCTGGTTCCCATAGGAGGAGTAGCCCTGGGCCGCTTCTCGGCAAATTTGGATCTGGGGGAGCTTGCCTTCCAAGGTCTCTTCCACCGGGGTCAGGGGGTCGCCCGCCCCCGTCACCCGCATGGCCCCATAGCAGTAGGCCCGGCCGGACAGGGGGTCCCGGATGGCCCCGCCGATGCAGGTGGCGGCCCCGCCGAAGGGCTCGATCTCCGTGGGGTGGTTGTGGGTCTCATTTTTGAAGAGGAGGAGCCAGGGCTCTTCCTTGCCGTCGATGGTGACTTGGATCTTGACCGTGCAGGCGTTGATTTCTTCGGAAGCGTCCAGGCCGTCCAGCTTGCCCTGGGCCTGGAGGGCCTTGCCGGCGATGGTTCCCAGGTCCATGAAGGTGATGGGTTTGGTCCGACCCAGTTCTTCCCGGGTTTTCAGGTAGTCCTGGTAGGACTTTTCCAGGAGGGGGTCTTCAAAAGTCACTTGGTCCAGGACGGTGTTGAAGGTGGTGTGGCGGCAGTGGTCGGACCAGTAGGTGTCCAGGATGCCCAACTCGGCCTCGCTGGGGTCCCGGTCCTTCTTCTTGAAGTAGTCCTGGATCAGGGTCAGGTCGTCCAGGCCCATGGCCATGGCCCGGTCCTCCCGGAAGGCGTCCAAGGCGGCGGAGTCCATGGCCCGGAAGCCCTCCATGACCCGGACGGGGTCCGGGGGGGTGATCTTCATGGCCAGGCTTTCCTTCTTGTCCAGGCCGGCCTCCCGTGAATCGACGGGGTTGATGAGGAGGCGGCGGAGCTTGGCTTGGTCGGCCTCGGTCAGGGCCCCATAGAAGAGGTAGACCTGGGCGGAGAGGACCCGGGGGCGGTCACCGCCCAGGAGCATCTGAATGCACTGCTCGGCGGAGTCGGCCCTTTGGTCGAATTGGCCGGGGAGGGCTTCCACGGCCAGGATGAAGTCAGCTTCCCGGCCGTCCTGGGCCTCCTCCAGGCTTTGGTAGGTCAGGTCGACCGGGGGGTCGGAAAAGACCTCATCCAGGGCCAGGTCAAAGAGGTCCTCGGAGGCCATGTCCACATCGTATCTTTTGAGGAGGCGGACTTCCTCCAGGCCATCGATCCCGTAAAGGGTTTGGGCATCCGAGAGGATCCGGTCCTCCTCATTCCGAAGGCCGGGCTTCTTTTCAACGTAGCGGCGAAAGATCATGATAACCTCGCTTTCAAGGCCTCTTGGCCAATATCTTTCCGGTAGTAGGCATGGTCAAAGTGGCAGTCTTGGATGGCCCGGTAGGCCTTTTTGATGGCCTGGTCCAGGGTCTTGGCCCGGTCGGTCACGGTCAGGATCCGGCCGCCGGAGGTCAGGAGGGACTCCCTCTCCAGGCGGACGCCGGCGAAGTGGACCTTGTCCAGGACCTCCTCGGAAACGGTGACCGGGTAGCCGGTCTGGTAGGCCTGGGGATAGCCCTCAGAAGCCAGGACCACGCAGCAGGCGGCATCCTTGGAGAAGTTGACTTCGACCTGGTCCAGCCGCTCCTCGGTGACGGCCTCCATGATGGTCAGGAGGTCGGATTCCAGGAGGGGAAGGACCACTTGGGTTTCGGGGTCGCCGAACCGGCAGTTGTATTCGATGACCTTGGGGCCCTCTTTGGTCAGCATGAGGCCGAAGTAGAGGCAGCCCTTGAAGGGACGGCCTTCCTTGTTCATGGCTTCCATGGTGGGGAGGAAGATGGTTTCCATGCAGGTCTTGGCCACCTCATCCGTATAGTAGGGGTTGGGGGCGATGCAGCCCATGCCCCCGGTGTTGAGGCCCTTGTCTCCGTCCAGGGCCCGCTTGTGGTCCATGGAGGAGACCATGGGGACCAGGGTCTTTCCGTCGGTGAAGGTCAGGACGGTCACTTCCGGTCCTTCCAGGAATTCTTCGATCAAGCAGGTTTCGCCGGACTTGCCGAATTTTCCCTCCACCATGCAGGCCCGGACGGCCTCCCGGGCCTCATCTTCTGTCGGACAGATCATGACCCCCTTGCCCTTGGCCAGTCCAGACGCCTTGACTACCAGGGGGGCGCCGACTTGGTCGATGAAGGCCATGGCCCGGTTCAGGTCGTCGAAGACCTTGAACTTGGCTGTGGGGATGCCGTATTTCTCCATGAGGCCCTTGGAGAAGGCCTTGGATCCCTCGATTTCAGCGGCCGCCTTGTTGGGGCCGAAGCAGGGGATGCCCAGGGCTTCCAGACGGTCCACCAGGCCCATGACCAGGGGATCGTCGGGGGAGACGACGGCGTAATCCACAGGGTTTTCTTGGGCGAATTCACAGACTCCGTCCAGGTCCTCGGCCGAGATGTCGATGCAGTCGGCATCCATCCCGTAGCCGGGGTTGCCCGGCAGGGCCCAGATGGTCCGGACTTTGGGGTTTTCACGAAGTTTTCTTACAATGGCATGTTCACGGCCGCCACCGCCGACTAAGAGGATGTTCATGAGGACTCCTTTTCATGCATGGATGGGGATAGGGGAAAATTTCAGGATAGGATCAGTGGTGGAAGAGGCGGAGACCGGTCTTGCACATGACCATGCCGTAGCGGTCGGCCACCCGGATGACGTCGTCGTCTCGGATGGACCCGGCGGGCTGGGCGACATAGGATACGCCGGACTTCTTGGCCCGCTCCAGGTTGTCGCCGAAGGGGAAGAAGGCATCGGATCCCAAGGCCACCCCGGTGATCCGGTCCAGGTAGGCCCGCTTATCCTCATCGGTCAGGGGCCGGGGTCTTTCCGTAAAGTACTTCTGCCAGTTCCCCTCGGCGGTCACATCTTCTTCGTTGTGGTTGATGTAGCCGTCGATGACGTTGTCCCGGACGGGTCGCTTGAGCCCCTTCTTGAAGGGGAGGGAGAGGACCTGGGGGGCGAGGCGGAGGAACCAGGTGTCGGCCTTATCCCCGGCTAAGCGGGTGCAGTGGATCCGGGACTGCTGGCCGGCCCCGATCCCGATGGTCTGGCCCTGGTAGGCGAAGGCCACGGAATTGGACTGGGTGTATTTGAGGGCGATGAGGGCGATGGTCAGGTCCCGGATGGCTTCCTGGGGGAGGTTCTTGTTCTTGGTCAGGATCTCTCGGAAGAGGTCGGGGGTGACCTTGCAGGTGTTGTGGCCCTGGCTGAAGGTGACGCCGAAGACCATCTTGGTCTCAACGGCGGGAGGGTGGTAGTCGGGATCCACCTTCAAGACCACATAGTTTCCTCCCTTTTTCTCCTTGAGGATGTCCAGGGCTTCCGGAGCGTAGCCCGGGGCAATGACCCCGTCGGAGACTTCGCGTTTGATCAATCGGGCCGTGGTCTCATCGCAGGGGTCGGAGAGGGCGACGAAGTCCCCGAAAGAGGAGAGGCGGTCGGTTCCTCTGGCTCGGACATAGGCCTGGGCCAGGGGGGAGTCATCCAGCCCCTCTACTCCCTCCACAAAGCAGGCCTTCTTGAGTTCCGGAGAAAGGGGGAGGCCGACGGCGGCGGAGGTGGGGGAGACGTGCTTAAAAGAAGTGGCGGCCGGGAGGTCCAGGGCCTCCCTCAGCTCCTTGACCAGCTGCCAGGCGTTGAGGGCGTCCAGACCGTTGATGTAGCCGGGCCGGCCGTTGAGGACCTCGATGGGGAGGTCAGACCCGTCCTCCATAGAGAGGAAGGCGGGCTTTTGGTTGGGGTTGCATCCATATTTGAGTTCCAGCTTTTTCACACTTGCCTCCTATATGGTGAGTTCTTCGTCGATGACGGTTTTGTGGTAGCGGTCCAGGATGTCCTGGACCTCGCCTTGGAGATAGTCGGTGACCTGGGCAGGGGCCCGGCCCACATAATCCTTGGGGTCCAGGTGGGCTTGGATTTCCTCCAGGGTCAGGGGGATGTCGGGATCTTCGGCCAGGCGGGCGATGAGGTCATTTTCTCCCCCCTCCAGCTTGACCTTCCGGGTGGCGGCGTGGGCGTGTTCCCTGATCTTCTCATGGATGGCCTGGCGGTCCTTGCCCCGCTTGACCGAGGCCATCATGATGTTCTCCGTGGCCATGTAGGGGAGCTTTTCCATGACCCGGCGGTGGACCACCTTGTCGTAGACGGTCAGGTCCTGGGTCACGTTGATGTAGATGTTGAGGATGGAGTCCACGCCTAGGAAGGCCTCGGAGATGGAGAGTCGGCGGTTGGCCGAGTCATCCAGGGTCCGCTCGAACCACTGGCAGGAGGCCGTGACGGCGGGGTTGAGGGCGTTGACCATGACGTGACGGGCCAGGGCCGTGATCCGCTCCGACCGCATGGGGTTCCGCTTGTAGGGCATGGCGGAGGACCCCACCTGAGTCTTCTCGAAGGGCTCCTCCATCTCCTCGAAGGATTGGAGGATCCGGAGGTCGTTGGCGAACTTGGAGGCGGCCATGGCGAAGTTGGCCATGGCGGCCAGGTAGTGGAAGTCCACCTGGCGGGAGTAGGTCTGGCCGGAGACCGGGACGATATCCTCGAAGCCCAGGGCCCGGGCCACGCCCTTGTCCAGGGCCTTGACCTTGTCCTCATCCCCGTCAAAGAGGGCCAGGAAGGAGGCCTGGGTCCCGGTGGTTCCCTTGGCCCCGCGGAGGCGGAAGCGGTCCAGGAGGTCCTGGAGGAAGGTCATGGCCAGGACCATGTCGTTGATCCAGAGGCAGGCCCGCTTGCCCACGGTGGTCATCTGGGCGGGCTGGAGGTGGGTGTAGCCCAGGCAGGGGAGGTCTTTATAGCGGTCGGCGAAGTCGGCCAGGTTGGCCACGACCTGGGCGGCCTTCTTAAGGACCAGCTGGGAGGCATCGTAGATCTGGAGGAGTTCAGCGTTGTCCGTCACATAGCAGGAGGTGGCGCCCAGGTGGATGATGGGCCGGGCCTTAGGGGCCACCTGGCCAAAGGCGAAGACATGGCTCATGACGTCGTGGCGGATTTCCTTCTCCTTTTGCCGGGCAACCTCATAGTCGATGTCCTCGGCGTGGTCTTCCATTTCCTTGATCTGTTCCTCACTGATGTCCAGGCCCAGGTCCTTTTCGACCTTGGCCAGGGCGATCCACATCTTCCGCCAGGTCCGGAACTTGTAGTTGTCCGAGAAGAGGAACTCCATCTCGGCCGAGGCATAGCGGGCGGAATAGGGGGATTGGTAGGCATCATGGTTTGGGGTCATTGGTCTTCTCCTTCCCGGGCATTGGTGATGATCTCTTCCACCCGGCCGGTGGCCAGGTCCTGGGTCCGGACGTAGAGGGCCACCTTATTTTCAGGGTCCAGGCCCGCCCAAAGGGCCCGGCTGAAGTTTCCCAGGGATTCGTCTTCGATCCGGAGGGCCACCGGCTCTCCTTGGAAGGAGGGGATGGGGTCCCCGTCCGTCTGGTAAGTAGAAAGGAAGTGGCCCAGGCCGGCCCGGGCCTCATAGTGGAAGAAGGACCGGGAGCAGGCCGAACCCTTCGGGTCCTGGGCCTTGAGGATGGCCATCTCATAAGTAAAGGAAGTATTTTCTGTTTTTTGGGTCCAGTCGGCCCGGCCGGAAATCCGGGGAGTCCAGTTGGGTCCGTCGGGTTCAAAGGTCCGGGAGAAGAGGGCCTGGTCGAAGGTCTTTCCCTCATTTTCAAAGTCCACGATGGTGTCAGTCTGGTCCCCATTGGTCAAGATGAAGTGGTCGGGGTAGGCCGCCGTGGCCCGGTAGATGATGAGGGAGGGGTCCTCCACCAGGGATTCATCGAAGGGTTTGGTGTAGAGCTGGCCTTCTTCTAGGCGGAAGACCCGGTTCCGGGAGTTCTTGGACCGGCCCATGATGAAGTAGGCCGAAAGGACCTTCTTTCCATCCGGGGTCAGGCCCAGGAAAATCCCCCGGCCGGGGTAGGGGTTGCCCTGGACCCATTGGGCCAGGGTCTTCTTGCTTGCAATAAAGTCCATCATGGTCTCTCCTCTCGTCTTTGGCTGGTTTTTTCGCCGGTCCGCCGACTTACAATCTCCCGGGCCAGGCTTTCCGTGGCCTGGGGGAGGAGGACCCATTCGGCCTCCTCCATGACCCGCTTCTGGAGGGTCTCGGGGCTGTCGTCCGGAAGGATGTCCACGGCCTTTTGGAGGAGGATGGGCCCTCCATCCGGCTCGGCGTTGACCAGGTGGACCGTGGCCCCTGTTACTTTGACTCCTCTTTCCAGGGCTGCCTCATGGACCTTGAGCCCGTAGTAGCCGGGCCCGCAGAAGGAGGGGATGAGGGAGGGGTGGATGTTGAGGATGGGGCCGGCGAAGGCCCGGAGGAAGTCCTCGGACAGGATGGCCAGGAAGCCGGCCAGGACCACCAGGTCAATGTCTTCCTCCTTCAGGGCCGCCAGGAGCTTTTCTTCAAAGGCCGGGCCTTCCCCCTTTTTCCGGGGAATATAGAGGGCGGGGAGACCCGCCTTCCGGGCCCTTTCCAGGGCATAGGCCCCCTTCCGGTTGGAGACGACCAGGCAGATCTCCCCATGGGGGAGGTCCCCGGCCTTCTCCCGGTCCAGGAGGGCTTGGAGGTTGGTCCCGCCTCCGGAGACCAGGACGGCGATCCGGGCCCGGTCTCTCATTCGAAGGCCACCCTTTCTTCCGACCGGACAACCTTGCCCAGGCGGTAGGCGGCCAGGTCGTCCTCTCTTAGGATGGCTTGGGCCTGGTCTGCCGACTCTTCCGGAAGGACCAGGACCATGCCCACGCCCAGGTTGAAGGTGTTAAACATATCGTGGTCATCCACACCGCCCTGGTCCTGGAGGTAGGGGAAGACGGGGTGGACTTGGATGGCCTCCCGCCGAATCAGGGCACCCAGGCCGTCCGGGAGGGAACGGGGGATGTTCTCATAGAAGCCCCCGCCGGTGATGTTGGCGACGGAGCGGACGGCCACTTTCTTGAAGACGTCCAGGACTTCCTTGACGTAGATTTTGGTGGGTTCCAGGAGGACCTGGCCCACGGTCTTTCCGGCCAGGTTGAGGTCCAGGAAGGACCCGCCCAGATTGCCCGGGCCCTTGGCCAGGATGTCATCCACAGGGAAGGGGTCATCCAGGGAGATCCCCCGGTCGGCCAGGATCTTCCGGACCAGGGAGAAGCCGTTGGAGTGGAGGCCGGTGGAGGGGAGGGCCAGGAGGACGTCCCCTTCTTGGATGTCTTCGGGGTTGGGGATCTTGGACTTTTCCACGATGCCCACGGCAAATCCGGCAATGTCGTATTCGTCTTCGGGGTAGAAGCCGGGCATTTCAGCAGTTTCCCCGCCGATGAGTCCGGCACCGGACTGGACGCAGCCCTCGGCCACGCCTTCGACGATGGAGGCGATCCGGTCGGGGTCGTTCTTCCCGCAGGCGATGTAGTCCAGGAAGAAGAGGGGCTCGGCCCCCAGGCAGATGATGTCGTTGACGCACATGGCCACGGCATCGATCCCGATGGTGTTGTGGGTGTCCATGTCGAAGGCCAGCTTGAGCTTGGTCCCGACCCCGTCGGTCCCGGAGACCAGGACGGGCTCCTCATAGCCCTTGGGGAGTTGGAAGAGGCCGCCGAAGCCTCCGATGGAGGAGAGGACGCCCGGGCGGTTGGTCCGTGCCAGGTGGTCCTTCATGAGCTCGACGGCCCGGTAGCCGGCAGTGATGTCGACGCCGGCCTGGGCATAGGCGGTGGAGTGGGATTGGTTTTTATCGGTGGTCATGTTTATTCCTTTCCATTCCAGCAGTAGGTGCAGAACCTGCAGGGGTCCAGTTCGATGGAATCCAGGAGTCCCTTGAGGGATTGGTATTCCAGGGAGGAGAAGTGGAAGTGCTCCGCAATCTGCTTGCGGAGGGCCCTCCCTCTCTCGCTTTCCCCGTCGGCGTAGTCGTCCAGGTAGTTGAGGCCTTCTTCCCCTTCCAGGTCCATGATGGTCCGGCGGGTCAGGAGTTCCATGTCGCCGTGGGACCGGGAGAAGCCCAACCAGCGGCAGACATACATGGTGGGGGGTGTGGCGGACCGCATATGGACTTCTTTGGCCCCGTTTCGGTAGAGGAAGCCTACGGTTCCCTGGAGCTGGGTTCCCCGGACGATGGAGTCGTCCACGAAAAGGAGCTTTTTGTCTTTGATGAGGCCGTGGACGGGGACCAGCTTCATCCGGGCCACCTTCTCTCGCTGGCGTTGGAATTGGGGGGTGAAGGACCGGGCCCAGGTGGGGGTGTACTTGACCATGGCCCGGGCATAGGGGAGGCCGGCCTCATAGGCATAGCCCAGGGCGTGGCCGATGCCGGAGTCGGGGACGCCAACCACGGAATCCAGTTCAGGGAGGAGGCCCCTTTCCTTGTCTTGCTTGGCCATGAGGGCTCCGTTCCTGTTCCGGACGGCTTCAACGTTGATGCCGTTGTAGACGGAGGCGGGGTAGCCGTAGTAGGCCCAGAGGAAGGCACAGATTTTTTCTTCCTTCCTGGGGGGAACCAGCTGGAAGACCTTATCTTTGGTGATCTTAACGATCTCTCCGGGGCCGACTTCCTGGTAGTCCCGGTAGCCCAGCTTCTGGTAGGAGAAGGATTCAAAGCAGACGGCGAAGCCTTCCTCATCCCGGCCGATCATGACGGGGATCCGGCCCTTAAGGTCACGGACGGCGATGATGGTCCCATCGGCTTGGAGGATGAGGAGGGACATGGTTCCGTCGACGATCTCCTGGACAAAGCGGATGCCGTCGATCATGTCTTCTTTCATGTTCATGAGGGCGGCGATAAGTTCGCAGGAGTTGATCCCGCCCCCGGAGATGGCATCGAAGTGGGCTCCCGGCTCCTGGAGATAGCGTTCCACCAACTCGTCCTGGTTGTTGAGGATGCCGGTGAAGCAGATGGCATAGGTCCCGAAGGAGGAGTGGATGAGGAGGGGCTGGGGGTCCCGGTCGGAGATGCAGGCGATGGCCGAGGTCCCGTGGATTTCTTCCAGGACGTGTTCGAAACGGGTCCGGAAGGGGGTGTTTTCGATGTTGTGGATCTCCCGTTGCAGGCCTTCTTCGGGGTCATAGCAGGCGATGCCGGCCCGGTGGGTTCCCAGGTGGGAGAGGTAGTCCGTTCCGTAGAAGACGTCTTCGATGGCGTCCCGGGCGGACACAAGTCCAAAAAATGCGCCCATGTGGCGGGTCTCCTTTCTGTAAAGGAAGCTGTCTCAAAAAAATGTCTTTGAAAAAGAAAGAGCCGTCCCAAAAAAGATACAGTGGGACGACTCGGGGTCGAAATGCTATTTACCGGAAGTGACCCGGCGGAACATTTCCTGGTAGGCGTCTTCGATCTTGCCCATGTCGCGGCGGAAACGGTCCTTGTCGAGTTTTTCGTTGGTCTCAGTGTCCCAGAACCGGCAGGTATCCGGAGAGATCTCATCGGCGAGTACAATGGTCCCGTCGGGGAGGCGGCCAAATTCCAGCTTGAAGTCGACCAGTTTGACATTGTGCTTGAGGAAGAATTCTTTCAGGGTCTCATTGACCTTGCGGGAGAGTTCTTCAATCCGGTCCAACTCTTCCTTGGTGGCCAGCTTAAGGGCCAGGACGTGGGACTTATTGATCAGGGGGTCATGGAGGTCGTCGTTTTTCAGGGAGAACTCAAAGGTGGGTTCGTCAAAGTCGATGCCCTCTTCCACGCCATAGCGCTTGGCGAAGGAGCCGGCGGAGGTGTTGCGCATGATGACTTCCAGAGGAACAATTTCAACCTTCTTAACGACGGTGTCGGTATCCGACAGTTCTTCGACAAAGTGGGTGGGGACGCCGACTTCTTCCAGGAGCTGCATGAGGATGTTGGTCATCCGGTTGTTGATGGAGCCCTTACCGACGATGGTGCCCTTCTTGGCACCGTCACCAGCGGTGGCGTCGTCCTTATAGGAGACGATCAGCTTGTCGTCTTCGTCCGTCAGGAATACCTTCTTTGCCTTGCCTTCGTAGAGTTGTTCTTTCTTTTCCATAGGTCGATTCCAGTCCTTTCTCCCTTAGCGGGGCGGGTCATGGGCGGGCCATCCGTCCAGGCCGTCCTTCCTTGTATGATTTCCAGGAACTTCTATTGTACTATTTATTGAGCTTTTCTTCCACCTTCTTATTCTTTTCCAGGTTAGCCTGGTGGTCGGCTTTCCGGCGGGCCTTGAGCCGGTCGGCCAGGTCCTTATCCTCCAGGGCCAGGATCTGGCAGGCCAGGAGGGCGGCGTTCTTTCCGCCGTCGATGGCCACGGTGGCCACGGGGATGCCGGAGGGCATCATGACGGTGGAGAGGAGGGCATCCATCCCTTCCAGGCAGGCGGACTTGCAGGGGAGGCCGATGACGGGGAGGATGGTGTTGGCGGCGAGGGCGCCGGCCAGGTGGGCGGCCATGCCGGCGACTCCGATGAGGACCCCGAAGCCCTTTTCTTCAGCTGTCTGGGCGAATTCCTTGGCTTCTTCCGGGGACCGGTGGGCGGAGTAGACATGAGCCTCAAAGGGGACTTCCAGCTCCTCCAGGATCTTGGTGGCTTTTTCCACAATGGGGAGATCGGAGTCGGACCCCATGACGATAGCAACTTTTTTCATGACACTTCCTTTCTGGATTTTCCGGTCCGGTTTAGAGGTCGTCGACCAGGGCGCCGGACTTGGCATATGCGGTAGACCGGGCTTCAAAGAAGTCGGTCTTGATCATGTTGGCGTTGGAGTAGTTGGAGACCCACTTCATGGACTCGGGTTCTTCCCTGTGGCCCTCATAGATGGGCTCCAGGCCGATGTCCACGGCCCTCTGGTTGGCCAGGTATTTGATGTAGTCTTCCACCATGGACTCATTGAGCCCTTGGATGTCGTTGCCGATGACGTACTTGCCCCAGGCCATCTCCTGCTCAGCCCCTTCCTTGACCATGGCTTGGTACTCGGCTTGGAGGTCTTCGGTGAACATGGAGGGTTCTTCTTTCCGCAGCTCGTTGATGATGTTGCGGAAGAGCCAGAGGTGGGTGTTTTCGTCCCGGTTGATGTAGCGGATTTGCTGGGCGGACCCGGTCATCCGGCCGTTCCGGGCCAAATTGTAGAAGAACATGAAGCCGGAGTAGAAGTAGACCCCTTCCAGGATGTAGTTGGCCACGAGGACCCGAAGGAAGTTGTGGGGGGTCTTTTCCTCCTGGAAGGCGTTGTAGATGTCGCCGATGTACTTGTTCCGCTTGGCCAGGAACTCATCGTCCCGGTAGAGGTAGAGGATCTCATCCCGCTTGTCGGGCTCGCAGATGGAGTCCAGCATGTAGGAGTAGGACTGGGAGTGGATGCACTCCTGGTAGGTCTGGATGTGGAGGCAGAGGTTGACCTCATTGGCCGTAATATAGTCGGACACGTTGGGGAGGTTGGCCGACTGGATGGAGTCCAGGAAGATGAGGAAGGAGAGGACCTTATCATAGGCCACCCGCTCCGCTTCCGGCAGGTTGGGGTACTGCTTCTTATCCTGGGCCAGGTTGATCTCCTCCGGAATCCAGAAGTTGTTCATGGCCTGGCGGTACCAGTCCGAGGTCCACTCATACTTAAGGTTGTTGAAGTCATTTAAGTTGGTCGTATCCCCATTGACCATCCGTCTGGCGGTCAGGGAGATGTCCCCATCAGGGTTATAGAGGGGCTTTTTATTGATTGTGTCCATGAAAACTTCCTTTCTGTATGCAGGATGTAGAATCTAAGTCCATCGCTTCCATTATATACGATGTGGGAGAAATAGAGCAGGGGAAAGGGGGAAGGATGAGGAATGAAAATGTTTGCATCCCAAGAAAAAAATACCATAATTTATATAAGTAAGGAAGGAATATGTATCGGCAAAAAAGGAGGGATCATCATGATTTCACTTCAAAAGAAAGTCGTCCACTGCCTCCTCATCTTGGGAATTTGTCTACTCTTCGTATCCTGTTCACCTTCCAAAGCCCCATCCGGTTCTGGAGAGGAGGAAAAGGGAAGTGTAGGAGTTGAGGCATCCCAATTGGTCGAAGCTTCCCAAGAAACGGTGAATGAAAAAGATCCTGCGACTTCGACGGATGTAACTACAATTGAACCATTTTCTCCGGAAGAGCAGGACCAATACTGGAAGGATGGCGGCATTCATTATTTATTCGATCCGGAGGGGAAAAGAGTTGATCTTGACCACCTTCCTCTCCAAGAGAAGATATACTACTTTGACGGCCAGGAGATATTTTCTATTGGATCCTCATTGATGAAGCCCATCAGACTTACCCCATATGTCATCATCCCGGAGGAGGGGGGAATCACTTTTAATCCTGATTTTTACCGCCATACGGGCTTAACGATCGCCAGCGTTTTCTCGGAAGAGGCGGTCAAGGAAAAATATCAATCCTACCTGCCCATGGCGGAACAATTACAAATTGGAATGGATGTTGAACCAGTTGATGTGGAATATAAAAAACACATTGAAGAAGGCCTCACCTGCTTTTTTATTCCCATTGCTAACCACCTGGTATATGGAGAAAAAGAATCCTATATTTTACAAGTTAAGCCGATATCGATAAATAAATACGATAAGTCTGTCATTAAGGCTCTTGAGAAATACGGCAATCCTGAGCAAAGGCTTTATGAGCCGGTGGCCTATGGTCTCTTTGATTTTGTCTACTATCCAAAAGACAGGGAACCTGATCGGTAAATTGCTTTGTTGGTTGATTCCGGAGAAAGGCCTTAGGAAAGGAGAATAGATATGAAAAGCATAAAAAAGTATTGGCCGGCCATTTTCTTGATCCTCGTGTTTGTCCTATTATTCATTTACCTTTTTACCTTTAAGGAGATCACCTATGAGGAGGACCGAAGCCTTCTCTTTGTCACCCTGCCCTCTCCACCCCAAGCCAAGATTATCACCGATGAAGAGGAGATTCGCTCCATTATCGACCTTCTGAATGACTCTAGCAAATTTGGAAGGGGGCTAGCCCTGAAAGCAGGTTGGATTGGTCAAATTCGGTACAAGGGCAAGACTTACATCATAGACAACAAGACCACGATTGCAGTGGATGGAGTGATGTATAAGCTAGCCGAGGAAAAGGGCGAAAAACTCTTTGAAATCTACCGGAAATCGCAGGCTGTGGAAGAGGACTTCAGCGACCAGGTATTGGAGCGATTCAATGAGGGGAAGAAGGGCGGAAGTTCAAATTGGAATACTGGGCCCTATGATAAAAGTGATCAGCTTGCACTAGAAATTGTAAATCCGAAAGATATTCGCTCTTCAACCAAAGAATTGCTATTGGTTTTGGAAAATCAGAGTGATCATGATATCAGCACTGGCGAAGCTTATGATCTAGAGAGAAATAATCAGAGGGAGTGGACAGTAGTGGATAATCCCATCTCCTATGAGGATCTTGCTTATATTATTCGGCCCGGGGAAAAGAAAGAATTCAAATGTCTGCTAAGTGTCGACCTCAAACCAGGAAGCTACCGGATTAAAAAGGATTATTCCCTTGAAGGCAGTGATCCTAATATCAAGGCTCAGGAAAAAAGTCTTTATGTGGAATTTGAGGTCAAAGAATAATCTTCTGTCAAAATACATTCTAGCTGATCGGCAAATTTGCTGGCTGGCCGCATTGGGAAAAAGGGACAAGCGGGCCCCCTCATTTAGCGGAATCGGGGGACAGGAGGGCCAAACGGAGCCCCCTCATTCGGCGAAACCGGGGGGCAGGGGGGCCAAGCGAAGCCTCCTCATTCGACGGAATTGGGGAATAAGGGGGCCAAGCGAAGCCGCCTCATCCAGCGAAATCCAGGGGAAGGGGGGCCAAGCGAAGCCCCCTCATCCGGCGAAATCCAGGGGAAGGGGGCCAAGCGAAGCCCCCTCATTCGGCGAAACCGGGGGGCAGGGGGGCCAAGCGGAGTCCCCTCATCCAGCGAAATCCAGGGGAAGGGGGGCCAAGCGAAGTCCCCTCATCCAGCGAAATCCAGGGGAAGGGGGGCCAAGCGGAGCCCCCTCATCTGCCAAAACCGGGGGACAGGGGGGCTATCGCTCCCCCTAGTCTTCGAATTTAGCGATCCTTGGGGGACTACCAGCTCCCCCTAATCCCTGAATTTGGCCATTCTAGGGGGATTATCGTTTCCCCCTAGTCTTCGGATTTGGCCATTCTAGGGGGAATATTATGTGCTGACCCCCAAAAGTTGGACCAAGAAATCTAACTTTTGGAGGTTTAATATGGCCAAATACACGACAGATTTTAAGATAGGAATTGTCAAAGAATA
>QWCE01002131.1_pt1 | contig 26032 bp, 21 predicted proteins | sample 1972531 | NCBI WGS metagenome assembly QWCE01 (sample SAMN09866716, study PRJNA288562) | Human gut metagenome isolate term4_stool, whole genome shotgun sequencing... | reverse complement strand
GTGTTACCCCCCACAACAGAATATGTAATACTATCCAATCGCCCTTCGGTTACACAAAAACCGGAGGGCTTTTTCTATTTCACAAGGAGAACCGAAATGGCCGTATTTTCAAATAACCCATATGACAGACGCATACCGAAACACATCGAATAAGTCTCCGAACGAGAGTGCTTCGTTAAAATATTCCGTGTAGTCCTGCGGAGTGTGCGACGACGAAGTGACAGGTGCCACCTGTCATGGTGATAGGAGAAAGTGAACTACCCAACTGAAGATAGATTACAGCAGAAAGAAAAAGACACAGAGGTTTCTTTTTGAAAAACCCGGAGATAACAAAGACATTTTTATTAATACGGTTTTGATCGTTGAGGCCATCCGCTATTTTCTTTCTGCTGTAAGGACTTTTTTATGAGATCATATTGCAATTTGATTTTCCTCGATTTTTCTCGAACAGTTCTTGAATTCGACACAATTCTATGTTATATTATATTTAACTGATTAGTTAGTTATCAAGAAGGAAGTGGCGTATATGAGAGCAACAGAGGAACAGCACAACGCACGCAAGCGCGAAATGATGGAAAAGTGCTTTGAATGTTATGCTGAAAACGGGCTGACGGGCACGGGCATCAAGGCTTTGGCAGCGGCGTGCGGCTGCACGACGGGGAATTTGTATTCCTACTTTAACAGTGTGGACGAACTGATTATCGAATCAACGGCATACTGTATGGAAAAGGTTGAGGATGACTTTATGGAGATGGCGCCCACCGACCCTAAGGATGTTGTCCGGTTTGTGAAGGAGGTTCCCTACTGGACGGCAAAAAAGCACGGCAAGAAATATCGGCTGATGTATCAGATCTATACGCATCCGAAGTATATCGAGCACGGCAAGAAATTCTTCGAGGGCGTGAACGAACGCTATACCGAGTATGCCAAGCGGCTGGAGCCGAAGATAGGTATTCCGTACACGGTCATCACGCCGCTGATCTTTATCTTCGTCCGTGCCTGCGTACACTATGCGATGTTCGAGGACGAATATTACCTGAAATCCCAGATGGAGGTCTTAAAGCAGGGCGTCGCCCTGTTTGTGGATAAGTACAAAGCAAACCAAGCATAAGCCGGTCAGCCGCCGCTCATTTACGGCGCGGGCAGCGGTGCAAAACTCCGCCGTAATAACAATTCCGAACGGAGGGAAGAAGATGAAAACAGGGAAAAAACTACTCACAGGCTCACTTTTGGTGCTTTGCGGGGCTCTATTGGTGCTTTGCAGCGTGCTTGCCGCAGGATGGAGCAAGGCGGCAAAAACCAACACCGCACTGCCGGAGGTGCGGAACAACGGCACGGCGATCCAGTGGAAATACAGCGATGAAACCGATTGGCACGACCTTGTGGCGCTTACCGAGCTGCGGGGCGCTGCCGGAGAAAACGGCAAGGACGGCACAGACGGTAAAGACGGCTCTAACGGTGCCGACGGTAAGAACGGAATAAGCGGTACAAACGGAAAAGACGGCATTAACGGCGTTGACGGTAAAGACGGAGCCAACGGCAAAGACGGCATTAACGCCAAAAACATAGAGGTGCAGCGAGCTGAATCCTACATACAGTGGCGCTATGAGGGCGGCGAGTGGCAGAACCTTGTGGCGATAGCCGATATCACAGGCCCTACTGGGCAGAAAGGCGCAGACGGCACTGACGGAAAGACACCGGAATTCCGTGTAAGCGAAAACACCCTGCAATGGCGCTATGTCGGCGATGAAATATGGCTGAACCTGTACGATCTTTCGGTTTTGAAAGGACTCGACGGCAGAGACGGCGCTGACGGCAAGGATGGTATAAACGGCAAAAACGGAATCGACGGCAAAGACGGAGCCGACGGCAAAGACGGAGCCGACGGCAAGGACGGTGCGGACGGAAACACCCCCTTCATCGGTGAAAACGGCAACTGGTGGATCGGAGAAACCGATACGGGCGTGAAGGCTGCCGGAACAGACGGCACAGACGGTGTAAACGGCGAAAAAGGAGATAAAGGCGAAAAAGGTGACACCGGTGAAAAAGGCGACAAGGGCGATAAGGGTGACAAAGGCGACAAGGGCGACGCCGGTCAGAACGGCGCCTGCTCCGGATATTTTTATGCAGAAACAAGAATTCCGAGAGTATTTCTCAATAACGGCAACGCAGCTTTAAGCGTCTATGAAAAGGTAAACAGCGGAGACCTGATATCCACTTATCTTGATAAGATTACGCTCAAAAAAGGTCATGTTTACAGCGTCACCATAAGCGGCTCTCTCCAGGTGGTATCAAACGAGTCCAACAACAGCGGTAATTACTCCATCCAGATGACAGACGGCTATGACGACGACCTTTGCCGTGAGGTTACACGCATAAAACGTGACGGCAAAAAAATAGCGCAGACAAACGACCAACATTCCTTTAATTTCACCAGAATTTACGACGCCTCGGACGAGGATATAACGCTGTACTTCATGTTTGAACAGTCGGCATACAATACCCGTCTCGAAAGCTTCAAAGGCACAATCACAATAACCGCTCTTGACTGAGCCGACATACACGAAAACGGAGGTAATAGAATATGAAAAAACGAATACTTAGTATCCTGCTCGCCCTATGTATGCTGTTCTGTCTTGTGCCGACTACGGCGTTTGCCGAGGGTGAGACAAACAGGAAAGTCGAAACGGAACAAGAGCTTGTCGATGCGCTGGCGGACAGCAGCGTAGACATCATCACGCTGAAAAATGACATTGCAATCGGCACGACCCTGACCGTCCTCCGCAAGGTCACCCTCGATCTCAACGGCTATGTTCTGAAAATGACCGGCAGCGGCAGCGTTATTATCCTCGATAATAAGAGCGGCATCACCGGCGACCTGACCCTTATCGACAGCAATCCCACGGCGGAGCACAAATTCAAGGTTAACGGCGCAGAACCTTGGGTGCTGGACGACAGCGGTACAGAGACCGTCTATGGTGGCATCATCACAGGCGGCACGGGCAGCCGGATCTTCTTCTCCAGCGGGGTGGGAGGCGGCGGCGTGATCATCGGCAGCGGCGCACTCACCATGAACGGCGGCAATATCGTCGGCTGCATAGCCAATAGAGGCGGTGGCCTGTTCCTCTCAGACGGTTCGTTCACCATGAACGCCGGCAGCATTGTCGGCTGCTCAACACCAAACAGATTAACGACCGGAGAGGCCTTTCACGGCGGCATATACGCTTTTGGTCCGATGGCGAACGGAGACACAACCGGCGTGATCACGTTGACCGGCGGCCTGATCAAAAACAACGGCAGATACGCTATCAATGCTGCGTATATGACCACAATTTACGCCAACGGCGGCGAGGTATACGGTGGGGTTCACCTAAATCAGGCATGTAAGATCACCTGTCTTGCAGAAGATAACGGTATTACCGCCTTCAAAGGCAAGACGGTGATCGGCGGAACTTCCAGTGTAAATCCAAGCCATGTTGACTGGGGCCTCTTCTACGGCGGTCTGGATATTTACGGCAATATGACCGGCGTCATCGTGACCTACAAGGACGGCGACAGTGAATACGCAAAGCAGGTTCTGCCCTCCGGCACTCTCGCGACGCGTCCCGATGCTCCCGCCGCCACACCGGGCTGCACCTTTGGCGGCTGGAACAAGGCCGACGGCACGGCGTGGGATTATGCAAGCGATAAAGTCACCGATAACATAACATTGTATGCAAAATGGGCAGCGAACACCTACACGATTACCTTCGACACCGCCGGCGGCAGCGAGATTGCTCCGATTACGCAGGACTACGGCACGGTAATTACCGCACCTGAAGCCCCGACAAGAGAAGGATATACCTTTATCGGCTGGGATAAGGAAATTCCCACGACTATGCCCGCTGAAAATATGACTGTCACCGCGCAGTGGGAAATCAATCAATACACAATTACCTTTGACACCAACGGCGGCAGTGAAATCGCACCCATTACACAGGACTACGGCACGGTAATTACCGCACCTGAAGCCCCGGAAAGAGAGGGCTACACCTTCATCGGCTGGGATAAGGCAATTCCCGAAACCATGCCTGCCGAGAATATAACGCTCAAAGCGAAATGGAAAGACATTGAAAAGCCCACAGGCGAAATTATCATAGGCACCAATAAATGGCAGGAATTCTTAAACACGCTCACCTTCGGCCTGTTCTTTAAGGATACGCAGGAGGTAACGATAAACGCCGCCGACAACAGCGGTACCGTGTTTGTCTCTTATCTGGTGACAGATCAGGATCTCTCCGAGGCGGAGCTGGGGTCTCTCGTATTCGGCGGGTACGAGGAGCCGTTCCACATAGATCCCAGTGGGGAATATATCGTTTACGCAATGCTCGTTGATGAGAGCCTGAACATAACATATCTTCGCTCCGACCGCATAACGCTTGACAATGTTCAGCCGGTGATCTCCGGCGTTGAGGACGGCAAAATCTATTGCGAGGCACAGACGGTCACCGTTGACGAGAAGTATGTGAACACCATCACCGTGAACGGCACAGAGGTCACGCTTGACGAAAACAACAGCTTTACCCTCGCTCCCGCAGACGGCGAGCAGAAGATCGTTGTCACCGACAAGGCGGGCAACACCGCCGAGATGACCGTAACGGTCAATGACGGACACACCTACGGTGAATGGGTATCGAACGGCGACGGCACGCACACCCGTCAATGCACGGTGGACGGCTGCAATGGGCTTGAAACAAAGGATTGCTCCGGCGGCAAGGCAACCTGCGCCGAAAAAGCGGTATGCGAGGTTTGCGGCAAATCCTACGGTGAGCTTGATCCGAAGAACCACACCGACTTAAAGTATATCCCCGCAAAGGCGGCGACCGAGGATGCCGAGGGCAATATCGAGTATTGGTACTGTAGCGGATGTAATAAGTATTACAGTGACAAGGACGGCACTAAGGAAATCGCCAAGGCCGACACCGTAACGGCTAAGTTGCCGAAGTCTCCCAAAACCGGCGACACAAGCAACCTCATGCTGTGGATCGCACTGCTGCTTGCCAGCGGCGGTGTTCTGACAGGTGTAACGGTATTTGATAAGAGGAAAAGACATTCCGTCAAATAATCAGAGATAAGTAACAAGTAACGATCCATCACGGAAACATCGCAATTACGGCACAGCGGGCATAAAAACCGCTGTGCCGTATTTCTTTCCTTGGCGACTGTTTTTGAGAAACAAGCAATTTCTCGGTCATAACCCAACATTTTTTGCCGGATTCCATGTATACTGCGTATATCACACTTATGACCGCTTCCTCGCAGGCGACAGCTTAAAAGGAATTGCCAAACTACTTGAAGAAAAGGGCATCAAAAGCCCGACGGGAAAAACTCAATGGCAGTTTTCCACGATACAGTCCATTCTCTCCAATGAAAAGTATAAGGGCGATGCCATCATCAACAAAACCTATATTACCGACTGCATCAGCAAGAAGGTCAGAGTAAATAACGGCGAACGCCCGAAATACTATGTAGAAAACAGTCACCCTGCCATTATCGACTCGGCTACCTTCGGCAGAGTTCAGGAGGAACTCGCAAGGCGCTCCGGCAAACGCAAGATCAGCCGAAAAGCCAAGACCGAGCAAGGCAAATACTCAGGCAAATACGCTCTGACAGAACTGCTCGTCTGCGGTGAATGCAAGTCCGCCTACCGCCGATGCACATGGACGGCAAGCGGTAAAAAGAAAATCGTGTGGCGATGCATCAACCGCATTGAATACGCCAAGAAATACTGTCACAACTCGCCATCCGTAGAGGAAAGCGTACTGCAACGGGCTGTGATGGCGGCAATCATGGAAATCGCCAACCAAAATGCCGAGGTACTGCGGACACTAAAGATGCACATCGGCATGGGCTTGGCGGGAGAAAAGAGCGAGGATAACAGCATCGACCTACAGATACGGATCGCCGAAATCGACGCAGAATTCAAAAAGATGCTCGACCGGGTATCCACCGACACCATCGAAGCCTTTGATGAGGAAACCGTAGCTCGGCTTATGAATGAAAAAAGCCGCTTGCAACAGCAGCTCGACAGCATAGCTGACGCAGCGCAACGGTGAGAAAACGCAAAATCCAGACTCGATGACATCTACACGATACTCGACGGCATAAAGAACCGCCCGATGGAATACGATGACCAAATCGTCCGCCAACTGCTCGAATGCATAGTGGTTGACTCAAAAGAACAGGTCACCGTAATATTCAAAGGCGGTCTCAAATCGGTGCAGCCGCTGACCGAATGACAGCGGCTCACCTCCGCCCTTAACCTTGAAAGTTCAAGATTTTTTGTAAGGGTACAAATACCAACCTAAAAAGGCGAAAAAATCTATTTTATAGTCCTACCACATAAAGGCTTTCGGCAGTCGCCGGAGGCCTTTCTTTTTATCGTGTAAGTTCATAGCGCAAAAAGCAGAAGGGGACGCAGAGCGTCCCCTCCTGCTTTTTGCGGAGAAAGTGGGGCCTGCCGGGATAAAGGCAGGCCCCTTTTTTCATAATATGCAGTAGGAGGTGAGGCGGATGACGGATGCTAAGCGAGGAGCGATGCTGCTTCTTTTGGGGCTATTCACGGCGGTTCTCCTGTACCCGGCGCTCCATGAGGGCGGACACATTCTGGTGACGCTGCTGCTGGGCGGCCGGATAAGGGAGGTACGGCTGGGAGCTGCCGCCAGCGTCCTTTGCGGCGGACTGCGCCATGGGGAGCTGGCGGCCGTGGCCTTTGGCGGGGTAGGGCTGCCGCTGGCGTTGGCGATGCTGCTTCGACCGAAGCACTTTCCGCTGTGGTATGTGGTGCAGTTGGTGAAGGGAATCTCGGTGCTGGCAATACTGCTGTCCCTTATTTCGCTTATAGGATGCAAATATGGCGTTATCGTGGAAAATGATGATATAATGAACGCAGTACGGCTGTGGCCGGAGGGGAGAGGGGTTTGTCTTGTTCTGCTGTGTGCCGGACTTTTGCTGTCAGTGGGCAGCATCTGCGCCGCAAGGCCGGTGCGGCGGGTGGGAGAATACTTCGGCATAGCAAAAAAATAGGAGCACGATGGCCCCTTGAACCCTCATCTTGCGTAGAACGGTTGGTTCTCCGCCAACCGCTTCGACTCCACCTATGCCCTCGGCGCCGCCACGGAGCAGCTCAACGGCTCCTACGTCCAGACGCCGCAGGATGTGGTGGTGACGGAGACCAACTCCGACGCCCTCCAGAACATCCGCATCACGCTCTTCAAGAACAATCAGACCATCATCCTGCAGGAGGGTACGGACTACCGCATCGAGGTGCGGGGCGGCAATGGTCAGTGGTATCGGCGGCATTTGACATCAGCCGAAACACGGCGACCGGTGCGACCGGCGGCGGGAAGGCTCATAACAATATGCCGCCATATCCGGCGGTGTATGCTTGGAAACGGACAGCTTAGGATAAGAAAGGCGGTGCAAAATGAAAGTGGTCACTTTTGGAACATATCACAGCTATGATGATTTTAGCTTGATAAGGTGAGCTTGCTTTCCTTCTGGACAGCGTACAAAGACCATACGACTATTCCGGGACGATTTCCGGTTTCTTAAACCTGCTGATTGATAACCACAATGCGCAAGTGGAGGAAGAAAAATGGTTCACTGTCGGAAATGTCACGGTCACTGACCAGAATGATTATATCGTCCGGTCAAACATCGACTATGTTGATACTTGGACAGAGCTGCAAAAGAATCTGCTTGACCTGAAGCGGATCAGGAAGGGCGCGGACATTGCAACGGCTCTGCATGGGCTGACGCTCCAAACAACACATGGCTACCAATCGACATTTCATTCATAGCCTAACGCAAAGGGGAAGGCTTCGGCCTTCCCCTTCTTTTTTCCTATTTAGTTTTCCCGCTTGTATAATTCTTCATGTCGATCCTCTTATCGTTGAATATGTCAAACAGAAGTTCTCTAAATTTATCTCTGCTGATATAGTGGTACGGCAAGCGGTATCTGTCATAACATCTGCTGATTATTCTGTCATCGTAGCTATCTTTTAGGCTGTGAATGCGCTCAATAACGCCGGGGGCAATTTCTCCGATTCCGCAACCGTTTGTGTCATAATAAAGGACAAGAACATAGTGACACAAGGCATCCACGCTTTTCCCTTCGTATTCCAGCAGTTTTGCCATATTAAACAGTTCGTTTCGTGCCAGTCCAAAACTTCCGCTTATGTTATAAGTGTTAAACCTGTTATTTAGGATTTGCCATATAATATCATCGGGCTTGCAATATCCGGAATGCGATTCCTTTTCTTTGTCAAACTCTTCCCACGAAATGCCGTAGTCTTTCAGGCGAAAAACGTATTCATACTGTTTTAGGTGTGCTTCACCTTTTTCGGACGGAACATAGTATCGATCTAATTTTAAGGATGGAATGTCCACGTTGCTCACAATCTGTGAGATCAAATCAGCTTTTTTCCCTTTGCTCGGCAAACCAGCACTATCAAGAATGATTTTGAGCTGATCCACCCTAAGTTTTCCAAGGGCAACTTCAGGAGTTGCTTCAACAAGATACCCGTCCGCTATCACTTTCTTGTGGTATTTTATCGGGTCGTAAACATGAAATTCATAGTTAAAATATCTTGCGTAATCGTCATTTGTACTGCCTATTTTTGCTCCGCGTTCGCTTATTCTGATAAAGGCAGCAATCGCATAATTGTCATTTCTTGATTCGTTTGTTTTTGCCCACGGGTCATAGCTTTCATTTGTGCTTATTGTCGTTTCCCATGTGATTTTCGTCTCAGTGTTTTTCTTTTTGAAAATATCAAGCAAGCCCATAAAAAATCCTCCGTTGACAGAAGTGTGAAAATATTCTAAAACACAGAACGAGAAAATACAAGCCGCAAAAAACGAAATCTGAACAAAAAGAAACGCTGACAGATTGCCAGCGCTTCAAAGTCTTTCTTCAATTATTCAACTTTTCATTCATCTGTTCTTGTGTTATAATCCCCAGACAGTACAGCTCAAGCAACAATTCAACATACACCGCTTTCCTCTCTTTGTATTCCTCCGCAGTTATCATATTGGCAACCAACAGCGTTTCAAGCAATCCTAACGGTAGGCAGAGCGCCTGACAGTGACGTCCGCCTGAACGCACGGACCGTGGCACGGAGGCAGGCGGCCTTTTTCTATGAGCGGGAAATTTGGTTTGTGCGAGACAATTTTTCTACCAATGGTACGTGGATAAACGGACGTAAGCTCATACCGGGAAAGAAGTATCAGCTTGCAGCCTATGATGAGATCGGTTTTGCAAGGACTGAGAAGGTCATATTTGACCTGCGGAATGAGTCGTACACACCTCCCCGGCAGGAAACGCCGCCGAGTCCAATGGGCGATTTTGCAGGGGAAAAGCGGATAGGGGAGTATGAGATCATCCGGACACTTGCCCCGTTGAGCGTAAAGGACGTTTATTTGGCGAAAAGCTCCCGTACGGATAGGCTTGTGGTGCTGAAGCCTTGCCGAAAGGATGATCGTCCCGCCCAAAAGACCATCTGTGAGCTGCTCCTGAAGGAAGCTGACCTCCTCCGGCAGCTGGATCACCCGGCCATTCCAAAGCTGGTAGAGGTTCTGGAGGATGAGGAGACCCTCTGCGTGGTCCGGGAATATTTTGATGGCGAGACACTAGAGAGCGTCATGGCCAGAGAAGGGACTCAGGATCTGATCCAGGTGGTGGATTGGGCATGGCAGCTATGCGATGTGCTGCGCTATCTGCATGAGAGAAATTATGTCTACCGTGACATGAAGCCGGGAAATATCCTGCTGCGGCCTGATGGCCGTCTTGCACTGATCGATTTCGGCACGATGCGTGTCTATAAACCCGGCAAAGCGGGGGATACCGTCTGTCTGGGTACACGGGGCTATGCCGCCCCGGAGCAGTTCGGCGGTATGGGACAGACCGATGCCCGGACAGATATCTACGGTCTGGGGGCCACGCTCTATTATTTGGCGACCGGCTGTAACCCCGGTGTGCCGCCCTATGAGATAGGCTGCATCCATGCAATGTATATCGGCGGCTTCCCGCATCAGTTGGGGGACTTGATCCAAAAGTGTGTGCAGCCCGACCCGGTGAGGCGCTTCCAATCCTGCCGGGAGCTGAAGGAGGCACTGGAGGATGCCTCCTTCGACGTTACCACCAATCAGGAGAAGCTGGCTCAGTGGAAGCGGATCCTGCGCCGGGAGGAGCAGAGCTGAAGCTCCCGCTCCCTGCAAAGTAAATCCCTGTTCCTTATCCCCCTCCGGCCCCGGCCGGAGGGGGCCTTTTTTCCCGCCGCTCCCGCCGATTCGTGAAAATGTCAGACACGCCCCTACGTTTTTATTGCAATTCTCCGAAAATAATTATATAATGTGAAATACCTATTGGTATGCGAATGGGAAAGGTCTGCAATATGGAAAAGATCCTGTCTGTATTGGAAAATATCAAAGGATACCTGCCTCTGATCCGTCTGGCGGACCTGCTGGACGTGGCCATCGTGGCGTATCTGGTGTATAAACTGCTGTCGCTGGTGAAGAGCACACGGGCCGCCAACATCCTGAAGGGTGTGGCTATTTTTCTGGCGGCACTGTGGCTGTCCTCGAAGCTGAACCTGCGGGTGGTGAATTACATCCTCAGCCACATGGTGGAGTGGGGCGTGCTGGCCCTGATCATCGTGTTCCAGCCGGAGATCCGCCGGATTTTGGAGCAGCTGGGCAGCAAGAACATCCGCCTGCTGCGGACGCTGGCGCCGGAGAAGGAGCTGCCGGAGCTGGAGCGGGCCATCGACCAGACGGTGCTGGCCTGCACGGAGATGTCCCGCACCCGCACGGGCGTGCTCATCGTGTTCGAGCGGAAGATCTTGCTGGACGACGTGGTGCGCTCCGGTACCACGCTGGATGCCTCCGTCTCCAGCGAGCTGCTGAAGAACATCTTTTTCGTCAAGGCGCCCATGCACGACGGCGCCGTCATCATCCGCAACGGGCGGATCCTGGGGGCGGGCTGTATGCTGCCCCTGTCTAAGAATGTGAACCTCAGTCGGGAATTGGGGATGCGCCACCGGGCGGGCATCGGCATGAGCGAGAATTCCGATGCCGTGGTGGTCATCGTCTCGGAGGAGACGGGCTCTATCTCCGTGGCTATCGGCGGGATGCTGAAGCGCCACCTGCAGGCGGAGACCCTGTCCCAGCTGCTGCATCACGAGCTGATGCCCCAGGAGGAGGAGACGGACAAGGTCCGCTTCCCGCTGCGGGAACTGCTTCGGACCCGGAGAAAGGGGGAGCAGAACGATGAAGAAGAATGATGCCAGCCGCAAGGTACTGCGGATCATCGGATCCATTCTGGTGGCGATCGCTCTGTGGATCTATGTGGATACCGTTACCTCTCCGGAGGTGACATTGAAGGTGAAAAATGTGCCGGTGGAATTCTCCGGCGAGGATACCACACTGGCAGATCGTGGTCTGATGCTACTGTCGGGCTATGATACCACCGTGGATCTGGTCATCAAGGGCCCCCGGAACGAGCTGCGTAAGCTGGACCGCAGCAAGATTCGGATCGTGGCCAATACCAGCAATATCAAGGAGGCCGGCAGCCAGACCCTGACCTACGAGGTGGTGTTCCCGGATAACATCCGCAGAGGGAAGCTGACGGTGGATTCTGCCAGCATTTACAGCATCACCGTCACCGTGGGCGAGTTGGACAGCAAGGAAGTACCCATTCAGTGCGAAATTGTGGGCAGCGTGGCTGACGGCTACATGGCCGGGGAGCTGACGCTGGATCCGGAGGTGCTGCTGCTGCGTGGCCAGCGGGACGACCTGCTGAATGTCAGCTACGCCAAGGTGCGGCTGGATATCACCGGAGCTGACAAGACGGTGGTGCAGGCGCTGGAATTTGAGCTGTACGACCACAACGATGTGAAGATCGAGAACAGCGCCATCCGCAGCAGTGAAAAGCTCATCGGCGCCACCATGCCGGTGTCGACGGTGAAGGAGGTGCCTCTGCGGGTGAACTTTGTGGAGGCCGTGGGGGCCACCATGGAGACGGTGGACTACACCATCTCTCCCGCCACGGTGAAGCTGGTAGGCGAGAAGGCCCGACTGGATGAGATCGACAGCATCGTGCTGGATACCCTGTATGTGCAGGATCTGGAGGATTCCCAGAGCCTGACCTATACCATCCCCGTGCCGGAGAATGTGACCATTGCCGACGGCGTGGACACCGCCACCGTGACGGTGGTGGTCCGTGGCGTCACGGAGCGGACGCTGACCGTTTCCCGGTTCACCTTTGAGAATGTACCGGAGGGCATGACCGCCACGGCAGAGACGGAGTCGCTGAACGTGCGGCTGCGGGGTCTGACAGCGGAGGTGAACGCCCTGACGGCGGAGAACGTCCACATCGTGGCGGACCTGTCCGGACTCACCGGCGCAGGGGTCCATACGGTGCCGGTGACCATCCGCATCGAGGGCTACGAGAATATCGGCATCAAGGGCTCGTATCAGATGGTGGTGGATCTGTCGGTGACTCCGGATGAGCCGGAGCAGCCGTAGACATAGCAAGAGAGGTGTAAGCGACCATGACACAGATCGCAACGGTTGAAAAGATATTGCCCGGCGGCTTCGTGGAGATATCCGTCCCCCGAAAGTCTGCCTGCGGCCACGACTGTGAGGAATGCGCCGGCTGCGGCATGACCGGCGCCGCCATCCACGCACGGGCCAAGGACCCTGTGGGGGTCCGGCCGGGGCAGAAGGTGGTGGTGGAGAGCGCCACCCGGAAGATATTGGGCGTAGTAGCCCTGGTGTATCTGCTGCCGGTGGTGGGCTTCCTGCTGGGCTACTTCCTGTCGGAGGGACTGGCGGAGGGCGTCCGCTACGCCATCGCCATCGGCGCAGCGGCGCTGGCCTTCCTGCCCAGCGTGGCCTATGACCGCCACGCCAAAAAGACGGAGGCCCTGACCTACACGGTGGTGCGGGAGTTCTGATGTTCGGCTATGTGCGTCCTGCGGCGGATCGGCTGACTCAGGAGCAGACAGACCTGTTCCGCAGCGCCTACTGCGGCCTGTGCCGCACGCTGGGACGGCGGTACGGCCTGCCGGCCCGGATGATTTTGAACTACGATCTGGCCTTTCTGGCCATTCTGCTGGCCGGCGGCAGCGGCTTTTCCTGCGCTCGCCATCGCTGCCCGGTGCACCCCATCCGGGGCTGCCCCTGCGGGGAAGAAAACCCGGTGCTGGATGCGGCGGCGGATCTCAGCGTCATCCTGACCTGGTGGCAGCTGCGTGACGGCGTGACGGATCACGGCTTCTTCGGGGGCCTGAAATACCGGCTGGCCGCCCTGCTTCTCCGCCGCAGCTACCGCAAGGCCGCCCGCCTGCGGCCGGATTTTGACCGGCTGGTGCAGGGCTGTCTGGGAGAACTGGCGGAGCTGGAGCGGGAGAATTGTCCCTCCATCGACCGCCCGGCGGATACCTTCGCCCGGCTGTTGGCCGGTGCAGCAGGGGAGGAGCCGGACCCCACCCGGCGGCGGGTGCTGGCGCAGCTGCTGTACCATCTGGGCCGCTGGATATACCTGACGGACGCAGCGGACGATCTGGCTAAGGACCAGCGCAGCGGCAGCTACAATCCGCTGCCCCTGCGATTTTCGGTGCAGGAGGGCAAGCTGACGGAGGAGAGCCGTCAGGAGCTGGCCCAGACCATGGACCGGTCCGTGGAGCGGATGGCGGCGGCCTTTGAGCTGTTGGAGTGCGGCGTATGGCAGCCGGTCATTGAAAGTGTGGTATATGCGGGGCTGTATCAGGTGGGAAACGCCGTTTTGAACGGCACCTTCCATCAGCGGCCCCGGAGAGAGAAATACCCTGAACGAAAGGCAGGACACGGCGATGCGTGATCCCTATCAGGTGCTGGGTGTCCCCAGCACCGCCACAGACGAGGAAGTCAAAAAAGCCTATCGGAATCTGGCCAAAAAGTACCATCCCGATAACTATCACGACGATCCCCTGGCCGATCTGGCACAGGAGAAGATGAAGGAGATCAACGAGGCCTACGAGGAGATCCAGAACCAGCGCAAGCGTGGTGCCTCCGGCAGTGGCTACGGAGCCTATGGCGGCTCCTACGGCGGCTACGGCGCCAACGGCTACGGCGGCAGCTATGATCCCGCCATCCAGCGCATCCGTCTGGCCATTCGTCAGGGGGATCTGAATCTGGCGGAGGAGCTGCTCAACGCCCGCAGCGACCACAACGCCGAGTGGAACTTCCTGAAGGGAGCCATATGCTTCAAGCGGGGCTGGCTGGACGAGGCCAAGCGCTATTATGAGACGGCGGTGCAGATGGACCCCGGCAACCCGGAGTACCAGCAGGCACTGGCTATGGCGGAGGGTCGCTCCGCCGGTTACCGTCCCGCCGGATACAGCCGTGTCACCACCGGTGGCTGCGACGATCCCTGCACCCGCCTGTGCGGTACCATGCTGTGCTGCAATCTGCTGGGCGGCGGTGGCTATTTCTGTTGTATATAAACGGGGACCCCATCCCCTTTGAAGGAGGATAAAGCTGTGGTCAAGAGCATGACCGGCTATGGCCGGGCGAGAGAAACCAGAAACAAGCGGGATATCACCGTGGAGGTGCGTTCCGTCAACAACCGGTATCTGGACTGCACCGTGAAGCTGCCCAGAGCCTATGTATTCGCTGAGGATGCCATCAAGGGCCGTGTCCAGAAGGCGGTGTCACGGGGCAAGGTGGATGTATTTGTCACCATCGACTCCTCCGCTGCGGACGTGTCCGTGGTGAAGGTGAACGAGCCGCTGGCCCGCAGCTACTATGAGGCGCTGCTGCGGCTGAAGGAGACCTTCGGCCTGTCGGGAGAGGTCACTCCGGTGGAGCTGTCCCGCTGCCCGGACGTCCTCTCCGTCACCAAGGCGGAGGAGGATCTGGAGACGCTGGCGGAGGACATCTGTCAGGTGACGGATGCGGCGCTGGCGGCCTATAACCGGATGCGAAGTGTGGAGGGCGTGAAGCTGGCGGAGGATATCGCCGGCCGGGCCGATACCATCGAGCGCACCGTGGCCCGTGTGGAGGCACAGTCTCCCCAGACGGTGTCGGCCTACCGGGAGCGGCTGGAGAGCAAGATGCGGGAGGTGCTGGCCTCCACCACCATCGACGAGGCCCGCATCCTGACGGAGACAGCCATCTTTGCCGACAAGATCGCCGTGGACGAGGAGACGGTGCGCCTGCACAGCCACCTGTCCCAGCTGCGGGATATGCTGCAGGGAGACGAACCTGTGGGCCGGAAGCTGGATTTCCTCATTCAGGAGATCAACCGGGAGTGCAACACCATCGGCTCCAAGTGCAGCGACCTGACCATTACGCAGGACGTGGTGAACATGAAGGCCGAGGTGGAGAAGATCCGGGAGCAGGTGCAGAACATCGAGTAAGGGAGCGTTCTATGGAGCTGGTAAACATCGGATTCGGCAACCTCATTGCCGCCGGGCGGCTCATCGCCGTGGTAAGCCCCGATTCGGCCCCCATCAAGCGACTCATTCAGGAGACAAGGGACGGCGGGATGCTCATCGACGCCACCTATGGCCGAAAAACGGCGTCGGTGCTCATCATGGACAGCGACCATGTGGTGCTGTCGGCGCTGTCGGCGGAGAAGCTGGCGCCCCGTCTGGGCGTCCGGCTGGAGGATCTGACAGAGGAGGAAGCTTAAGTGCAGAGAAAGGGCAAGACATTCATCGTATCGGGTCCCTCCGGCGTGGGCAAGAGCACCGTGCTGAAGGCGCTGTTCGATCAGCGGACGGACCTGTATTTTTCCATTTCCGCCACCACCCGTGACCCCCGTCCTGGGGAGGTGGACGGTGTCCACTACCACTTCATCCCGGCGGAGGAGTTCCACCGGATGGTGGAGGAGGACGAGTTTCTGGAGTATGCCGAGTACGTAGGCAACTTCTACGGTACTCCCAAGAAGTACGTGGACCGTGCCATGGATGACGGTCGGGACGTCATTCTGGACATCGAGATCCAAGGCGCCAACCAGATCTGCGCCAAGCGGCCGGAGACGGTGCGTATCTTCATCGCTCCCCCCTCATGGATGGAGCTGGAGCGCCGCCTTACCGCCCGTGGTACCGACAGTCAGGAGGTCATCCAGAGCCGCCTGCTGCGGGCCAAGGTGGAGCTGCAGACCGCCAGCAGTTACGACTATCTGGTCATCAACGATACCGTGGAGCAGGCGGTGACGGAGCTGGCGGCCATTCTGTGCGCCGAGCACTGCCGCCCGGCGGAGCGTCTGGAGCAGCTCCTGCATAAATAAGTCAAATTACAGCCGAAAGGCAGATAAGGAAGGTCGATCATTATGATGCTGTATCCCGCAATGAACAAGCTGACGGAGTATATCCCCAACCGCTATATGATGGTGAACGTGGTGGCCCGCCGGGCCCGCCAGATCGCCGAGGAGGCCGAAGCCACCGGCCAGCATTTGGACGAGAAGCCGGTGACGCTAGCCATCCACGAGGTGGCCGAGGGCAAGTTCGACGCCCACACCATCGACACGGAGATCGAGGAAGACTGAGGGAGGGACCGTCAATGACGCAGATCGCCAAGGTCGCTGTGGCGGCGGCTACCTACGCCATTGACAAGCCCTACGACTATCTGGTGCCGTCCGGTATGGAGCTCTCCGTGGGCTGCCGGGTCACGGTACCCTTCGGGCGGGGCAACCGCACCGCCGAGGGCATGGTGCTTCAGCTGCGGCAGGAGGTGCCTGCCAAGCCCCTGAAGGCCATCCGCAATCTACTGGATCAGGAGCCGGTGCTGACGGAGAAGGAGATACGGCTGGCCCTCTGGATGCGCCAGCGGTACTTCTGCACCTTCTACGATGCCCTGCACACCATTCTCCCGGCGGCGGTGTGGTATCGCTATCGGGAGATCTGGAGCCTCTGCCCCACGGCAGGGGAGGAGGGCCTTACGGAACGGGAGCAGGCGGTGTGCCGGATGCTCTCCGACGGCCCGCAGGAGCGAGAGACCCTCTGCACCGCACTGGGGGAGGATATCCCGCCGGTGCTGTACCAGATGAAAAAGAAGGGACTGGTTTCCGTGGAGACGGAGACCAGCCGCAAGGTAAAGGACCACATGGTGGAGCTGGCATCCTTGGCCGCCCCGGCGCAGGAGGTGCTGGAGCGGCTGGAACGCCGCCGCCGGTCCGCCCCCCGGCAGTATGAAGCTGCGGCGTTTCTGGCCAAGTGCGGCGAGACCACGGTTCACGACCTGTGCTATTTCACCGGCGCTACCCGCCAGACCCTCCGCAGTCTGGAGAAGCAGGGCCTCATTGCCCTCCGCAGCCGGGAGGAGTACCGCATCTCCCCACAGGAGTACGGTGTCCCAGCGGAGGAGATCATCCTGAACCAACAGCAGCAATCGGCCTATGACACCATCCTCCGCCAGACGGAGACGGGCCGGGCCGGAGTGACGCTTCTGCAGGGCGTCACCGGCAGCGGCAAGACGCTGGTGTATATCCGTCTGGCACAGACCCTGCTGGAGCAGGGAAAGTCCGTGATGATCCTGGTGCCGGAGATCGCCCTGACCCCCCAGATGATGGCTCGGTTCACCGCCTACTTCGGCCGAAAGGTGGCGCTGCTGCACAGCGGCCTGCGGCTGACGGAGCGGTGGGACCAATATAAGCGCATCCGCCGGGGCGAGGCCACGGTGGTGCTGGGGACCCGCTCGGCGGTATTCGCCCCGCTGGAACGGCTGGGCCTCATCATACTGGACGAGGAGCAGGAAAGCTCCTACGAATCGGAAAAAGCCCCGTGCTACCACGCACGGGATATTGCCAAATACCGCTGCGTACAGGAGGGAGCCCGTCTGGTGCTGGGCTCCGCCACCCCCACGGTGGAGACGGCCTATTACGCCCGCAAGGGGGATTACGGCCTCTGCTGCCTGACGGAGCGCTTCAATCAGCGCCGCCTGCCGCAGGTCATTCTGGCGGATATGCGCCGGGAACTGCGGGACGGCAATTTCAGCTGCATCAGCCGCCCTCTTCGGCAGGAGCTGGAGCGGAATCTGGCGGCGGGGGAGCAGAGCATTCTGTTTCTGAACCGCCGGGGCAGCAGCCGTCATCTGCTGTGTCCCCAGTGCGGCTATGTTCCCCAGTGTCCCCGGTGCAGCGTCTACCTCACCTACCACTCCGCCAACGGGCGGATGATGTGCCACTACTGCGGCCACTCCCAGCCTGCACCGGATACCTGTCCCGACTGCGGCGGCGCTATGAAGCACATCGGCTTCGGTACACAGAAGGTGGAGGAGGAGCTGACCCGGCTCTTTCCCGGTACGGAGCTTCTGCGGATGGATGCCGATACCGTGGGAGAGGGCCACGAGAAGCTCCTGCGGGAGTTCCAGCGCCGCCGCATCCCCATTCTGCTGGGGACTCAGATGGTGGCCAAGGGACTGGATTTCGCCGGGGTGACGCTGGTGGGCGTGCTGGCGGCGGATCTGTCGCTGTACGTGGATCACTACCGGGCGGCGGAGCGCACCTTCAGCCTGCTGACGCAGGTGGTGGGCCGGGCCGGCCGGGGGGAGAAGGAGGGCCGAGCGGTGATCCAGACCTACACCCCCCGCAACGACGTGATCCTGGCGGCGGCGGAGCAGGACTATGACCGCTTCTACGACGATGAGATCCGTCTGCGGCGTCTGCGGCGTGACCCGCCCTTTGCCGACCACTTTACCCTCACCGTTACCGGCCCGGAGGAGGAGCCGGTGCGCCGGGCCTGTGTCCAGCTGTGCGCCGCCCTGCGGCAGGCGCTGTCGCAGGAATCATACCGGGCCATGGAGCCGGAGGTGCTGGGGCCTGCCCCGGCCCCGGTGGTGAAGCTGAACAACCGCTACCGCTACCGTATCACGGTGGTGGGCCAAAACGAAAAACCGCTCCGTCAGCTGCTGGCGGCCTATATGAAGGCCTTCGCCCGCCGCCCGGAGCATCGCAATATGGCGGTCCACACGGACTGCAATCTGATGGATTAGAGGTACGAAGGATATGGCTTTGAGAAAGATCGTATTGCAGGGCGACGAGTGCCTGACCAAGGTGTGCCGCCCGGTGACGGAGTTCAATCAGCGCCTGCACACGCTGATCGATGACATGAAGGAGACGCTGCTGGATTCCGGCGGCGTGGGTCTGGCCGCCCCGCAGGTGGGCGTGCTGCGCCGTGTGTGCGTGGTGATGAACGAGGACGAGGACATCATCGAGCTGGTGAACCCGGAGATCATCGCCGCCGAGGGGGAGCAGACGGGTCTGGAGGGCTGCCTCAGCATCCCCGGCAAGTTCGGCATCGTCACCCGCCCCTATACGGTGCGTGTCCGGGCGCAGGACCGGGACGGCAATTTTTTCGAGGTGGAGGACGAGGAGCTGACCGCCCGCTGCTTCTGCCATGAGATCGAGCATCTGGACGGCCATCTGTTCGTGGAGCACACGGACCATCTGATGACCGAGGAGGAACTGGAGGAGTATATGAACCGGCAGGAGGAAGACGAGGAATGAGGATCCTGTTTATGGGAACGCCGGACTTCGCCGTGGCCTCTCTGCGCCGGCTGGTGGAGGACGGTCACGAGATATGCGGCGTGTTTACCCAGCCGGATAAGCCCAAGAACCGGGGCCATAAGCTGGCCTTCTCCCCGGTGAAGGAGTACGCTCTTTCACAGGGCCTGACGGTGTACCAGCCCACCAAGCTGCGGGACGGTACGGCGCTGGAGCTGATCCGTACTCTGGCCCCGGAGCTGACGGTGGTGGCGGCCTATGGCCGCATCCTGCCGGAGGACATTCTGGCGGCGCCCAAGCTTGGCTCCATCAACGTCCATTCCTCGCTGCTGCCCAAATACCGTGGCGCAGCCCCCATCAACTGGGCCGTCCTGAACGGCGACGCCGTCACCGGCGTCACCATCATGTATATGGCCAAGGAGCTGGACGCCGGGGATATCATTTCCGCCGCCGAGACGCCCATCGATCCCGACGAGGACGCTCTGACCCTGACGAACCGTCTGGCGGAGTTGGGAGCCGAGACCCTGTCCCGGACGGTGCAGGCGCTGAACGACGGCACCGTCGGCCGCACCCGACAGGACGAGAGCGCCGTGACCTTCGCACCCATGCTGAGCCGGGAGCTGTCCCCCATGGACTTCACCCGCCCCGCCCGCAGTCTCCACGATCAGGTCCGTGGCCTCCAGCCTTGGCCCTGCGCCGTGACGGAGCTGTCCGGCGCCACGGTGAAGGTGTACCGTACCGCTGTGGGCGGCGCTGTCAAGGCCGCCCCCGGAACGATCGTCCGGGCCGATAAGACCGGCATCGAGATCGCCTGCGGTGACGGCCGGACCCTCCGTATTCTGGAGCTTCAGCCGCAAAACGGCAAGCGGATGGCGGTGGCCAGCTATCTGGCAGGCCACCCGGTGCAGGTGACGGTATGAACGACGTGAGAAAGCCGGACGCCAGAGAGACCGCTCTGGAGGTCCTGATGCAGGTGGACAGCGCCAACGCATGGTCCGACGGCGGCCTGAAGCGCACCATCGCCAAAAATAAGCTGGACAGCCGGGATGCGGCGCTGGCCACCCGTTTGTGCTACGGGGTGATCCAGAACCGGATGCTGCTGGACTACTATATCGGCTGCTGGTGCAGCCAGCGCCCGGAGCGGCTGGAGTCCGTCATCCGCAACATCCTGCGTCTGGGGGGCTACCAGATCCTGTTTTTGGATAAGGTGCCGCCCCGTGCCGCCGTCAACGAGGCCGTGGAGATGACCAAGCGCCACCGCCGGGAAAAGGCGGCGGGTATGGTCAACGCCATCCTGCGGAAATTTGCCGCCAATCGGGAGGATATGCCGCCCCTGCCCAAGGGCAGCCCGGCGCAGACTCTCTCCCTGCGATACAGCCACCCCCGGTGGCTGGTGGAGCGTCTGCTGTCTCTCATCGGTGAGGAGGAGACGGAGGCGTATCTCCGTATGAACAATCAGGTAGTACCTACTACCATCCAGACAAACCCCCTGAAGGGTACCCCGGAGGAGCTGGAGAAGCTGCTGCGCCAGACCGGCGCACAGGTGGAGCCCCACCCGTGGCTGGCGGGATGCTTTTCCGTCAGCGGCACCGGCGATTTGGAGCAGCTGTCCGCCTTCCGGGAGGGCCGCTTCACCGTGCAGGACGCAGCCGCCCGTCTGGTGGCCACCGTGGCCGCCCCGGCCCAAGAGGATCGGGTGCTGGACGTGTGCGCCGCTCCCGGTGGCAAGTCCTTTGCCATGGCCATGGACCGCCGGGATCGGGGCCAGATCCTCTCCTGCGATGTCCACCCCCACAAGCTGCAGCTCATCGACAGCGGCGCCCAGCGTCTGGGCATCACCAGCATCCGCACGGCGCTGGCCGATGCACGGGAGGAGCACGCCGCATGGCTGGAGCAGGCGGATGTGGTAGTGGCGGACGTCCCCTGTTCGGGCCTCGGCATCATCCGCAAAAAGCCGGATATCCGGTATAAAAACCCCCGTGATCTGGCCCAGCTTCCGGCCATTCAGGGGGATATTCTGGAAAATGCCTGCCGCTATGTGTGTCCCGGCGGCGTGCTGGTGTACTCCACCTGCACGGTGCTGCCGGAGGAAAATCAGGAGATCATCCACGTGTTCCTCTCCCGCCACCCGGAGTTCCGACGGGAGACCTTCACCTTGCCGGGGCCCGTGGGCCTGTGTGACGGGGAGGCGACCCTGTGGCCCCAGCGGCTGGGGACCGACGGCTTTTACATCTGCCGAATGCGGAGGAAAGCATGACTGACATCAAATCCATGACGATGGAGGAGCTGACCCATACCCTGCGGGAGATGGGACAGCCCGCCTTCCGGGGCGGTCAGGTCTTTACCTGGCTGCACCGGGGCGTCACCTCCTTTGAAGAGATGAGCGATCTGCCCCGTGCGCTGCGGGAGCAGCTGGCGCAGACGTTCCATATCACCGCCCCCACCGTGGCCCGCAAGCAGGAGTCCCGTCTGGACGGCACCGTCAAGTACCTGTGGGAGCTGGCGGACGGCAACTGCATCGAGACGGTGCTCATGCAGTATCACCACGGCAACACCGTGTGCATCTCCTCTCAGGTGGGCTGCCGCATGGGCTGCGCCTTCTGCGCCAGCACCATCGCCGGAAAGGTCCGTGACCTGACCCCCTCGGAGATGCTGGATCAGGTGCTGTTCACCCAGCTGGATTCCGGCCGGGAGATCTCCAATATCGTGCTGATGGGCATTGGAGAGCCTCTGGACAACATGGATACCGTGCTGCGGTTTCTGACGCTGGTGAACCACCCCAAGGGGCTGAACATCGGGATGCGGCACATCAGCCTGTCAACCTGCGGCGTGATACCGGGCATCCGGCGTCTGGCGGAGCTTCAGCTCCAGCTGACGCTCTCGGTGTCCCTCCACGCCCCGGACAGCGAGACCCGCTCCCGCATCATGCCCGTGAACCGGGCCTATGACGTGGAGGAGCTGTTCGCCGCCTGCCACGATTACTTCCAAAAGACGGGCCGCCGCATCTCCTTTGAGTACGCCATGATCGACGGCGTCAACGACCATGACTGGCAGGCGGACCTCATCGCCCGGCGCATCGCCGGGATGCCGGGCCACGTGAACCTCATCCCCCTGAACGATGTGGTGGAGAGCCCCTTCAAGCCCAGCCGCCGCACAGCGGCATTTCAAAAGAGATTACAGTCCCATGGCGTCACCGCCACCGTGCGGCGGAGCCTTGGCGGCGATATCGACGCCTCCTGCGGTCAGCTGCGCCGCAAGGCCATGGAGGAAGGGAGGAACCTGCAATGAGAGTATGGAGCGTAACGGACCGTGGTCTGGTACGCAGCGAGAATCAGGACGCCTGCGCCGTGCTGACGCCGGACGGCTACACCGTGGCGGTGGTCTGCGACGGCATGGGCGGTACGCAGGGGGGACGGATGGCCAGCACCATAGCGGTGGAGACCTTCACCCGTGAGCTGAGCCGGAGCCTGCGCCCCGGCATGAGCGCCGGACAGCTGGAGCAGGCGGCGGGCTACGCCGTGGCTCTCTCCAACGATGCCGTCCGGGAGTACGGGCTGGCCCATCCGGGCTTTGAGCGTATGGGGACGACGCTGGTCTCCGCCGTGGTCCGGGACGATCTGGCGCTGGTGAGCAACGTGGGCGACAGCCGGGCCTACCACATCACCCGTGAGGGCATCCGGCAGGTGAGCCGGGACCACTCCGTGGTGGAGGATATGGTGGAAAAGGGCGACCTGACCCGTGACGAGGCCCGGCACCATCCCCGCCGCAACCTCATCACACGGGCGCTGGGGACGGAGCCCGGTGTGGCGGCGGATACCTTCCCGCTGAAATGGCAGCAGGGGGACTTTCTGCTGCTGTGCTCCGACGGACTGATAAATACCGTGTCCGATCAGGAGCTTCTCTTCGAGGTGATTCACAGCGAGCCGCTGGACACGTGTCTGGATCGGCTGCTGGCCCTCTCCCGTCAGCGGGGAGCGCCGGATAACGTCACTGCTGTGCTGCTTATGAATATCTGAAGGAGATGACATCTATGGATCAATATATCGGAAAAATGCTGGATAACCGCTATGAGATATTGGAGCTCATCGGCAGCGGCGGCATGGCCAACGTCTACAAGGCCAAGTGCCACCGCCTGAACCGAATGGTGGCGGTGAAGATCCTGAAAAACGATCTGGCGGAGAACGCCGACTTCCGCCGCCGCTTCCGGGACGAGTCTCTGGCGGTGGCCCAGCTGTCCCATGCCAACATCGTGTCGGTGTACGACGTGTCCCGCAGCGGCGACACGGAGTATATCGTCATGGAGCTGGTGGACGGCATCACCCTGAAGCAGTACATGGAGCGCCGTGGCAAGATGGACTGGCGGGAGGCGCTGCACTTCATCACCCAGATCATGCGGGCGCTGAGCCATGCCCACAGCCGGGGCATCATCCACCGGGACATCAAGCCCCAGAACATCATGGTCCTGCGGGACGGCAGCGTCAAGGTGACGGACTTCGGCATCGCCTGTTTGACCAGCGCCAGCCAGACCCTGACGCAGGAGGCGCTGGGCTCCGTCCACTACATCTCCCCGGAGCAGGCCAGAGGTGACCGCACCGACGCCCGCAGCGATATCTACTCCGCCGGCGTGGTGCTCTATGAGATGCTCACCGGCCGTCTGCCCTTCGAGGGGGAGTCCGCCGTGTCCGTGGCCATCCAGCACCTGAGCTCCGTCCCACTGGCCCCCCGTGAGATCGATCCCGATATCCCGGAGGCGCTGGAGCTGATCTGCATGAAGGCCATGTGCGCCAATCTGGAGAAGCGCTACCCCTCGGCGGATGCCATGCTGGAGGATCTGGAGAAGTTCCGCAAGAATAACTCCGTGGACCTTGGCTATATCCGTGCGGATCTGGAGGAACCGGAGGATCACGAGCCTACGCAGGCCATCCCCACCGCCGCCATTCAGGCCGCCCGCAAGGAGCGCACCCCGGCGGAGGAGAAAAAGCGGGATAAAAAGCTCATCGCCATCGTGGTGGGCGGCTTTGCCGCAGCGCTGCTGGTGGTGTTCCTGCTGTTCAAGTTCGTGTTCAGCGGCATCAACAATAACCCCGCCGCCCAGTCCTATAAGGTCCCCGATGTTTTGGGCAAGACCGTGGAGGAGGCCCAGCAGATGGAGGGCATCAAGGGCGTGTTCCAGATCGAGGTGGCCGGCAGCAAGGCCGACAGCAACTATCAGCCCGGCCAGATCATCGAGCAGGACCCCAAGTCCGGCCATGTCCGCAAGAATAACCTGAAGATCACCGTCTGGATCTGCGCCAAGGAGGAGACCAACCTCATGGTGAACGTTCTGGGCGAGGATGTGCAGGACGCCAAGGTGGAGCTGACGAACCTGAATCTGAACCTGAACGTCCAGATCCGGGAGGTGTACTCCGACGAGTATGCCGCCGGTAAGGTCATCAGCAGTACCCCCGCCGCCGGTGAGAGCATCAAGAAGGGCGACAGCATCCTGCTGACCGTCAGCAAGGGGCCGGAGACCAAGCCCGTCACCGTGCAGAATTACGCCGGTCTCAGCGTGGATGATGCCGCCCTGCAGGCCGAGAACGCCGGTCTCACCGTGGGCGCTCACCAGTATGAGTACGACACCACCGTGCCGGAGGGCAGCGTCATCCGCCAGAGCCTCGCTCCCAAAACGGAGGTAGCCCCCGGCACCGAGATCGTCTTTACCGTCAGCAAGGGCCCCGAGCCGTCTCAGACCACGGAGCAGACGGTGACGTTCGATATTCCCGGCGAGTACCTGAATCCGGAGCTGGGCATCCTGAACGTGGAGATCCGTCAGGATACCACCGTCGTCTACTCCACCACGGTGGATACCACGGACCCCGCCGCCGCCCGTTCCGTCAGCCATACCTTCACCGGTGACAGGGGAACCAGCATCACGGTGTACCTGTATATCAACGGCACCGAGGTGGCCTCTCAGGTGGTCAGCTTTTGAGCCGGGGCCGCATTGAAAAGGCCCTCAGCGGCTTCTACTACGTCCGCACGCCGGAGGGGCTGCTGCAATGCCGGGCCAGAGGAAAATTCCGCCGGGAGGGCATCAGTCCGCTGGTGGGGGACTGGGTACAGGTCCGTGATCTGGGAGGCGGCGAGGGCTTCGTGGAGGCCATCGAGCCCCGGCAGAATCGGTTTGCCCGCCCCGCCGCCGCCAACATCGACCAGCTGGTCATCATCGGCTCACAGGCCATCCCCACCACGGATCCCTACCTCATCGACCGCATTGCCTCCATCGCCGTCCTGAAGGGCTGCCGGGTGCTGCTGTGCCTGAATAAATGCGATCTGGACCCGGCGCAGGAGCTATACGACAGCTATGCCGCCTCCGCCATTCCGGTGCTGCGGGTCAGTGCCGCCACCGGAGAGGGTCTGCCGGAGCTGCGCCGTGCCATGAAGGGAAAGCTGAACGCCCTCACCGGCAACTCCGGCGTGGGCAAGTCCAGCATCCTGAACGCCATGGAGCCGGTGTTCGGCCTGCCG